>JACCDK012150374.1_pt1 | contig 12088 bp, 13 predicted proteins | sample 7445871 | NCBI WGS metagenome assembly JACCDK01 (sample SAMN15323436, study PRJNA562643) | freshwater metagenome | isolation source: river surface water | place: USA:Blue River Watershed | collected 2017-08-15
GCGCAGAGACCGTCACCTGTGTCTCGCAGACTTTGTGAAGTCCAAGGACTCGGGGCTGATTGATGTCTTGCCGGTTCAGTTGGTAACGGTTGGTGCAAATGTTGATAACTTCACCGCAAAGCTATTCAAAGAGAATGCCTACCGCGAATACATGGAGCTAAACGGTCTAGCTATGCAGCTAACTGAGGCACTGGCTGAATATTGGCACTCCCGCATCCGTGAAGAACTGGGATTCGCAAGTGAAGATCCAGATTCAATTTCAGGCTTCTTCGATCTTGACTACCGCGGAGCTCGCTTCTCGCTCGGCTACCCAGCATGCCCAGACATGGAAGATCGCAGAAAAGTGGTGGAGCTTCTAAAACCTGAGCGACTCGGTGTTGAACTATCTGAGGAGCTCCAGCTGCACCCGGAGCAGTCAACGGACGCCTTTGTGTTCCACCACCCTGAGGCGAAGTACTTCTCGGTTTAGAGCTTGGTTCTTGCCAGCACACTCAGCGCTGGCCTACCCAGTGTCAGAATTCCCATCGCCAACACAATCGCTCGCACGCTATCCCAGCTAAGGGTTGAGGTGGTCAGGGTATAGAGCAAAAAGTTCGCCAGGTTTTGACCCAATCCAGCCTCTGGCGAATAAGAAATCGAACTTTCGAGGCCGACCGAAAATGGCCAAAACCAGAGGTTCATAATCAAGCCAAAAAGGTAAGAGGAGACGACTGCGTAGATTGCGAGCGCAATCACCTTCCGTCCCTGACTGATCTGAAGTCTGCCAACCAACCCAGCAAACAGGCCGACCCAACCAACAGCGAAGAGCTGAAATGGCGTCCATGGGCCTAAGCCACTAAAAAACAGTGAGGATAAAACAACCGTGAGTGCACCAAGTTGAAATCCAAAACTCGGGCCCAGAGCTGCACCGCCGAGGATGACGACTAGGAAAACCAGTTCAAAGCCACCAACCCCCGAAGTTGCGATTCTGGTGGCGGCACCCAGGGCCGCAAGGCTACCCAGCAAGGCTAGATAGTTGACGGCGAGAACCGAGCGATCAAATAGCCAGACAACTGCAAATGACAGCGCAAAGACCGCTATCACGACCAGGTAGCCGCTGTCTGCCGAAGCTGTTGCGGGAATCAGAAGGGGCCACGCGAAACTGGCGAGCGCCGCCAAAGAAACCAGAGCGAATGCGATGTTTATCGCGCGCTGCCTGACCATTGCCTCACCCCGCTCTCAAGCTCTACCCTCTTATTGGCCTTAGCTGCAAATGCCTGATCGTGAGTAGCAAACAACACAGCGCATCCGGTTTCTTGAACGCAAGCTAGAACCTCGGCCATCAATGATCTGGTGTGGGAGTCCAGCCCCTTCACCGGCTCATCAATCAGCAGCAGCTGAGGCCTGAGGGCAAGCGCGATTGAGAGTGCCAAAACCAACTTTGTGCCGGCTGAAAGATCCCTGGGGTGCGTGATGAGCATCGCATCGGAAAGCGGTAAGAGACTCTCAAAAGCAGTCTGGGTGGTTCCAGGCTTGGATCTGCTTAGCTTGTCCGAGAGAGCAAATTCGTTTGCTAGTGACTGAGTTAGGAAAAGGTCTTCAACTCGCTCAGGGATAAATCGAACGCTTAGCTTTTTAGTTTTTGCGTGAGCAAGAAGTCGCTTGAGATAGGTGGTTTTTCCAACTCCGTTTGGCCCCAAGACACAAATCAGATCTCCCTGGTTGATCAGGGTCCCCTCAAACTCGGAAACTCTTTCCCTACCAACCAGTGCCACAGTTCTCGCAGGGATGCTTGGGGTAGGGTCGGTGCCCAAGCGCAGTTCTATAGCGTTAGGGATGTCGATTCGTTGAGTCTCGTGTTCAGCAATGACCAGGATTCCACCCCGCTCTCGATACTCGGAGAGCTGATGGTTGAGCGCTACGCAGGATTCGGCATCGAGTGATGCGAACGGCTCATCTAAAACCAGCAACTTGGGATTAGCAGCCAGTGCCGCCGAAATGGCCTGCTTCACCGCCTCGCCCTCGGAGAGCCAGGCGGTTTCGAGCGAGGAGCTAACTCTCCAGTCCAAGAACGAATCTCTTGGTTGCTGCGAAACATACTTCGAGAAAGATGCTGCAGATTGGGTATCTGTAATTGCATCGAAGCCAAAGACAGTCACGGCTCCCTGCCGATCCTTGTCAACAGCCCTCGCTGCAATGGATCTCAGCAAGGTGGTTTTTCCACTACCGGTTACTCCCCTAACAAGTAATGCATCTTTAGCAGAGAGCCGGATCTGTGTATTTGAATCAACTGAAATCAAGACTTGATCATTTAGCGGATCAAGCCGTTTTTCAAGAATCAATGCCTCAGAGATTGCGTTAGCTCTCGCAATTGCAGTCTCTAGAAGCGGCACCAACGCAAAGCGCTTTGGAGCAGAGCGATAGCCAAGTGCGAGGAAGATTCGTTTTGCGGCCTCAGCGATGGCGGGCAAAACAGCGATACCCACGCCAACTGCCCGCAAAAAGTTGGAGCTGGTTTTGACTGCGTACCTACCAATTTGCTCTGGGCCGATAAAGAACGAAAAAACACCAAACGCCAAAATAGCGGCTGCGAAAGGCAATGCTCCGGTTATTGCTCTGAGTAGACCATCAGCGCCGATGGGGCCGAACAGCATGACATGAGAGAAAATGCCACCGAGCCTCAGTCCTGGAAGGTCAACTAGAACCTCCCCAGAGGATGCTCCAGTGAAGGTGACTGCATAAACCAGTCGGAACAGCACGAAGCCAACTGCCAGCCAAAAAGCTGCGTTGAGGCGAGCGCTGGGTTTGATCATTAGTTAGGGGTGGGGGTTGCTCCGCCGGTGGAGAATGCCAGGCCGATTGACTCACCTGGATTTAGCTCAAGCGTTCCAACGCCCTCTGTGGCATAGGTCCACTTACCCTCGGCAGATGATCTAACCCAGAGTGCCCAGTAGCCGAAGGCAGGTGGCATGTCTTTGCAAGTCTCGATGTATGGCTCCTGACCGGGCACCTCAAAGGCTTCGGTCGCAGATGGAAGGTCGTTGACGCGGCACACAATTTGGTCACCGTAGGTATCGGTGCCCTCGGTTACAAAGCCCGCCTCTTTCAATAGCTCTTTGGCGTTTACTGGGCCGGTAGCCTCAACGCAAGTCGATTGACGCTTTCCCAAAATTCCAAAGTTCACTACAACTTCGACCCCATTGCATTCACCACGAATCAGGTACTCAGCCTCAGCGCTGATTGGTCGCGCGGGTGCGCAGCCAGCGAGTAGCAGAGCGGCAACCGATAGCAAAGCAAGCTTTTTCAAGTGGGACCTCCGTGTGATTTTGACAAGTCTAAATTGCTAACCAAATCTGGGCTCTTTTGTTTCGGAAATAGTGGGCTCGGATTACCAGTTCTAGAGTGCATGAATCTAAGCGGCAAGCGGTTTTTAGTAGTTGGCGGATCCGGCGTCCTCGGCGGTGAGATTGTCAAAGAACTCAGGTCGCTTGGCGCGACTGTGCTGGCAACTGCCACCAGTAATGATTCGGCGGCCAAGATACCGGCAGTTGCCGAGGTCAGGTTGTTACTCGACTATCAAAACCCAGCCAGCATCACAACCCTTACCGAGTACCTAACTGGTTCAACCACCCTGGATGGGATTATCAATGCCTCTGGCGTGGTGGCATTTGGTCCGGCATCGGAACTCGACCAGGTCACAATTCAGAAACTGACATCGATCAACTTCTCCGGGCCCACTCAACTGCTGAGCCAACTTCACCCCATGCTCAAAGCATCGGCCGAGGCTGGCAATGAGCCAGTGGTTGTGAACATCACCGGTGTAGTTGCGGAGCAACCACTTCCCAACCTCGCGGCCTACAGCGCATCTAAAACCGCGATCGCAGGCTTATTGGAAGCGCTGAAGCGTGAGTGGCGCCGTGATGGAATTCGCGTGCTTTCGGCAAACCCCGGCCACACCGAAACCGGACTTGCAGATCGGGCGATTCAGGGCGTGGCCCCGGCATTCCCTCAGGGCATGACAGCGGAGCACGTGGCTAAGCGAATTGTTGCTGCGATCGTGAATGACGAGAAAGAGCTACCTAGCCAAGCATTCTGATTTGGAACGAGTAGCTGCGCTTTTCGCCGGGTTTCAAAATGTGCTGATCAAGCTCAGTGTTGAACGCATTGGCAGGGGCACTCTGTGGCTCGATCGCGATGCCCTCTGAGCCATCTTCGAAAAGCGTTGGACTTGGCCTATAAAGCATTAGGTGATCAAGGTTTTGCTGGGTGATTTCAAAACCAAACTCCTCGCCCACAAGTCTCAGGCTCCAACCCTTGCCGTAAAATCCGTGGTCGAGCTGGGTGGTTTTTGGCAATTCGATCTCGAGTCCGTCTATCTGGCTTTGTGAAACCGGGAGCATTCTCGACTCTGTATGAAAAGCCTTGGTGACGTTTGCCGTCAGTTTTGAGACCCCAGGGATTTTGAAGTAGGGGTGAAAACCGATAGCAAATGGCGCTGTACTCCGTCCCAAGTTTTCAGCGGTCGCCCAGCCCTCGAAGCCCACTTTTGTGAGTCGGTAGCCAAAAGCGAAATCAATCTCGAAACCATAGTCAAGCTTTGAGAAGCCGTGCTGGAAGGTGATCTCCGACTCGGTTTTTTGGTAGCGAAGCGGGGTACGCAGCAGCAGTCCATGGTTGAGGTTTGCATCTTTATCGAGCGGACCGAAGTGGTGTTGAACTCCGTCAAGATCGAAGCATCCACCGGCCAAGCGATTGGGCCACGGGGCAAGGATGCTGCCGAAAACCGCACTCACTGGATCTTCGATTCCGGGTCTTGGAATGAGGGTTTTTTCAAAAAGCGACAAATTCGTAACAGAACCACCAAAAACCGAAAATTCTGCGATACTGTTGCCATTCTCTGAGGCCAGAGAAATGCTCGGTTTTTCGGGGTTTTGGTTCTGTTTCACGCCATCACTCTAGCGACCAAGGGATTAGAGGCAGGCAAAGTGGCGAAGACACGGATTAGGGCGAAGCTCTTTGATGGTCGGGATCTGTTCTACTTTGATGACGCCTCATCTGAGTTGCCTCTAGATCGCAAACCGGATAATCGAGAGTCAGCTCAGCGTCCGCAGACCGCAGATTTGCGCTTCGACCCGCTGACCGGCGAGTGGATCACAATCGCCTCCCACCGCCAGCAAAGAGTTGTTTTGCCGCCGGCTCACGCCTGCCCGCTCTGCCCCACCACTGAGCAGAATCAGTCAGAACTACCTGACAACTTTGACGTTGCTGTTTTTGAAAACAAAGGCCCAGCATTTGGCCCGGAGTTCGGCGAGATATCACAGCCAACCTCACCATTTGGTTTTGCGACCAAGTCTTATGGCCGTTGTGAGGTAGTGGTCTTCTCTCCCGAGCACGAGGGCAGCCTGGGGCAGATGCCGGTTGAGCGCGTGAGAACGGTAATCAGCGCCTGGATGGATCGCACCAGAGAGCTGATGGAGCTCGAGGGCGTGGTTCAAGTGTTTCCGTTTGAGAACCGAGGTCAGGAGATTGGTGTCACCCTGCACCACCCGCACGGGCAGATCTATTCATACCCATTTGTGACCCCGCGCACCCAGCGATTGGTGTCTAACGTCTTCTCTCACGGGGCAAGTTTCTTCCAGGAGCTGTTGGATTTCGAACTAACTTCCGAGCGAATTGTTTTGGAGAGCGATCACTTCGCAGCGTTCGTTCCTTTTGCTGCGCGCTGGCCAATCGAGATTCACGCCTTGCCAAAGCGAAACATTCAAGATTTATCAGAGCTAACCGATGCCGAAGCCGATGACTTGGCCGCGTTCTACAAGCGGCTGCTGCAGGGTGTGGACAAGCTCTACCCAACCCCAACGCCATACATCGCGGCTTGGCACCAAGCGCCAAAGATTCCAAACCGCGATTGGATCAGGCTGATGCTTCAGATCACCTCGCCCAGGCGCGGAGAAGACAAGCTCAAATTCCTAGCTGGATCTGAAGCTGCAATGGGCGCATTCGTTGGCGACATCGCCCCCGAAGAGACAGCAAAACGCTTGCGCGAGGTCATGAATTGATTCAGCAGGCGATTGCCGGCTTCAAGGAAGTTTTTGGCTATGAACCCGAAGGTGTCTGGTCTGCACCGGGTCGCGCTAACTTAATCGGCGAGCACACCGATTACAACGAAGGTTTTGTCTTTCCATTCGGTATCGACAAGCGCACCTATGTCGCGCTCAGCCCAAGATCTGAGTGGCTCTGCAGAGTGAGCTCAGATATCGATGGCAAGACCTATGAAACCGACCTCTCCTCCAAGCCTGAAGACATGGACTGGGCACTGTATCCACTAGGTGTCGCCTGGGTGATGCGTGAGTGGGCTAAGTCGGGTTTTGACGCCTTCTTCACCTCCAACGTTCCGGTAGGTAGCGGACTCTCATCATCGGCGGCGATCGAGTGTGCCATCGGGGTCGCACTGAATGAGATTTGGTCCGCAGGTAGAACCAAGCAACAGATCGCGCTGCTAGGTCAGCGCGCCGAGAACGATGTGGTCGGAGCCCCTACCGGCATGATGGATCAAACCGCATCGATGCTTGCCGAACGCGATTCGGCAGTGTTCCTTGATTGCCAGTCGCTCGAGGCAAAGGCAGTACCGCTGCATCTTGAAGAGCGGGACCTAGTGGTGGCAGTTATCGACACCAGAGTTGCGCATCGACACTCAGACGGTGGTTATCGCGTGCGAAGAGAATCCTGTGAACGCGGGGCCAGCATCATGGGGGTCAACTCGCTCAGGGGTTTGACTAAAGCTGATCTTTCCAGAGCCCAGTCGCTGCTTAGCGATGTTGACTTCAGACGTGTTCGTCACATCGTCACCGAAAACCAAAGAGTGCTGGACAGCATTGATGCATTACAAGCAGGCGACATGGCTAGGTTCGGTGAACTGCTACTGGCATCTCACGACTCCATGGCGCACGACTTTGAAATCTCAATCGAGGAGCTGGATCTGGCAGTTGAGGTTGCCATGAAAACTGGTGCCATTGGATCTCGAATGACCGGTGGTGGTTTTGGTGGTGCTGCAATTGCCGTGATCGATAAGGCACTGCTAAGCACCCTGGAGAAAAACTGCCAAGCGGCTTTTTCAGCCAAGGGTTACCCCGAGCCAAAGGTCTTCGCGGTGGTCCCATCAGAAGGCGCGAAGCGCGAGCGCTAGGGCGTTGGCACCACGCTTACACCCAGATCAACCATTTCATCAATAGCTGCCTCGGTGCTGCCTCTGTCAACTCCAGCGGTGAGTGACGTGATGACCCTCACCGAGAGACCGGCCTTTAAGGCATCCAGCGAGGATGCTCGGACGCAGTAGTCAGTTGCGATTCCTACCACATCCACACTCTGAACTCCGAGGCGAGCGATAAGCGATTCGAACTTTTCGCCATCTTCTGCGGTGCCATCAAAGATGGAGTAGCCGTTACTACCCTGACCCTTTTTGATGTGGATATCGATTAGCGATGTATCAAGGTTTGGATGGTATTCAGCCCCGGCCTCCCCAGCGATGCAGTGCAGTGGCCAATTAGTTACGTAATCCGGAGCCTGATCTGAGGGTGGGAAGTGGCCGCCGTTTGGATCGTTCGGTGTGTGCCAATCCCTGGATGCAATTACGAAGTCGTAACTGGACTTAGCAACCTTTAGATACTCGGTAATGCCTCTGGCAACCGCCGAACCACCATCGCAGCCGAGGGCTCCACCCTCACAGAAATCAACCTGGACATCGATGACTAGGAGTGCCTTGGCCATTTATCTATCCCTCAGCGCAATCCCGCAGTTGTAGAAGCCTTCGGCTAGACGATCAAGTGCCGCACGATGATCTAGATTCACCGATTCACCCAGGTTGTAGGCGGTGAAAATCAGCTGATTGCCGTCCTCTAGGTTGAGGTAGCCAGCCAGGGTGTAACCAGTTCGGATCCATCCGGTCTTGGCTATGACATCGCCCTGCAGATTTGGGAAGCGGTCAGATAACGAACCTGGCTGGCCAGCAACCGGGAAGCCAGTGAGCATTACAGACAACTCGGGGTCTTTTGGAATCAGCATCAACAAGTCGTTGATCGTGGCCGGGGAAACCTGGTTGTAGCGGGAGAGCCCAGAGCCATCCTCAATCTTGATGCCGGTTAAGTTGATACCGGTGGCGGACAGTGCCTGCTGAACTGCCTGGGTCAAAGTCCCGGAACCGCCACCGAGCCCAACATCAATCGAAACCAGTCTTGCAAGTGCTTCTGCGGTGGTGTTGTCACTGACCTCGAGCATGTAGTCAATCCACTCCACAATTGGCCTGGAGGAAATCTTTGCAATCTCCTTGGCATTTGGTGGGGTGACTCCCTTTTCAACGGCCGCTCCAGTTGCCGCAGCTCCCAAAGACTTCTTGAACCAATCCCCCGCGCGCTTGACTGGGTCTTTGCTGCGCTTGGACGAGAGCTTTGCAGGGTTATCGCGGTCGCCATCCACCTGTAGTGCCGAGATGTCGGGCTGGTAACCCTCGGTCAGCCCGCGCTGATCCCAAACGCTGAGATACTCACCGCTTGGTCCGCCATACAGCGAGCTGTCCACCACGATCTTGGACACCGTCGCACCACCGAGCGAGCGCACCGCTTGCGCGGCAAGAACATCGAGCTTTGGTGCATTGCGATAAACCGACTGCACGCCTTCCTTTAGGCGAGAGATTGTTGGGTCGCCACCACCTACAAGGTAAATAACAGACTTGTTGGCCTGATCCTGGTAGACCCTTGTGGTTGCGGTGTAGCTAGGACCTAAAGCCTTGAGTGCCGCTGCGGCAATCAGCAACTTCTGAACCGAGGCAGGGCGAGCAGCAACATTGCCTGAGCGATCAAAGATGACATTTGAGGTTGAAGCATCTCTCACCTGCGCCTGCAGGTTGAGAATCAGCGGGGCGTTCGCATACTCGGTCACAAGGCAGGGTTCGATTTCCTCAGAGACTGTAGCGACTGCACTTTCAGACACCACCGGGGCCTCCGTGGCCTGAGCGGTTTGGGTGGCTTGAGTCTGGGCGGGAGTGCGGTTAGGGCTCAAAGGGCCCACCAGCAGCAGGGAAAGTCCAATCAGACCCACCACCAAACCAACGGCGACTCCAATAAGTCTTTGCTTCATGATCCTCCGCATAAGCTTTTACCCATGAAGCTTATTCGCGTTCTCGTGGCCCTGCTCCTTGTTGCAATTCCTCTGCCTGCGAACGCTCATGATGAGCTGGTCGACCAGCTCGCCAAGCCAAACTCGGTAGTCGAGGCCGGACGAGTGGTAATCAGCCTGGATTTCAATAATGAGCTGCTGAACCTAAGTGGCTCTGGTGCGGAGATCCTGGTTACTGGACCTGACGGAAATCAAATCAACAAGGGTTGCGGGTTGGTTGAGGGGAAGAATGCGCGACTCGAAATTGATCTTGACCAACCTGGTGAGTATCAGGTTGCGTGGCGAGTGGTGTCCTCTGATGGTCACCCAATCACAGATAGCTTTGGATTCACCCTCGTGAATGGAACCGGTTTTGTAGCCGATCCAAACTTTGAGTTTGTAGCGTGCGAAGAGCCAGTCCTGATTGCAAACAACGAGGAAGCGCAGGATCCCTTTGGCTACTGGCTACTGTGGGTTTCGCTGGGACTTGTCGCCGCCGGTCTGTTTTTCTACCTTCGACCCAATCGCAAGCGCTAAGAGTTTCGCCAGTAACGCGAGCACTGCACCAACCACTAGAAGTTCAAGCGGGAATCCCAACCTGCCGCCAGCTGGGGCTGCGAGGATTGAATAGGTGATGTCCATCGCCTGGGAGAACATCAGGCCAGAAACCACAGCAACCAGAACAGTTTTCAAAAATCCGGCTAGGCCAGCACCGAATCTCGTGGCACTCCAGGTCACAACACCCAAAAGCAGAAGAGTCACCAGCGAGGCGATGACAGAGGTTTCAACACTCGGTTGGTAGTACCACTGCCCCGCAAACACCACAATCGCGCTGAGAAGCGCCGTCAGAGTAAGTCTCATTCGTGATCTAGCTGGCAGAACTCGTCCAGTGGTTCTTTTGGTCCGGCAACCACAATCTGGTGTCCGGAGCGCAGGATTGTCTCGGGGAAGGCTGGTGTGTACTTGCCATCGCCCGAAGATGTTGCCACCACCGTCACGCCGAAAGTTGCCCGTATCTTGGCCTCGGACAGTGGCATGCCGTCAAACTTGTGTGGCACGTAAGTTTTCACCATTACGAAGTCTTCATCGATTGGAACATACTCAAGGGTCTCGCCTGAGACCATGTGCGCTACTCGCTTACCCATGTCATCCTCAGGGAAGATCACGTGGTGAGCGCCCAGTTGCCTGAGGATTCGACCGTGTGACTCAGAGTTAGCCTTGGCCCAGACGTTCTTGATTCCCAGTTGAAGAAGCAGTGAGGTGGTCAGAATGCTGGCCTCGATGTCTGCACCGATTGCAACCACTGCGGTGTCAAAGTCCTTGATGCCTAGCTCGGTTAGAACCGCCTCGTCGGTGGTGTCAGCCTTCACGACGTGGGTTAGCTCGGAAGCCAGGTTTTGCACCAGTTTCTCGTCGTAGTCGATGCCCAGCACTTCATGGCCGGAGTTCACCAACTCGCGGGCCAGAGCTGATCCAAATCGACCCAAGCCGATCACAACGAAGGTGGCAGAGTTGAAACTGCGACGCTTGCGATTAGTTGACATGTTTTGCCGTTCTCTCGTAATCGAACTTAGCCGATTAGCGGTCTTTCTTGTGGGTATTCAAAGTGGCGCTTGCTCTTTCTAAGAGCCAGCGAGGTAGCAACAACGATTGGGCCCAGACGCCCAAAGAGCATCAGCAGTGCAAGCAGGAACTTTGCGTGAGGTGGCAGGTCTGCAGTGATACCGGTTGATAAACCAACTGTTCCTGTTGCGCTCACGACTTCGAACAAAATCTCATCGAGGGTAAAGGGTGTGGTGAGTCGAAGCAGCACCGTTGCGCCAATAACCACCGAAGCTGTGAGGGAAACGATGGTTAGTGCCTGACGCTGCATTGAACGAGGGAGTCTGCGGTTACCGATGTTGACGGCCGCCTCACCACGAATCTCGGTATAAATCACATACAGCAGCACAACAAAGGTTCCAAGCTTGATACCACCGGCCGTGGATGCGCTTGCACCTCCAATGAACATCAAGATCTCAGTACCAAGCCAGGTAGCCGGATTTTGCTGACTGATGTCCATGGCGTTGAATCCGGCTGTTCTGGGCATAACGGCTGCAAAGATGGAGTCCCAGACTTTGTTGATTGGATCAAGTGGCCCCAACGTGTTTGGGTTATTCCACTCCAGTGCTCCAATAAACAGTGTTCCCGAGATCAAAAGGGCAAAGCTAGACCAGAGAATGATTCTGGAGTTCAGTGACCACTGCCTTGGATACTCGGAACGGAAATCGGGGTTGAAGCGCAGCTTCAACTTGTTGATCAGTCGACCAATCACCTCAACCAAAACCGGGAATCCCAGGCTGGCGATAAACACAGTCACAAACACCGGGACGATGATCCAGGCGTCTCTCGCAAACCCCATCATGCTGTCGCTGTAGAGCGCAAAACCCGCGTTGTTGAAGCTTGAAATGGCGTGAAACAACCCATGCCCAAGTGCGTCTTGCCAGTCGTATTTGTAGTGCGTCAAAAATCTCACGAACAAGAACACGAACAGAACGAGCTGGAAACTGAGCATCAGTTGCGCAATGTTCTTCAGCAGCGTCTTGATGTCGGGTGCGTTTAGCGAGGCTTCTGAACTCGCAGACATTTTGTTTCTCAGTGAGATTCGACCGTCCAAAAGGTAGGCAACCAAGGATGCAAAACCGACAATTCCAAAGCCACCAATTTGTATCAACGACCCAATCACCACATGTCCAAATAACGTCCAGTGAAGTTCGGAGTCGACTGTCGCGAGACCAGTGACTGTTACGGCCGAGACGGAGGTGAAAAGTGCATCAAAGAAATCAAGAGACTTACCGTCTTTGCTTGCGATTGGCATCATCAATAGTGCTGTGCCGAGAAAGATAACGAGTGTGAAAGCGAGTGCGACAATTCGAGTTGGGTGCATGTGCTGCGAACTCTTTTGAGAACTCACCCTGAA
>JACCDK010813364.1_pt1 | contig 12083 bp, 8 predicted proteins | sample 7445871 | NCBI WGS metagenome assembly JACCDK01 (sample SAMN15323436, study PRJNA562643) | freshwater metagenome | isolation source: river surface water | place: USA:Blue River Watershed | collected 2017-08-15
AAGCTTGGATTCTTGAAGGAATGACGATGGGAATCATCACAATTATCATTGGAATCGCAATGTTTGTGTATTTAGATCGAGTTGTGCGTTTGAATCAACAGCAAAATAACTTTTTGTTGGCGGTTACGCATGAGTTAAAAACACCCATTGCTGCATCAAATTTAGCTTTACAAACTGCGGTAAAACGCCCTGATCCACAAATCGTTACCAGAATGATTTCGATGGCTCAATCGAATATATCGCGTTTATCGCAAATGGTTGAACAAATTCTCATGGCCACACGTTTTGAGAATAAGTTTACTGACCCTCAAAAGGTTTCGATAAATTTAAATGAATTTACTGCTAAAACATTAAAATCAATAGAGTTATCAGATACCGATTATAATAGAATTGAAACATCCATTGATCCAACAATTACAATGAATGCCGATGAACAAATGATAGGCACCGTTATTGTAAATCTTGTGAATAATGCAATCAAATATTCTGACGGAGAGGGAAATATAAAGATTGATGCGATTCGAAATGACAATAATTTGACAATTACTTTTTCAGACAATGGAATTGGCATTCCAGACAACGAAAAGAAAAATGTGTTTCAAAAATTTTACAGGGTTGGAGAAGAAAAAACAAGAACAAAGCCAGGTTCAGGATTGGGGTTATTTTTGGTAAAAAAGATCACTGAAATTCATGGCGGAAAAGTAACAATAGAAAATAACATGCCCAAAGGCACAAAATTTATACTCAATTTTTCAGCATAAGATAGCACATTGGAATGAAGACATACAGGATATTGCTCGTAGAAGACGAAATTGATTTAGCAGAATTAATCCGCATAAATCTAGAAATTGAGGGCTACAAAGTGGCTATCGCACCCCATGGTGCCATTGCCATCCAAAAGCTAAAATCTGAAAGTTTCGATTTGGTGATCATGGACATTATGATGCCAAGCATGGATGGAATTACTGCGACCCAGCATATTCGATTATCGAACAACGATATTCCCATCATGATTCTATCGGCAAGTAATAGCAGCAGAGATAGAATCAATGGATTGCGTTCAGGAGCAGATGATTATCTGAGCAAGCCGTTTGAATTGGAAGAATTATTACTACGCGTTCAAAAACTCATTCGTAGAACTCAGCAACATGTGCCACGACTAACATTAACTGAATATTCTTTTGGGGGAAATTACATTGACTTCAATTCATACAAAGCCATTGGCAAAAATGGTGAATTTAAACTCACAAAAAAAGAAACGCAGTTACTTAAGTTGTTGATAGAAAAGAAGAACCAAGTGGTTACAAGAGAAGAAATCCTAAAAACAGTTTGGGGTTATACTGTTTTTCCAAGTACAAGAACCATCGATAATTTCATTTTGGCATTCCGTAAATATTTCGAAGACGACGCAAAAAATCCGTTCTACTTTTTGTCGTTAAGAGGTGTAGGTTATAAATACACAGAAACTGGAAACTAAAACAACTTAATTCTTTAATTTAATGGCAATTGAATTCGCTGCAAACCAAGCAGTTGTCCATGCTGCTTGAAAATTAAATCCACCTGTAACCCCGTCAATATTTAACATTTCACCGGCTGCATAAATCGTCGGATATTTCTTAAGATTCATCGCATTTTCATCAAATTCTTTGAGGGAAATTCCACCAGCGGTTACAAATTCTTCTTTAAAGGTAGTTTTACCAATAACCGTAAATGGCATTCTAATTAAATTCTCTAGTAATTTATTGATTTCAGCTTTTTTAAGATCCATACATTTCTTTGTTTCATCAATTTTTGATGACGCCAAAATGAAAAGCCACAACCGTTGAGGTAAGTCAAACAAATACAAATTATTCATTTGCTTCTTTGGTGATTCTAAAAGTATTTCAGTTAGCTCTTGCAATGCTTCTTCCTCTGTAGAATAATCAATCCAAGAAATTAAAGTATCAAAATGATATCCTTTTTCATTGAGTTCAGAGGCATACCATGAACTTGTTTTAAGCACTGCAGGTCCGCTTAATCCCCAATGCGTAACTAAAATTGGACCACTATAACTCTTTTTAAGTCCTATTATTTTTACTTTACCATTTTTTACAGAAATTCCAGAAAGTACATTTAAATCTGTATTTCGAATATTAAAGGTAAACAAAGATGGAACTGATTTTTCAAACTGAATGTCGAAATTCTTCAAATAATTTGCAGAATCGTGCTTATTGAGTCCACCAGAGGCCAAAACCACAAATTTAGACTCAATTGATTCGTTGTCAGACAATTGTAAGGTGTGTATTTCATTGTTTTCCAACGAAATTTCGACAACACCGGTTTTTGTCCAGACTTCAATTCCAAGTTTTTGAGCAAGCGATTCAAATAAATTGACGATGGTTTCGGAGGTATTCGAAACTGGAAACATTCTGCCATCATCTTCAATTTTAAGTTCAACATTGTGATCTTTAAACCATTGTATTGTTTCAGCTACACCAAATTTTCTAAAAAGGCTTTTCAAAAATTTGCCACCACGTGGGTAATTTTCAGAAAGCTTTGTTGGATCAATTTCGTTGTGGGTTACATTGCAACGACCACCTCCGCTTACTTCAACCTTAGAAAGGGTTTTAGTTGTTTTTTCTAGGATCAAAATTTTTGCATCCTCAGCATTTAATTTTATATTGATAGCCGCAAAATACCCTGCTGCTCCCGCTCCTACTATGGCTACATCAAACATTTATTTAATTTTATGATAGTTTTTATATTCTCCAACTCTCCATCCAACCTTCTTTTCTATCCAGTATAACAATCTGGCTTTGAGTCCGAAATTCTTTGATGTTGGGTTATAGTTAAATTTCCAATTGACTGATTGAATTCTATTTTGCATCACATTTGGATGAGTTCCGCTAAAAGGCACCAACGAATCAATGCTCGAATAATCAAATTCATCTGAAATATTCACATTTTTCTGCATAAACGCATCGTCATGCCACAATCTATGAAATTGCATCTGTTTCACTTGCTGATGCTTAGGATGTTTCACCCAACCATAATGAAAGATCCTTGATTGGCAGTGAGCCACATTTATTTTAGTATTGTTTTGATGGCGAAATCCCTGTGCATCTTTCCAACTTTTGATTCCTTTATTGTTGCGAATGATTCTAATTTCATGTTTATACCAACGACGAGAATCACCCAAATAATCATACGACCCGTAGAAATGCAAATAATCGAAAAGTAATCCATCAATATTTTCATCGTTCAAATAATTTTCCATTGTTGATTTAATTTTAGGAAGATCATCTTCATGAACGCATTCATCGGCTTGAATGTAAAAAAGCCAATCACTATCTGGAGAAACTGCCGCCAGAGCTTTATTGGTTTCATCGGCAAGCACCGCTCCTCCTTCCCTCAGATTATCGTCCCAAACAGTATCTATTATTTTTAAATGAGGGATATTTAAGCCTTCAATATAATCGCGTGTATTGTCTTGACTTTTACCTACTGCCACAATAATTTCATCGCAAAGTGGTGCAATAGACCACAGCGCCTCTTTAATTGGATAATCGGCTTGGATGACATTTCTTGCAATGGCAAACCCAGAAACTTTCATTTTATTATGCCCAGCGTTCATCGGTTATTGGTGTAAAATAAACTTCCATTTCTTTGAGCATTTCAACAACATCTGAATTGAATTGAATTCCATATTTCGAAACCATGGCAACGCTCATATTTTCTTCGATATCACTAAAGTTAAAGATAACTGAACAACTTCCTGGAAATTGTTCGATCATGTGCTGAACCACTTGGTATTTCCCTTTTTCAATTTCTAATGGTGTCATCTCTACTTTCAATGACTTAACAAGTGACTTTTCATTCACTTCCGATGCCAATGTAATAGAATTAAAATTAACCCTTGCGTCGCTTCTATCTGGATTAGGTTCAGTAGTCCCTGAAATGATTACAATATAGTCTTTAGAGAGAAGATTTTTATGTGCCATATAGGCTTTTGAGAAAATATTGAGTTCTATACTTCCGGAATAATCGAGAATTGCAAAACGACCATAAGGATTGCCCTTTTGAGATATCACTTCGCGAGCACTTGTAATGATTCCCATAATTCTAAAGTCTGATTTTTCATTATTGTCAATTGCCGATGAAAGCTCTTTTACAGTTGTTTTCGCAACCATAGAATATACAAATTTTATATCATCCAAAGGATGCTTACTTAAAAAGACACCGACCAATTCCTCTTCAATTTTCAACTCTTGATGCAAAGAAAAGGGCTCAACATTTGGAAGTTTTGGTTCTTGAGGGACAGTTGATTCGCCGCCACCACCAAACAATGAAGTTTGACCACTAATTTTATCAGATTGAACATTTTGACCATGCTTGATGGCCAATTCAATGCCAATTCTACCTTCAGAATCAGGCAAGACGTATTGGGCTCTGTGGTATCGGGTATCGAAATCAAAAACACCCGACTTTGCCATATTTTCGAGATTACGCTTGTTTACAGCCCTTAAATTGACTCTTGATGTTAATTCAAATATGGATTCAAATGGTCCATTTTTATCTCTATCTGCCAAGATTTCAAGTACAGCACCTTCTCCAATACCTTTTACAGCGTTCATACCAAAACGAATTTCATTGTTTTTGGTTACGGTAAAGGCAGAATTACTTTCATTTAAATCGGGACCCAATACTTTCATATCCATTCGGCGACATTCTTCCATGTAAAATGTGATTTTTTTAATATCACCCATGTTACTTTTTAGAACTGCGGCCATGTATTGAGCTGGATAATTGGCTTTTAGGTAAGCCGTTTGAAATGCAATAACGGCATAGCAAGTAGAATGCGATTTGTTGAATGCATATTGCGCAAATTCCTCCCAGTCGCTATAAATTTTTTCTAAGATGTTATCTGGATATCCTTTTTCTCTTGCTCCTGACATAAAGTCGGCCTTCAAATCGTCGATCAACTTTTTATCTTTTTTACCCATCGCTTTACGAAGGACGTCTGCTTTACCTTTAGAGAATCCAGCCAATTTCTGACTTAGAAGCATCACCTGCTCTTGATAAACGGTAATACCATATGTTTCTTTGAGATATTCTTCCATTTCTGGCAAATCGTATTCAACGGGTTTTCTACCATGTTTACGATCTACGAAATCAGGAATATATTTCATTGGACCTGGACGATAAAGGGCATTCATTGCAATAAGATCCCCAAATTGCGTTGGTTTTAGGTCTCTCATATGCTTTTGCATACCGGGACTTTCAAACTGAAACACACCGTTGGTTTCTCCTTTTTGGAACAATTCGTATGTTTTTGGATCATCAAGTGGAATGCTATCCAAATCTATTTCAACACCCACAGTTTCTTTAACTAAGGTTATTGCATCCTTCATAATCGACAAGGTACTTAAACCCAAAAAGTCCATCTTCAGCAACCCTGCTTTTTCAATTTGGGTAACGTCGTATTGAACTTGCATCCATTGCGAATCCTTACTTTTCGCTACAGGCACAACCTCATCAATATCTCTAGGCGCAATGATAATTCCACAGGCATGAACACCTGTATTTCTTACACTCCCTTCTAGTTTTTCGGCATCTTTTAATACCTGTGCTGCAGGTTCATTGCTATTATAGATTCTCTGAAGTTCTTTGAGATTATCAATTTCTTCAACCTTTAAATTCTTGGAATCGTCTTTTGCCAATTCAACCAAATCGCTGTGCAACATGGTTTTAAAGTTTAAATTACCAGGAACTAACTTTGCCAATCTATCTGTTTGAGGGAGAGGATATTGCAACACCCTACCTACGTCTCTAATGGCACTTTTTGCGGCCATTGTGCCATAAGTTACAATTTGAGCAATTCTGCGCTCGCCATATTTTTTTGCAACATATTCAATGACACGATCTCTTCCCATATCGTCGAAATCAATATCGACGTCGGGCATACTCACCCTTTCAGGATTCAAGAAACGCTCAAAAAGCAAATCGTATTTTACAGGATCTACGTTGGTAATTCCCAAACAATAGGCAACCAAACTTCCTGCCGCAGAACCCCTACCTGGACCTACCCAAACACCCATATCTCTCGCAGCGGTTGTGAAATCTTGAACAATTAAGAAGTAACCGGCAAATCCAGATTGTCGAATGGTGTTTAATTCAAAATTCAAACGTTCTTCAACATGCCCCGGAATAGAGCCACCATAACGCTTTTTACATCCCTCAACTGCTAAGTGAGTGATATAATCGTTCTGGGTTTCAAATCCATCTGGTATGATATAATGCGGCAACACAATATCTCTCGCCAACTTCGGCGGTTCAATAGAATCGATGAGTTTATTGGTATTGTCGAGAGCCTCAGGAATGTCTTTGAATAACTCGGCCATTTCAGCTTGAGTTTTAAAGAAAAATTGCTCGTTAGGAAATCCAAAACGATAACCTTTACCGCTTTCTTCGTTTGTAGCTTTAGGCGTTGACTGAAACTCAGAAGTATTGATACACAGTAAGATATCATGAGCATTGGCGTCTGCTTCATCAATATAATGGGAGTCATTGGTTGCAATGATTGAAACATTATATTTTCTTGCGAATCTTATCAGTACTTGATTGACATCTTCTTGTGACTTTCCGGTATTGTCAATATTTTTTAAATTATGTCGTTGCAATTCAACATAAAAATCATCGCCAAAAAGCTCATGCCATTCTACAAAAAGTTTTTCTGCTTCTTCTTCAGTTTTAAAAAGAATTGCTTGAGGGATTTCAGCACCAATACAACAAGAAGTGGCGATTAATCCTTCGGAATATTGTTTAATGAGGGCTTTATCAACCCTTGGATATTTACTATAAAATCCCTCCAAATAGCCTAGTGAGCAAAGTTTTGCGAGGTTTTCATATCCTTTTTGATTTTTAGCCAATAAAAGCTGATGGTATCTTTTATCTTTTTTCCCTTGTCCAAATGTTTTAATAAATCGGTCTTCAACCATGTAAAACTCACAGCCAATTACGGGTAAAATTCCTTCAGATTTGGCAGCTTGGTAAAACTCAAAAGCACCGAACATATTTCCATGGTCGGTAATTGCAACGGCAGGCATGCCATCGGCTTTTGCTTTTTTCATTAGCTTTTTAATATCCGCAGCACCATCGAGTAGCGAATATTGTGTGTGAACATGTAAATGAGAAAATGTGGGCATAAATTGAGCTATCGAAATTACGATTTACGAGGCTCAAATTTTGTAGATGTGGACAAATTTCGAACAATAATTATTTGCAAAAAACGCAAAAAATTATTCTACCACTTGGTAATAAATGGTATCTCCTGCAACTCTATCGCGGGTAAATGGAAGCATCCAAAGCATTTTATCGTTTTTGTACATCCCTCTTTCTTTAATTTCCCCTTGATCGTAATAAACTTCATAGAATCCATCAAAATAAGCCATGCCCGTTCTGTTATCACCGTTTTTAGAGTAATGGGCCATTCTTTGACCATTGGGATAATAATTTTCTTGCCATAACATTAACCCTTTTCCGTTGAATTTGTAAACAGATTCAAGTTCGTTAAATTTATTGTATTCAAGCATATAACTCACAGTATCTGCCAAAAAATATCTTTTGATTTGAGGTTTACCTGCTGCATTCAGTGTTTGGTTCATAATGGCTTCTTCTTCCTCAACCAAACTATCTAAAGTTGCCACTGGGAATTTGTAAGGTTTTGCATCTCTATTGTCTTTTTCAGTACAAGAAAAAACCAAAACACTCGCCACAATCAAAGAATAAACAGTTAAATTTTTCACATTGCAATTTTACAACAATAATTGAAGTATACCAATGTTAAAATTTAAGCTTAATTTTGCCACGTGTTTCTAAAAGAACTTCAACTGTTTCATTTCAAAAATCATGAATCGTCACGATATGTGTTTTCAGAGAAAATCAATGCCATTACAGGAAAAAATGGAGCAGGAAAAACCAACATTTTAGATTCAATTTACTTTTTGGCAAATGCTAAAAGTTATTTCAATAGCATTGACAATCAGCTCATTCAATTTGAAAAAGAGTTTTTTACCATTGCAGGGAAATTCGAAGATGAAAATCCCTTCGATGTAACCATCAATTTTGGAAAAACCACCAAGAAAACCATTAAAAAGAATGGTAAGCTTTTCAAACGAATTTTAGACCATATTGGTCAAATTCATACTGTTTTCATTACTCCGAATGATATTTCCCTCATTTATGAAGGAAGCGAAGAACGCAGGAAGTTTGTTGATTTCACAATTTGCCAACTCGACACTGCCTATCTTCAAAATTTGGTGGAATATAGAAAAGTTGTTGAACAAAGAAATAGCTTTTTAAAAACTGGTGAGGGACGTTTTGTCGACGAAATACTCCTTGAAAGTTACAACCACAAACTCATTCCTTTGAATCAAGCAATTTACGAAACGAGAAAAAAATTCCTCTCAGAATTTATCCCTCATTTCAATAAAACATACAATGAATTGTGTGATTCATCTGAAAAATGCGATATAACATATAAGAGTTGCCTCCATGATCAATCTATGGCAGCAATTTTTGAAGCCAATTTCAGGGCAGATATTGCAAGTCAAAGAACAACAGAGGGGATTCACAAAGACGATTTAGATTTCACCATTCATGAAATTCCGATTAAAAAATATGGAAGTCAGGGACAGATAAAATCGTTTATTGTTGCCTTAAAAATTGCACAATACGAGTATTTAAAATCAAAAACGGGCAAGAAACCGATTCTACTTTTGGATGATATTTTCGAAAAAATTGATGACCATCGTTCAAATCAGCTTATGAAAATGGTTTGTTCTGACCATTTCGGTCAAATTTTTGTTTCCGATACGAATTTCCAAAGGGTTCAAGAGCATTTTGAAGATCAACAAATGCTGTGCACCTTCATTGAAATTTAAGTTACATAAACATACCGATCATCAGATCAATATCGTGGTATTTCATTGCAAATTTATCGGCCAAGCTTTTATTGGTTAAATTTCCTTTATACAAATAAGTTCCTTTTCGAATTCCAGGTTTTTCTCTTAAGAAGTCTGAAAAACCGCCACTTTGCGCCATTTCATCGAGCATCGGAGTGAAAACATTACTGAGTGCATAACTTGCAGTTCTAGAAACCCTTGAAGCAATATTTGGCACGCAATAATGAATGATATCGTGTTTTTTAAACACCGGTTTTTCGTGATTGGTAACTTCAGAAGTTTCAAAATTCCCACCTCTATCGATGGCAACATCAATGAGAATACTGTTCGAACGCATCGACATAACCATATCTTCGGTTACAACAACAGGACAACGGGCGGTATTACCGGCTAGAGCACCAATAACCACATCGGCACGTTCTAGGGCAGATTTTAAAACCAGAGGTTGAATGGTACTTGTGTAAAGATGGAATCCAAAAGATTTTTGAATTCTTCTCAAACGATACATGTTATTGTCGAAAATTTTCACGTTTGCACCCAATCCTAAAGCTGCTTTTGTGGCAAATTCGCCAACAGCACCAGCACCAATCACAACAACTTGTGTTGGGGGCACACCTGCAAAACCGCCAAGAAGTTCACCTTTCCCAATGTGGGTATTGTTAAGATATTCAGCAGCGATCAAAATTGAGGCAGTTCCAGCAATTTCACTCATTGCACGGATAATTGGAAGGGCTCCAGAGTCGTCTTGAAGAAACTCATAAGCCATTGCATTGATTTTCTTATCCATCAATTTCTTGAGTAATATTGAATCCAATTGATTGATTTGCAATGCAGAAATCAACAATTGCCCCGATTTCATCATGTCAATTTCCTTGAAGGTTGGAGGATCAATTTTCAAAACTGTATCGCATTGAAAAACAGCGTTTGTATCGGTTGTAATTTCGGCACCGGCTTCACTGTATTGATGGTCTGAAAAATTGGCATTGTGTCCTGCACCACTTTCAATCACAATTCTATGTCCGTTTGACGTAAAAAACTTAACCGCGGCTGGGGTAAGCGGAACTCTATTTTCTTGAAAGGTTGATTCTTTCGGAATTCCGATTGACATTCCACCGCCGCTCAATTTAATTGCCAAGGCTTTTGCCAACGTTTGCGGAGAGGTTTCTTGAATACTTCCAAATATTTGATTCGACATTTCTAGAGATTTATGGGGTTAAATTGACGTGAATGCTTTTTTTGTATTTTTATTGAGACAAAAGACAATAAAAAGCATTCAAAAATCGTTTCTTTTCCACAAATATAACATAAATTTAAGACACTAAGATTGCCCATTTTATTGAGTTTTCGAAAATTATTCGTAAATTGTGCAAGTTTTAGAAACGAATCTGAGATAATGATATTGAAAAAAACCTTTTTATTTTGTGCTACCGCTTTAGGCTTAGGGCTTGCCTTCGGACAAGCGCCTATTAATCCAGTTAATGATTTTAACAACATTAGCAGAATTGATAGTATGACTCAAGAACTCTTGAGTTCTATTCCTAGTCATACACCTGTTGCTAAGTCCCCTGTCTCTTATTTTAGTCGTGCTCGATTTGAAGCAGATGTGAAAATGATGGGTACAACCATTCCAATGGATTATCACTACATGGTTGAACGACAAATCCGCACCCTTCTTGGGTATGGACAAAACTATTTCAACATGATCCATGAGAGAATGAACCTCTATTTCCCAATTTTTGAAGAAATATTAGATAGAAATTCTTTACCCGTTGAATTGAAATATGTTTCTGTAATTGAATCAAATTTGAATCCCAATGCAGTTTCATGGTGCGGTGCAACCGGACTATGGCAATTCATGCCTTACACAGGCAAATCCATGGGAATGAAAATCAATTATAACCTCGACGAAAGAAAAAGTATTCTCATGAGCACTCAAAAAGCAAGTGAATATTTTAAAAATTCATATTTCTTATTCGACGATTGGTTGATGAGTATTGCTTCCTACAACTGTGGACCGGGCAATGTAAACAGAGCCATCCGCAGAGCCGGTGGTGGAAAAAAATCATTCTGGCAAATCCTTCCTTACCTTCCTCGCGAAACTCAAGCTTATGTTCCTAAATTCATTGCAATGGCCTACGTTTTAAACTTTACAGAACATGCTTATAATGAAACTCATAACGGGTCAAGCTCAATTCTTGTGCCAACTAAAATCGATACCACCCTTCATTTGGGCAGAGTTTGTACCTTTTTAGGTCGTGACCAAGATGAAATCATGCATTGCAACAGAGATTTATTGACTCAGAATACAGGTGTGGCAACAAACAATACTGTTTTATTGCCTTATCAAGCAAGCATGAGCTTTATCGACAATTTAGATAGCGCAACTGAATATGCTGCAATTGATTATCCTACTTATAATTACTCTCAGTACGACAATGTGACTCCCAATTCACACAGAAGACTTAGACGTAAGGGCGCAAAAGCAAAGGTAGAACCTAGGGCAAGCGCACATTCTTCTCACCATATTGTAAGAAGAGGTCAAACGTTAAGTTCAATTGCTAGAGCAAATGGAGTGAGTGTCAATCAAATTAAAGAGTGGAACAACTTGAATTCAAATTCAATTAGTTCGGGAACGAAATTGAAACTCCACAAAGGCAAGAAACATCGTCACAAGAAAAACTATAGATAATGTAATTGCAACACCATGAGTTCTCAATTATCTAAAATCAAATCATTCTACCCTTTCATCTTTATTTTTCTTCTAGTTTTTGGGGGATGTAAATCAAACCAAGACAAACTAGAAACTCTCGAAGCAGATGTTTCCTCGGTTGCCATTATTGGCGATGAAACTTATGGTGAAGGCCTAATTGATGTCTTTACAAATAAGAACGATACAAATAATGTATGCAGGCATCTTCCTTTGGAAAAGTCTGTAACGGGTTATGAATCTATTTTCAACTATATTGTCATTAATTCAAAAGAAGAACATGCCATGGCAAAATCCAATCGCATTGTGGTTCTTTTTGATGAAATTTCAAACGATTTAGAATCAGATATCAACTCAGATCCAATCAAACAAGGAGATGTTAAATTTCAAAATGCTAAAATTGGTTCATATAGCATTTATAAAGACATTTGGGC
>JACCDK011460913.1_pt1 | contig 12064 bp, 12 predicted proteins | sample 7445871 | NCBI WGS metagenome assembly JACCDK01 (sample SAMN15323436, study PRJNA562643) | freshwater metagenome | isolation source: river surface water | place: USA:Blue River Watershed | collected 2017-08-15
CCCCAGTTCAGCAACTGTCCATACGCTAAGTGCCACTTTATTGATCCTTCATTAACCGGTTTTGTCCTGCAGAACCAGCCGTCGCTGCCTCTATCCCCTACTACGAATCCCAGTCTAGATTGTCGCGAGAAGGGGACAAAACGGACAAACTACTCAAACTTTAGTCGAGTCCCATGAGATCAGCCTGTGCAGCAAAGTCGGGCACCTGGTTTCTAACTTCATCGAAAGTCCCTGCGGCTTTGATTTCCCCCTGATCCATATAAAAAACTTGGTCTGCATCACGCACTGTTGATAGGCGATGAGCCACCACTATTAATGTGACCTTTCTTTTCAATCCCTTTATGGCCGTTGATACTTCTGCCTCAGTTTGACCGTCCAAAGCGCTTGTGGCTTCGTCCATGACTAAAAGTTTTGGTTGCGTATACAAAGCACGAGCAATGCCAAGCCGTTGTCTCTGCCCGCCACTCAGTCGAGAGCCAAATTCTCCAACTCTCGTTTCAATCCCGGCAGATAATGACTGAACAAAGTCCTCCAACATCACAGTTTGCAATGCTTCGGCTACTTTAAAGTCCTCAATATTTTCATCCTCAACTCCCAATGCAACATTATTCTTAATAGAAGAATCTATAACTTTGATATCTTGCGGAACGTAAGAAATCTTCCCTGGCCAATTTTTTATCGCGGCAGCCGGTGGAGTATTTGAGACTAAAATCCGACCCGCCGTTGGTTCTTGGATGCCCAGAATAAGATCTATGAGTGTGGATTTTCCACTTCCTGATGGACCTACCAGAGCGACGAATGAGCCAGGTTCGATACGGAGATTTATTTCATTGAGTGAAAAGATTTCAGATTCAGGGTAACTAAAATTTAATTTCTCAATTACTACCGAAGAATCAAATTCACCCGGGACTGGTTTGGTAAGTACAGGTACCGATTCGCGCAGGGCATAATTCCTGATTAGATTTATCATGGAAATTGCCGGGCCAGCTTCTGTATAGCTGCTGTGAATCTGAATCATTGACTGTTGCAATCTCAAAAGAGATGGGCCAATTCGGCTGCCTGATGCTAAGAACAGAGCTAGACCGGCGACTGCATGGCTTGCATCTTGGGTTGCAAAAAGAATTGCAGAAATCGAAATTGAGCCAATAATTAAGGTTACCTCTACGGCATATTTGCTCACATTTGGGAGAAAAGCTTGTCGTGCAAGAGAATGGGCAATTCCATGCTTCAGATTCGACATCTTTTGGATATAAAACTCTCGTCGGTTTCCAACATAAATTTCTCTGTATGTTTGAATGGATTCTTGGAGCGTCTTGTTGCTCTCAATATTAAATTTAACTATCTGCTCGGAAAGCCTACGAGACTGATTGAACATTGCGAAGTACAAAATGGTTCCGACCAAGATGAATATCACCATCACTGAAATGGCCGTCATTGGGTCATAAATGAATAATCCTAAACTCAGAAGTATCAGGAGAGAAAAGTCCGAAATTAAGGTGGAAGCAGCACCGAGAACTCCGATAGATATTGCCGAAACGCCCGGTCCGACCGCATACTGAATTTCTTGGGAACCTTTAGACTGGATTCCTAATTTGGGATTTAGAAAAACCAAGGAAATTAATTCAGATGAAATTTCGGCGGTTTTCTTGCTAAGAAAAAAAAGTATTTTCCGAGTAAAATAAACACTAGCGACTGTCTTTCCAACTAATGCAATTACAGCTACAGAGCCTAGAATTGTGACTTGCGCCTGCACAGTAAAATTAGACAAGTTGAAAAATGAGATAATTTTTGAGACTCGATCACCGGTCGGTGTCGATTGGATTCCTCGGATAGCCAAAGAACCTACAACTCCCAAGATCGCAACGCCTATCAAGTCCAAAACGCCCATGAAAGCTTGCAACACCAGAACTAAAATGTATTTGCGTCTGTCCGCTGAGTTCAGGATACTCAAACAGACTCTTATTTCTTGCAAGGGGTTCCGTTTAAACATTCCACTCCAAGGGACTGTAGTTTGGCTCAGTCCCCCTTATTGTATTCACATGGGGGGATTAAAATGGAAAATCAGGGAGTAACTGTTTTATTGCCTGTGAAAAACGGGAGTGAATATCTGCTCAATTCGATCCGTAACATTGAATCTTTCCTCAGCCCGATAGATGAAATTCTCGTCGTGGATGATAATTCGACAGACGGCACCTTTCGAATTCTCGAGAAATGGGCATATTCAAATTCTCGGGTTAGAGTAATCGCAAATAAAGGATCAGGAATTGTCGACGCACTGAACCTCGGATTAAAGGAGGCGAGGTTTGAGTGGATTGCCCGAGTAGATGTAGATGATGAGTACAGCAGTACTAGACTATCCACACAAAAGCCCTTAATTCAAAGCGATGTAGTCGCAATATTTAGTGACTATGACCTTTATTATGAGGGTGTTCGGCAGCTAGGGACAATCCGTTCGGCAGTTTTCAGCCCAGCGGTTTCTGTTTCCTTAATATCTGGCCAGAGAACTGCTCATCCATCGGTTCTGTTTAATAGAAGTGCTGCGTTAAGTGTTGGCGGATACTTAATTCAAGACTTTCCTGCCGAAGACCTCTCGTTGTGGTTACGTATGTCAAGGCTAGGAAAATTAGTCTCAAGCCCTGAAGTTTTACTCCACTACAGAGTGGGAAGGGGTTCTATCAGCAGTACAAAACGCGATGCCATGAGAGTAAAAAAGCAGGAGCATCTTTCTAACATCAGAGTTAACCCGAGTGATGTCGCTTTATTTCAAGACAACTACTTTGAACTTTTTGAAAATTATAAAAATCATTCAGACCAGACGTCAAGGCGGATCCTACTATTTAGAGATTACAAAAAATTATTTGAGCATTCCGAAATAAATAAACGAAATACATTAATTGAGAAGCATTTTATGCGATGGATGACGAAGACTCCTGGAGCTTCTTTTCAAGTCGGCAAGATCGCAAAAGAAATGATTATTAGGAAGATTTATAGAAGTCTCAATTTTCCCAAGCACTAGGTACAAGTTGCCAGTTGGCCGGATACAAATCTCTCGGGGCGATGCCGGCTCTGAACCATTGTTCAGGTGCAATCACTTGTTTTGCCCGACCTAATTTGGCAGCCCACCAAGAGTAAGTGGAATTGGCAATGACGATACCTGTGGCATCGGACATCAATAGAAGGGACTCGATTGGGGATGAATCCTTTGGCGGGGAGACCCACATGGATATTCGCGAGTCGTGTTCTCTTAACAACACTTTCGCTACTGAGATTTCGTCGGAAAATACGATGAGAGGAAGAATTTCACCAAGACTTAAATCAATCTTGCGTATTGCAGCGGTGTAATAGTCATCAGACAGTAGGCCCACATTTGTTGAAAAATTCTTGAAGTCACCTCGTCTAATATGTATCGCAACGAAAGGTGTGAGCTCTAATTCTTGTCTAATCCTTGCAAACCACGCAGTCTCATTCTTTAACTTCAAAGACTTAAGTTCGGAATCTAGTAATCCGTCAAAATATCTGTATGTTTGAAAATATCCTTCGATTCGCTTAACTTTTTTCCGCTCGATTAATTTGTCATCGTATCCAATACCTGAAGAGTAAAAAACTTTTTGCCCGAGCAGTCCAATAATTTGAATCCCAAGCCTATTTCTTGAAAACTTCCGCGATAGTCTCTTGGCAAATACTTTGGCAATACTTTGATTTTCTTTTATCAAACGGCATTTAATTTCTAATTCACTTAGATCAGCTCCATGATTAATACCATTGACGCCGATTTCTCCTAGATTGAGAACAAGTTCAGCATTGTTTTCTTGTGCCCAGTACAGGCCTGCAAAATACATAAATAGCTGATTTCCAATCCCGCCTTGCAAATCTACCTTTACTAACTTGGGCTTCAATGTTATTTCCTAACCGCGCGAATTATCTCAGGGACACCGGAGAGCCATTTATATGACGAGTCGTAGCAAAACGATGGGGTCAGCAATGTGAACGAATTATCGCTTGCCCATCGATTGAGATGGGACTCGTCGTGCCATTTTGCGACCACACCATTCGATAGATCGACTTCGGTATTCATGTCTAAAATAGAAACCATACGGACAAAATCATCAGTCTTAGCCATCCATGAACCACCACAGACATAGACATTCCTTTTATTTCTACTTACATAGGCTGTCGAGCAGATTCTTGTCTCCCATGTGCCTAGACCGCCTAATTTCATGATTCGATAGCAATCCTTTAATTTTTGTTCCATACCTATCGGATTACCACTTGCACGGAAGTAGCCTGGGTGGGCAACTAGTGCGACCCCATTAACCCATTCATCTGGCGAAACAGAATTAAAAGGGTTGGCCAAAAACAACATGTCCGCATCAATGTGGCAAAGAACTTCTGCGTTTATCTGGTGAGCATACTGTCTATAAATTCGATACCTTAGAAGAGTGGCTTCTGGCCATTTTAAAGACTCAATTGCGACTACTGAGATGTTTAGTTGGGGATACAGAGCAGCGATTTCTTTACAGAATTCTTCTTGATCTGTAAAAACACAAAAAGAAACTTTATCTTTGGAATTAAATACAATAATGGCGGATTCAATCATTGCTTTCCAATAATGCACATAATTGTTAGTTGCGATGCTGACATACCCAAATTTATATTTAGTCATATTGTTTTTGATTCCAAAAAATATTTGTGAAACTCACTCCATAGATTTTTTCCCTTACAGATGTAACTAAATCATTTAGGGAGAAGATTGGATATTTGATAGCGATTCTCATTGCAAGTAGCATTGCGGCTTTCCCCGTCGATTCTGATCTGGATATGCGTAAATGCTCGAAATCTTGAAATTTATTTACTCGCACATATTTTTTTCGGTGCAAGAAGTTCTTGCCAAGTTCGTAAAAGCTCGCATCAATCAAGTCACTGCTTTTCGATATTGACATCATTTCTTGCTCAGTTTGGAATTCTGATATTAATATTAATTTTCGTGCCTTCGTGGATTTATAAAGGCTAGTTTTGGAAAGTTGATCGGGGTGCTGTCTATAAGCGATGACGGGACGGTGTAGATTGTGAATTTTTCCTATCCGTGAAAGTCGCAGCCATAAATCCCAATCTTCTGGGACACCCATCCGATATCCATCTACTTCTCGCATGGCACTTGCAAGTATCATCGCGCCCGGATGTGCCATAGGGGAGCGGTCGTACATGCGCTTCCTAATGCTCGCATCCTTAATCGGATAAGCCTTCGTCCCAATTTGAATACCGTATTGGTCGATGAGTGTAAGGCTTCCACCGACAGCGACTGTTCCTGGGTGTGATTCCAAATACTTAAGTTGTGTCATAAATCGGTTCGGATAAACCAAGTCATCCTCGTCGATTCGTGCAATGTATTTACCTTTGCAAAGCTTCAATCCGAGATTTAAAGCACTTACAATCCCCGGGGATTCTGAATCAACGACGTGAATATGGATATCTGCGTTGCGAGCTGGGTTTGCGTCTTCAAACTCTCGGCGTGGAACCCGATCAAGGATAACAATCAATTCCCAAGCGTTACATAGACCGCGGGACTGATAAATCGACTTCAAACTTTGACTAAGGTATCGAGTAGAATGCACCGGAAGCAGAATTGACAAACTTGTATCCGACATATGAGCATCATATGCCAGGGCAATCTAGGGGGATACTTGCAAATCGGTGTGTTGGGCCAGGGGCGATTAGGTCACGCCTTGGCGTCAAATTTTTACCAGCAAGGTTTGGCAGTTCATTCTTGGTCTAGGAACCCGAAAAATCAAGATTGGTCGAATAAAGCTTTTCATAGTCTAGAAAATTTTGACTTGGGTAAACTAGATAAATTAATCATCGCCAGCGGGTCCTCTAGTCCTAGATCCATCTCTGAGGTTGAAGAGCGCCAAAGAACGATTGGCTATTTATCACAGTACACCAATGATTTTTCTGGACAGATTTACTACCTAAGCTCGGGAGCCGTTTATGGTGATTGTTTGAATGCAATCACTGAATCCGATGAATGTAACCCCTCTACGGTTTATGGATGTGCAAAACTCTCAACTGAGTTGTTATTGCGAGAAACTTTTGGATCCAATCTTTCAGTGTTTAGGATTGGAAATATTGTTCCTGATCAACTTGATTTTGGTATTTTTAAAATGATTAAAACTAACTTGAGCAACCATCTTCCAATTAATCTCTTTGGTGATCCTTTAGATTCTAGAGATTACATAGGTGAACGAGATCTTATTCGAGTCCTTAGTGCTGCAATCTTGACTGAGCAGAAGTTTAAGGTGATGAACGTTGGAAGCGGTGAATCAATTTCACTTCGAGAAATCGCGCAAATTCTGAGTGACATCTACAAACAGGATTTGAATATTGTCTGGGGTCCTAGGTCTAGTTCTGATGTCGCAAGAACGATTTTGGATGTTAGTTACATGCAAACACTTCTGACTGTGTCATTGGGTAGTTCAAGAGCGTTAATGCGCAATCTTCTCGAGTTCAGATATGAATGACACTACGATTTCATTGGGGGTAGTGATTCCCACTTTCATCGACTCCGAAGAAGCTCTCTTCAGATTAAATTTTTCTTTGGATTCGGTGCTAACTCAAAATTACAGTCCTAGGCAGATTGTGGTTACTGATGACTCGGCAGATCACTTTAGTGAAAGAGTTTTTGAACTATGTGAATCCAAGAACGCAACTAATCTAAAATTCATTAGGCACCTTGGCTCTCCCGGCGTGTCAACAAATAGCAATAATGGATTGAGGTTCATCAACACAGACTTTGTTCACTGCCTACATCAAGATGACTACCTGCGAAATCCTGATTGCTACAGCGCTGTGGCCATAATTCTCAACGAAGGTGAGTACTCCTGGGTATTGCTGGGGGGTACCGCGGCTGGTTCTAGGGTCATTCCTAGATTAAGAAATGGGAGAATTCCGGCTGAAGTAAATTTCGGAATAAATACTATTGGCGGGCCAAGTGCTGTTATTTTTCCGAAGAAACCAGATATTAAATTTTCCGAGAATTTATCAATGCTTTGTGACATCGACTTATTTCTTAATCTTCAAGATTGGCTAGGTGAACCGTGCGTCATCGAATCCAGTGAAGTTGAGTACCAGATGGGTGGATGGCAACTTCAAAAACGTATTTCGAACGTCCAAGTGCTATCTGAGCTTTTGGAACTGAATTCGATGCATAAGGAAGACTTGGGAAATTCCCTCCGTTATGTATTCACTTACCAGCACCGACAAGATGTTAAACTTCGAGCGCTCAAAGTTATGAGTGAGCTGAACGGCAAGACTCATTGGGCAGTTATTGCGTCGGTTTATGAACTTTACATTCACGCTCGTTCGCTAATTCGAAGATTCTTGTGGATGCAGAAAGGGTCTCTGTGATTTCTGCTGTTACTTCTGCAGTTCCATTCTTCATAGTTACCCATAATCGGCTTTCAGGGTTGACCAATGCATTGCAATTTCTACAAAAGCAAGAGTTTCCGATTCGAATAGTGATCGCGGATATGGAAAGTTCTTACCCCCCCATGATCTCGGAACTGAAATCTATTGAGTCTGCTGGGGAAGTCCTGGTTTGGCGTTGTAAGAATATTGGGCCGCGAGGGCTCTTTTTTGATGATCGTTTTCGGAAATATGTTTCGAGTTCTGGAGGCAATTTTTTTCTTGCTGATGGAGACTTGGACTATTCCGAAACCTCTAGCCTCCTGCTGACCAACTTGGTTGCAATATCTAGGAGGTATCCAGGTTTTCGTAAGGTGGGAGCTGCACTTAGACTCGACGACCTCCCTTCCCATTCCACTCTGATTGCTCATAAGACACAAATTATTCTCTCGGGCGAACGAAGAAACTTTTTTGAAACTCGAGAAATATCTCCTGAGTTGTTTTTGGCCCCGGTTGATACAACTGTGGCCTACTACCCAAAGTTGACTAAGAAATACTATTTCTGGCCGGCCCTTAGAGCAGGTGGCGATATGTCGGTGCGGCACTCGCCTTGGTATGAAGATGACTCTCAATTGAATTCAGAGCAAAAGTTCTACCTCGCGAACCAGCGCAAGGATATTTCCACGATGGGGGGAAGGCAGCTTTCCGAGACTAAAGACTCCGAACTTCTTCTAGTTGATCGATTTTCAATAATAATTAAGTTGGTGCTAAGGGTTTTTCCTTCGCTTGGATCTCGCGCTATAGGTTTGCTTATCGGGTTTTTAAATAAAGAATCGTCCTTGACTACAGCTTAGAATTGCCCCAGCGCTTCTACAATTCTGACTATATTTGCCTCATAAGTATGCGCCCGGGCAGCATGTTGAGCCTCTTCTAATCTTGTTTGCTTGGAAGAAGTTGATTCTGAAATTGCCTCCTGAACTAGAATTTCAATATCTTGGCTAAATAATTGTGCACTTCCAAAAAGGTCTGTGTAATCCCCATTGGAAATAGGCGGAACGCCTGAAGCTATATTCTTGAAAATCCGGCAAGGTGCATATTTTGATTGTCTCTGCCATTCACCAACAATTGCTGCCCCAATTCTTGATTCACGCACAATATCAGCGGCCTTCGCTTCTGAAATTCCGTCTTTCCTGAATCGTGAGCCACCAATGCGCCTAAACTCAATTGAATATTTACCTAGAATTTTCTTATACGTCTCAATGGTTTCTAAATTTCCCTGATTCTGCTTATTGTTCCAAACTGCACCAATCCAGTATTCAATATTGGTTAGGTTTTTATTCGTTAGAGGCCTCCATTCATGTCTCGGAGTAGGGGTTCCCCAAGGCTGAAATAGTGTTCGATTTTTGAGATCTAGAGAGATGTAAGGAGAGTTTTTGTCGCTGTCTCCAGAGGCTGTTTTTGTATACACCTGCAACTGTAGAATCTTTGAATTCAATACCTCTGAGCTAAACCTTTGGCGATCCGACAACTCAACGTTGTGCAGCACATAATCTGTATTAGGTAAAATTGGAAGGTGTAGGCTCGCCATTCCTGATGCAATAATCAGTCTTCTTTTGAACGGGGAAAGGTCCGCTTTACTGGAATCGGGTAACCAGTAAGTATCAGGATGCATTCGTTTTAGATTCTCATAAAAACCTTTGTGGATGAATCTGTGGGAGTGCCGGCGATTACTTAATCCCCAGATTACAAATTCTTGATAATTATTGTGTAACATTTAAGCCCCACCCATTAGTGCGATAAGAAAATCTTTATTTCGTTTCTTAACTAATTCGGCTGGTTCTTGTTTCCAGTTACTCCCAGCGCGAAAATGTAGGAATTTGCCGTCATAAAGCTCTGTGTAAAACTTACCATCTTTATTTCTATCGTCTTTAACTATAAATTCCAATATTTCAGGTGAGATTGAGCTGCCCACTTGCTCAATTCCCCAATTGAGTGAGGCGAGGTGCGGCAACCACATTGGCTCGATTCCTAATTTCTTTGAATTTGTTAGCCAATTATGCGTTTGCCCCGAGACGTCGACTGGAACATTGTTAACTCTGCCGCAGTCAAAAGACCATATTTCCTTTTCTGGCATCCTCGCTGGATCCAAATAAAGTAAGCCGCTCCAAATCCAATCAATATTTTCACTGGGAATTCTTCCAGGAGAGATCGAATAGATTCCTGCGACCGGGTTCTTGGATAACATCGCTTGTGTATTGAAATCTTGGATAGGAAACATATCGTTATCAAGAATTAAAACAGGATCCTGGGATTCTTTGATTACTTGGCTCCAGGCGTATTGGAGGGTATCCGCAGCACGTGTATTTGCATTATTTCCCTTTTTCTCCGAAGTAGAAGGAAACAATATTCTTCTATCTAGGTGAAGTTCTTCAGGTACTAGAAAATATCGATCAGCAGTTTTTTGAGCTATCTCCTCAGCTCTTCCCCTTAGAGTTCTATCCCACAAGTTGTATGGTCCAGGTTTAGACGGAGTATCAACAAAACATATAAATTCAAACGGCTCTTGAAGATGTCTAGATAATTGGGCTTTCATAACCGGAAGCGCTTCCGGCCAAGCAGCAACCGTGGTGATCACTTTTGTTAATTGGCGAGTCATAGCTGCTGTTGTCTATTTCTGGGAAGTTTGTGTTGCAGAATTGCCAGGAAAGAAAAGGCGTAATTAGGTTTATGGAAGATTATTACATTTATCATTATTCGGAATGCTTTGTATAGGTGCGTGAGTTTTCTGGTTGAAAGTTCAGCGTATGGACCAAAAACCATCTTGGGCCCTACGTGTCCAGAGATTTGATCCCACCCTAGTTCTCGGAACTCCCGTGGTGTCCAACTTGAAATATGGGCGTTGAATTCATTGTTGTCTGAGGGAGGTTGCCATACAAATCCGTTTGGAGTGAAAATTACAACTGATTCGCGACTAATTCGATCCATCTCATACAAAAGTCTATAGCCATCCTCTTTTGACAAGTGTTCAATAACATCAAGTGCAAGTGCAACATGAACAGAATTTTCGTCAATCTTCGTGAGAGCCGAAGGCGCTTTTCCAACTATTTTGATTACTTCAAGATTGCCGTACGGTAACTCATGTCGTGAGTCTGAGTTTGCATCTAGAAGAATCAACCTCGAATTTGTATTTTTTAAAAACTCGAACAGTGGGCCGCTCTTCCAGTAATGCGCAGAGCCACTTCCTATATCAATTAAGTCAATCGACTGGCCATTACTTATTCGAAACAACTCTTTTGAAATAGTAGAAAAATGATCTATATTCGAGTTAATCAACTTACTTAATATTTTAGCCAATTAGTGCCTCAAGTTCCCCGAGTGTTTGGTCGTTGAGGCTTGAAGAAAGGAGGGCCTGTGCCATTTGAATCTCACTATCGCCCCTGTCCCACCATCTGATTGTCAGAAGTTTGGCTATCTGAGGGTCAGTAAATCTATACCTAATTAGAGTCGCCGGGTTTCCACCATAGATTGCGTATGGTGGAACATCTTTAACTACATGCGAATTAGCCGCAATAACAGCACCGTGCCCAATGTTTATTCCCGACATAATAGTGACATTAGTGCCAATCCAGACATCAGATCCAATTCGCACGGGTCCATTACTTAAGTTTTGATTCGTTGCAACATGCCCTTTACTGTCCCATCCAACCATTGAGTCAGTCAATCCAAATGGATAAGTGCTAATTTGGTTTAGAGGATGATTGCCTGCAAGGAAGACCGTGAGGCCACCGGCAATGCTACAAAAACTTCCAATTTCGAGACTGTTCTGTTCAAGCCCTATAGCATTTATTGTTTCGTGGCCATAGGTGTACTTTCCGACTTTAATGTTAGATCTGTCCATGGGTTTTGATCCAAAAATGTATTGCTTAATGAGAGATTTAATTTTTTTCTTCATAAGAAATACAGCTTTCCCGGATGATGGCATTCTGCACTCTTGGAAGAAAATACAATTTGGGTTGAATTGTCTAATTTACCTCTACGTTGGGTAATCATTTCACTCCTAGTCTAAAACAATTTTCCCATTCGGTGTCATTAAATGTACAGCGACAATTCCAGATTGATCTTCGTTGGCTGAAGGATCTACCCACTCAATATTTACATCACCAAGTGCGGCGAGGATTTCCTCAGTGAACCATGAATCAGCTAACTGTTCTTTATCGGCAATAACGATCTTTTCAATCTCGGCAAGTGGGGTTCCATCTTGTGAAGGATGATCAGTTGAAAGCCATTGGATAAAGAAGGGGAATTCGCGCGTATCAGCAATTTCTTTAACGCCGATTTGCTTCCACTTTAAATCTGAACCATTTGGGCGGGTACGGTGGCCTTCAATAGCTTCGCGACCAAACTTCTCTTCAATCGGTGAAATATCTTTAGTGCTGAAAACCCAGGTAAACCAGCCGCCGCCTTCGTTGGCTTTCTTTGAAACCGCTTTACCCCAAGGTGTTTGTTCTGTTGCTGGGTGATCAAGTGGGCAGACAACTTCGATGTATTGGCCGTTCTTCAATGAAGCAGTGAAGTTGCGTGTTCCAAATCGTGGGTGGATACCACCATCAACGAATGTGCTGCCGAGGCGCGAACCTAAACGTTGTACTGTGTCAGCAAGTTGATC
>JACCDK010992890.1_pt1 | contig 12058 bp, 13 predicted proteins | sample 7445871 | NCBI WGS metagenome assembly JACCDK01 (sample SAMN15323436, study PRJNA562643) | freshwater metagenome | isolation source: river surface water | place: USA:Blue River Watershed | collected 2017-08-15
AAGCAGGATATTTCTGCGATTCTCGAAAGCAACAAGGCTCAATTCAACGCTATTGATGAACGAGCCAAATGGGGTGAATGGACAAAGATTGCCAGCTTGCCTAATGTTGTGATTGATGACTTGAACAGACAAGGAATCATGCGAGGTTTTGCTGTTGTGGATGAGAAAAGATTTCGGACTTTCTTAAATAACCCTGATAATCGGTTCTTCAGAACTCGACCAGGACAGATATGAAAGTTGCCATTTGCGTACCCTGCCGTGACACAGTTATGACAGGGTTTGCTTTTGACCTAGCGAAACTCTGCGCTTATGAAGGCGTGACAAGATGTGCTAAAGGTGGCTCGTTGATGATTTATCAAGTGCCTGGCACTTTGATATTCAACCAGCGTGAGCGACTTGCGGAAGAAGCACTCAAAGATGGTGCAGATGCGATTCTTTGGATTGACTCAGATATGAGGTTTCCTAAGGATGCGCTCCAGATTCTTCTCTCCCGTAAGTTACCCATTGTTGGGGTCAATGCGACTACCCGCCGATTCCCTGTTTTGCCGACCGCTTTGGACTACGACCAAGAAACAAAAGACTTGGTTAAGGTGACGAGCAAGGACAAGACGGGTCTTGAGCAAGTGTTGGGTTTAGGTTTTGGGATGGTTCTTATCAAAAAAGAAGTGTTCCAGAAAGTCGAAAAGCCTTGGTTTTGGTTTGAACAAACCGACAAAGGTGGGACAATTGGGGAAGATATTTACTTTTGTGTGAAAGCGTTTGACAAAGGGTTTAAGACTGTTTTAGACCACGACCTTTCAAAGCACATCAGGCATATCGGAACTTACGAATATGGTTGGGATGATGTATGAGCATAGCGACTTACTCAGATTTGAAAACTAAGGTTGCCTCTTACTTGGCTCGTACGGACTTGACTAGCCAAATCGAGGATTTCGTTCGGTTCGCAGAGTTACGCTTGCGTAGAGAATTGCGAATCCGACAAATGTTGAAATCTGTCACAACTACCACAACAGGCGGTGATTCGACTGTTGAGCTACCAAGCGACTTTCTAGAGGTTAGAGACTTTTATGTTTCTACTAATCCAATTCAGCCTTTGACTTTCTCTAGCCCTGCTATTTTTAGTCGAAACACTAAGACCACTCAGAGTGGCAAGCCATTAGATTACACAGTCTTGGCTTCAGAGTTTAAGTTGGCTCCTGTGCCTGACTCCACTTATACATTGGAACTGCTCTACTACGCAGCGCCAACATTTATGAGTGACTCAAATTCAAGTAATGTGTTCATGGCTAATGCGCCTGATGCGTTACTTTACGCCTCGTTGTTAGAGGCCGAGCCTTATTTAATGAATGATGCTCGTATCCAAACATGGGGTTCTCTGTACGACAGAGCAATCTCCACACTTTCCACATCCGATGAGAGTTCTCAATATTCGGGTGTTCCTCTTTCAATGTCTTTCGCAACGAGGTAAATCATGGCTGAAATGTCAAATTATCTAGAGAACGCTCTTATTAACGCTACCCTGCGTAATACGAGCTACACAAGCCCAACGACTGTTTATGTGGCGCTTTACACAAGCGACCCTACTGATGCTGATTCAGGTACTGAGTGCTCTGGCACTTCATACGCTCGTCAGGCTGTGACTTTCGGCTCACCTTCTAACGGAGTGTCTACAAACTCAGCCGCTGTTGAATTCCCTCAAGCTGGTGGCTCATGGGGAACGATTACCCATATCGGTATTCGTGACGCATCGACCTCTGGCAACCTTCTGTATCACACAGCCCTAGATGCTTCTAAAACCATCGCCACAGGTGATGTGTTCAAGATTGCCTCTGGTTCTCTGAGCGTTACATTGGCGTAATGGCTGACCTGCTCCCACCTTGGTCAATTGACTCGCTTGACAACTTAAAAGCGAGTATTGACGACCTTACCCTGTCGTTAGATAGTTCACTCTATACAACCTCGGTAACTTTGTGGGATGCGTCTGGTTCAGTTAACGCCTCGGCTACTGTCTCCGCTGATGCGATAAGAGTTCAGTTAGCCACCGCCTCTATTACAGCCTCTGCAAGCGCTTCATGTGATGCGACTAGAGTTCAGTATGCCGCAGGTGATATATCGGCTTCTAGCGCCGTTTCCTGCGATGCAACGAGGGTTCAGTTTGCTTCTGGTTCTGTTGACGCTTCTGCCACAGTAACAGCGGATGGAACAAGAGTTCAGTTCGGTTCTGGTGCAGTTGATGCGTCAGCTACTGTAACGGCTGAAGGAATCAGGGTTCAGTTCGGTACTGGTTCGGTTACCGCTGACGCTACTGTTACCTGTTTGGGTGGCATTGTGGCTAGCGGAAGTGCGGATATATCTGCTGCGGCTACTGTGACAGCAGAGGCTATCCGAGTCCGTGAGTCTGTTGGGTCAATAACTGGAACAGCAACAGTAAGCGACTTGGGTGGTGTGATTGCTGATGGCACAGCCCAAATCTCTTGTGAAGCAACAGTCGAGGCTAACGCTTATGGAATATTTGACTTTTCTGCGAGCATTTCTGGCAACTCTACTGTTACTTGCAATGGGGTGCGTCTGGGCGATAATTGGTCTGACATTTCTGTTGGTGACAATACTTGGGATGATGTGTCGCAAAATAACAACACATGGACACAAATTAGCGTAAGCGATAACACATGGTCGGATGTTTCAGCCAACTCAAACACATGGTCTGAAGTGTCGCAAAATAACAACACTTGGTTAAGGCAATGATATGCAAAGAATCGCAATGGGTGAATGGCTACCCGACCAGCCTGGTCTAATCGGTGGGATTACTGTTGCATCGAATTGCTATCCCACATCTACTGGTTACGCTCCTTTTCCTCAAGAGGCTGACTTCTCTGCCGCTGCCGCTGAGAATCTGACTTCTCTTGTGTATGTCAAGAATCAATCTGGTACTGCAAAACTCTACGCTGCGGGGCTGACAAAAATCTATTCTGTGGATTCTGTTGGTGCGCTTACTCAGGCTTGGTATCAAACGGGGACTTATTCCCAAAGCGCAAGCACGACCTTGACCGTGACAGCTACGGCTCACGGCTTTAAGACGGGTGACTCTGCTTATCTGAACTTCACAAGCGGAACAGCCGCTGATGGTCAATTTACTGTAACCAAGGTGGATGCCAATAGTTTCACAGTTACGACCACTTCAGCGACCACAAGCGGTAATGTGCAGGTTTCTCAGACTGTAAACGGATATAGCACTCCTGCTAACAATATCTTCAGATTTACCAAGTTCGGTAGTCTGGTTATCGGAACAAACTTCTCCGAAAGATTGCAGTATCTCAATGCTGATGGTGGGACTTCGTTTAAGAATCTCTCCGATGATGCGCCTGTTGCTAAGTTCATTACTGTGGTTCGTGACTTTGTAGTGGTTGCTCACTTACAAGAATCTTCAACTACTAAGCCGTTTAAGGTTCAATGGTCTGGCATTAACGATGAGTCTACTTGGACAGCAAGCCAAACCACACAATCAGACTTTCAGGAACTGGTAGACGGTGGGCATATTAAAGGTATCCGTGGCGGTGAATACGGTCTTATCCTGATGGAAAAAGGCATTTACCGCATGACTTATGTTGGAACGCCTTTCGTATTCCAGTTTGACAATATTTCCCGTGGTAAGGGTTGCGTGGCTGAAGGCTCAATTTGTCAGTATGACGGATTGACTTTCTTCTTGTCTGATGACGGTTTTTATGTCTGTGATGGTCAGCAAATCATTCCAATTGGTGCGGAAAAGGTCGACCGTTTCTTCTTTGAGGATGCAGACTTAGACCTAACCACAATGTCCTCTGCGGCTGACCCTATCCGTAAACTCGTTATCTGGAACTACAAAAATAAATTTGCCGTTCGTAAGATGATGGTTTACAACGTGGTTACTAAGAAGTGGAGCCAACTAGACGCCACCTCTGATTATGTGTCTGACGCTTCAACCGCCTCGGTTACTTTAGAGCAATTGGACAGCGTGAGCGCCTCTTTAGACGCTCTGCCTACCCCAATGGATTCGCCACTTTATGCTGGTGGTAAGTTCTTCTTAGGTGGAACTGACGGAACTAAAGTCATTACTTTTAACGGGTTGCCAAAGTCTGCCGTTTTGGAGACAGGTGACATTTCCACAGGTGGAATGGCGATGGTTAACCTTGCCAAACCTCAAGTGGACAATGGTTCAGCAACTGTTGCCTTGGCTTCTCGACTTCTCCTAAACGAGAATGTCACTTACGGAAGCGATGTGGCGGCTGACTCTGACAACCGTGTTTCTATGAGGGGTGCGGGAAGATACCACCGACTACGAGTTAAGCCTACTGGTGACAACTGGAAAATGGCTGTGGCGGTAGATGTTGAAGTTATCCCGATGGGGTCTCGATAATGTTTAGGCTTCTTCCGATATTCGGTTCTGACCCGAGGGCTACCGCTGAGATAGTCAACGGGATTATGAATGGCAAGACGAACAATCACGGAACTGTGACGCTTGCCACGGGAAACGCCACGACCACAACGATTGTTGACGAACGAATCAGCCCAGATACAAAGATTGTCCTAGTCCCATTCTCAGACGCTGCCGAGGCAGATTCTGCTCCTTATGGGTCTTTTCAGGATTCCACAGACCAAACAGCGGCTAATACAACAACCGCTTATTCGATTACTTTTGACACGACTGACTACTCAAACGGGGTCTATCTGTCAAATAGTTCTCGGATAAATTTCAGAAATTACGGGATTTATAACCTTCAGTTTTCTGTTCAGCTAAAAAACACCACAAACGACACTCAGGATGTAGATATTTGGTTCTCAAAAAACGGGACAAATATTGACAAATCTAACAGTCGATTCAGTTTGCCAGCCCGTAAGAGTTCTGGTGACCCATCTCACTTAATTGCTGCGCTTAATTTCTATCTTGAGCTTCAGGTCGGAGATTATGTGGAATTGAAATGGCGAGTTTCTGATATTGGTGTAAGCATTGAGCAATATGGGACTTCAACAAGCCCAACAAGGCCAGCAGTTCCATCGGTTATTTTTACCGCTCAGTATGTCGCTCCGTCTGCGTCTACGAATGTGTATGTCAGCGCCCAGACTAAGGGAAGTGCGACATTAACTCACTTTGCAAACTCAACTTCCGACAAAACTTATGCTTACATTTTGGTAGGCTAGTGTATATAATTGGCTCCGTGGATGACCCGCCTCGGAGTCCCTTGAAAGAAAGGTGCTTTTATGGCAGTCCAAACCGCAACATCCACATCTACAACACAGATTGACCCAACAGTTCAGCCGTTCCTAAAGTACGGCTTAGAAGAATCTCAGCGCCTTTACCAAGCTGGTGGCCCTCAGTTCTTTACAGGTCAAGGTTATGTCGGCCCATCAGAGGCTACTCAGACAGGTTTAGCGGCACTTCAAGCCAGAGCCGCTGCTGGTAGCCCTTTAACTGGTGCTGCACAGAATCAACTCTACGGAACGATTCAGGGTGATTATCTTGGTGGAAATCCTTTCTTTCAGGGTGCTTTCCAACCTGCCGCACAAGCCGCTACAACTCAGTTCAATAAAGCGATTGGTGACATTTCGTCAGCCGCTTCAAAGGCTGGTCGTTATGGCTCTGGTGCGATGACAAACCTTCAGAATCAAGCGGCTAACACTTTGGCGCAGAGCCTGACAGGTACAGCAGGACAATTGGCTTACCAGAATTACGCTCAAGAGCGTGCTCGCCAACAAGCCGCAACTGCGATGGCTCCTGAATTGGCTCAAGCTGATTACGCAGACATTAACAAGATGTTGGCAGCAGGTCAGTTCGGTGAAGGTTATCAACAGCAAGCGTTGCAAGCGGCTAAAGAGAAGTTTGCGTTTGAGCAGAATCTGCCACAAGCACAACTCCAAACCTACCTGTCGAATATCGGTGCAGTTCCAAGAGGAACAACCTCAACATCACAAACACCTTTCTACACTAACCCTCTGGCAACTAATTTGGGAACAGGTTTATTAGGACTTCAGCTTTTGAATAAAGCCTCTCCCTATCTTCAGAGTGGTTACAACTTCTTAACTGGTGGTGGTTCGTCATACACAGGTTCAAGCGACCTTGACCGTTTGATTGGATTAGCATAATGGCATTACTTGATTCACTTTTTGGACAAACCCCGAGCTACTATGGTGGCTTGTTGGGTGAAGATGAGCTTTCTCGCTTACGCCAACAGGCTCAAGAGCAAGGAACTCTGAACACAGCAATGGCGCTACTTCAAGCGGGTGCGCCTAGCCGTACGCCTGGAGGTGGCGCTTTGGCTATCGCCCAAGGTCTGCAACAAGGTCAACAGGCTTATCGTCAGGCTTTGAACCAAGGCTTGCAAGAAAAAATGGTTGGGATGCAACTTGGCGAACAAATCCGCAAAACGCAAGAAGCACAGCGTATGCGTCAAATGTTCCCTCAAGTTTTCCAAGTCACTCAAACGCCAGAACAACTCACGATGTACGGACAGCCAACACAAGGCGTTATCCGTGATGATGAGGGTAATTTGATGCCTGGCGGTGGCGTAACTCCAGCAAGGCAAAATGTTTCCATTGACACAAACAGATTGGCTGCTTTAATTAGTCAGTCAAGCAATCCTTTGGAGTCATTGGCAGCAGTCTCTAAATTGATTCCTGATTTGCGTAAGGCTGGACTTACTGGCGGCATGACACAAGGAGAAAACCCATTCTCTGTTTATGCCAATGACCCAACTGTTCCGACCGCTTTGCGTCAAGTTGCCGCAAACTACCAACAAAGCTACGCCAGAGGTTTGATTGACCAAGAAACTGCTGACAAGCGTTTGGCTGACTTGGGTGCTCGGGTTCAGTCTGCTCAACAATTCCAGCAATCTCAAGCTGGATTAGAGGAACAACGCAGAGCTTCAAATTTGTTGGCTCAAGGTCAGCAAGCAATTAGCGGAATGATGGCACAAGAGAAGCTGGATGCGGCAAAAGAAAAGCGTGACCTTGCAGCTACAACCAAATCTGAAGCCAAATCACAACTTACAGACATTGTTGGTTCTTTGAAGAAGAACTATGAAACTCTGAAAGAGCAAGGCGGCATTGTTAGCACCTCTGAGTCTGGAATCGGAAATATTGGCGCTCGATTGAGTTCGTCTGGTTTGGGTCAGGCTATTGGCGGTGCTGTTGGTGCTAGAACTCAAGAAGAACGACAAAAGATTGAGCAAACTCGACCTTTGTTGCTGAACTTGATTAAAAACGCCACAGGCATGAGCGCACAGCAAATGAACTCTAATGCCGAAATGCAACTTTACTTGAACGCAGCTACAAACCCTCAATTAAGCTATGAGGCCAACTTAGAAGCCTTGAAGAACTTAGATAGTTTGTATGGTTTAGGTGTTGTTGCCAAAGACATTGAGAAAGAGCTAAAGAATCCCGCCAAGCCTTCTGGCCCATCTAAAAGTTCTTGGAAATAAATATGGCTGATATTACAGTTTCTTTTGCTGACGGAACATCGCATATCTATGAGAACGCACCAGACTCTCTGAGCCGTGACGATGTTTTAAAGCGTGTTTCTAGCGACTTTCCAGATAAGCGTGTAGAAGGCTTATCCCGTGAGTCTTACAAGGAAATGGGCGCACTTGATGTAGCAACAAAAGCAGTTAAAAACCTGCCATCGTCAACAGCCAAAATGGTTGGTGACATTGTTTCTGCTATCTCAAGCCCACTCCAAACAGGCAAGGCTATCCTTGATGTTGGTGCTGGCACTTTGCAAAACATTCTCCCTGAAAGTCTTGTTAAGGCTATCGGAGAGGATAAACCATCACGCCAAGCCGCAAGCCAAGTGGCTCAAATGTATGTTGACAAGTATGGTTCAGCAGAAAGCGCTAAACGAGCGATTGCTACTGACCCTGCTAGTGTCATGGCTGACATTTCAACCATCTTAACTGGTGGCTCAATGGCTGCCGCAAAAGCCCCGCAAGTGGCTTCTACGCTATCAAAAGCGGCTACTGCTGTTGACCCTTTGGCTTTGACTGCAAGAGGCGCTACTGCGGCTGTAAAAGGCGCTGGCGGTGTTGCTGAAAAGGTTTTAGGCGTTACCACAGGTGTTGGTACTGAGCCGATTACACAGGCTTTTAAGGCTGGTGTAGAAGGTGGTCAGCGTGGTCAACAGTTCTCGCAAAATTTGCGTGGAACTGCCGACATGATGGAAGTTTTAGATATTGCAAAACAGAATCTTGACCAAATCCGTCAAGACCGTGGCGCAACATATCGAGCAAACATGGCGAATATCAAGGGAGACAAAACTGTCCTTGACTTTGCTGGTATTGATAAAGCGCTTGGTGAGGCTTTTGACAAAGTTTCTTTCAAAGGCCAGATTAAAAACCAAGAAGCTGCCACCAAATTGTCAGAGGCTCAAGCCATTATTGACGATTGGAAGAAACTTGATCCTGCTGAGTATCACACCCCTGAAGGCATTGATGCTCTGAAGCAAAGCGTGGGACAGATTCTTGAGGGTTTACAGCCTCGTACAACATCAGACACCGTTGTTAAGGGCGTTTATAACTCAATCAAGAACGAGATAAATAAACAGGCTCCAACTTACGCAAAAACAATGAAGTCTTACTCTGATTCAACTGAGTTGATTCGTGAGATTGAGAGGGCATTGTCTTTGGGTGACAAGGCTTCTGCTGATACCGCAATGCGTAAATTGCAGTCTTTGATGCGTAACAATGTGAATACAAATTACGGTCAAAGATTAAAACTTGCCCAACAATTAGAAACCCAAGGCGGCCAGCAAATGATGCCTGCTTTAGCTGGACAAGCATTGTCTGATTGGACTCCAAGAGGAATCCAAAGAGCCACAGCGCCTTTGGGTGGTGTTGGCCTGTTCTCTGTTGGTGGCGCTCCTGCTGTGATTGGTGGTGCTATGGCTTCTTCACCCCGCATGGTTGGTGAGGCGGCTTATGGTGCTGGTAGAGCGACTAGAGGGTTATTGGATGTTGGTCAGCGTGTTCCTGAACTTGACTATCCAACAATGTTTAATTTGCTTTATCAAGCAGAACAAATGAAATAAAGGAAAATCATGGCAAAAGACAAAATCAGCGATTACAGCAGTACCGCAAACTCAAATACGGACATTGCTGGCATTAACATAGACGAGGGTTGCGCTCCTTCAGGGATTAACGATGCCATTCGCACATTGATGGCTCAGTTAAAGAACTTTCAAACTGGAACGGGTGGAGATTCTTTTAATGGGCCTTTTGCTGGCACGACAATAGCCGCTACTGACACAACTGATGCCTCTAGCACAACTGCTGCGGCTATGAAAACCGCTGGTGGTTTGGCTGTTGCAAAGAAGGCTTACATTGGTCTAGATGCAAATATTTACGGCTTAACAGTCGGTCGTGGCGCTGGAGCAGTATCTTCAAACACCGCTGTTGGTGCTAGTGCTTTGAACGCTAACACAAGTGGTTCAAATAACGCTGCCTTTGGACAAAACGCATTATTGCTTAACACAAGCGGAGCGTACAACACAGGGCTTGGCCGCAATGCTTTGTACTCAAACACTTCTGGAAACAACAACTCTGCTGTTGGGTTTAACGCCTTGTCTGGAACAACCACAGGCTCAAACAACACAGCTTTGGGGTACGAGGCACTTAATGCCAACACCACAGGTCAGGAAAACACAGCAGTTGGCTTCGGTGCTGCTGACGCAAACACCACAGGCCGCGAGCATGTGGCAATGGGCAACAACGCTCTTGGCGCAAACACTACTGGTTCATACAGTGTGGCTATTGGCAAAGATGCGCTTGGCTCCAATACCACAGCAAGCTACAACACAGCACTCGGGTACGGAGCGCTTTTTAGTAACACAACTAACGGTGACAACACGGCTGTTGGTCGCAATGCGCTGTACTACAACACTGGCTCAGGCAACACGGCAATTGGGGAAGGCTCTGGTGTATCAATCACCACGGGCACAAAGAACACAATACTTGGTCGCTACTCAGGCAACCAAGGCGGCTTAGACATTCGCACAGCAAGCAACTACATCGTGCTGTCTGATGGGGATGGGAATCCACGGATGTACCATAGCGGTACAACTTTTTACACAACACTTAGCGCATCCGCTGGCTCTTTTGCAGTTAAAACAGCGTCTGGCGGCATTATTACGTATGACGCTTCTTCTGCTAGATATAAAAACAATATCCGCGACAGCTCTTATGGTCTTGATGCTGTTATGCAACTACGATCAGCAATGTTTGAATACAAAGATTCAGGCCGTACAGATGTTGGATTTATTGCGGAAGAAGTTGATTTAATAATTCCTGAACTTGTCCCGAAAATTGATGGAGTTCCAGAAGCGGTTTCGTATGACCGTATGGTTTCTGTATTGGTAAAAGCCATCCAAGAACTCAAAGCAGAATTTGACGCATACAAGGAAGCACACCCATGATTGAATTAACACCCGAACAACAAATCGCAAAGCACTACGCTGCTTGCATGGGTGACTAATGTTCTGCGTTTATGAACACATCCGACCTGACACCAATGCCATCTTTTATGTTGGCAAGGGTAGTCATCGCAGGGCGTATTCAAAACACCGCAGAAACAAGCATTGGAATAGCGTGGTTGCCAAGGCTGGTGGCTATTCCGTTAGATTGGTTGCTGATGACATTGAAGAAGATTTGTCGTTTTTGGTTGAGATGGAGCGAATTGACCAGTTAAAGCGCATGGGCTTAACGCTGACAAACAAAACAGATGGTGGAGAAGGCCCATCAGGTTTTCGTCACACAGATGAGGCAAAACAAAAAATTGCGGCGGCTCAAATAGGTGAAAATCATTGGACTTTTGGTCGTGGCTTATCAGATGAGCACAAAGAAAAATTGCGTAAAGCAAGAGAATCTTTTGTGTTTACAGATGAAATTCGCAAAAAGTTATCTGATGCTGGAAAGCGCCGAACTTACACGCCAGAGACTTTGGTAAAAATGTCAAATGCAAAACAAGGTCGCAAGCATCACATGGCTAATGCTATTGAATTTGATGGAAAAGTATTCGGTACAGCAAAAGAATTGGCTGACTATACTGGCGTGAAATATGGAACTGTCAGGACAAGAATTAAACTTTATCCTGAAAAATTTGGGTATAAATTGCTTGGATATACAAAAGATTTGAAAGGATTATTCAATGATTGAATTGACTGAAGAACAGCAGATTGCTCGTCATTACGCTGCGTGTCTTGATTCGTGCAACCTCATCAACTCTGAAAAACCAGAGCGAACCACCGATGAGGAATGGGCTGCAACTGTTGATCGCAACAAAGAGCACCTGCGTATCATGCTGGCTAAAGACTTTTGGACTAATGAGGATTTGAGTCCTCTGCAAACAGCGAGTGAATAATGGCAACAATTGACGCAACAGACGCTCGTCTGTCTACGCATGAAGAAGTGTGTGCGATGCGTTATGAGTCCATTAACAAGGCTCTAGAGCATGGCGATAAGCGCATGACTAAGATTGAATATCTGCTTTATGCGGTGATGGCTGTTGTCCTGCTCGGCCCTGGTGTCGGGGCTGAGTTCTTCAAGAAACTTCTGGGGATTTGATATTGACCCGATTTCTGCAATGCTCATGCTGTCAAGCGCACTCAAGGGCATACGCTCTTGTTGCGAAATGTTGTCAGAGGGCAAAGCTGAGATTCAGCGAATCAAGAAGGGCGTAGAAGATGCCAAGGCTATCGTCAAGGATGTTTCTGGCTTTTGGTCTTGGATTCAAGGGCTTTTCTTACCGAAGGATAAACAGCCTAGCGTTGTTGTCAAGGCTGAAGAACCGAAGAAGAAAGTAAAAGATGAATATGTTGATTACATCCCTGATGAAGATGCTGTAATTGACCAATTCATTCGCCATGTTGGAGACTTCTTTAAAGCGCAAGCCTATTTGGTAGCCTATAAAGAAGATTTAGAAAGAAAGGTCTTTAGTTCGTCACATGGAGACAATAACATTGGCGCATTGGAACTTATCTCGATTGAGACAAAGTTGGTCAAGTGTGGTGCGGAACTGAGGGAGTTGATGAACGAGGCTC
>JACCDK011579696.1_pt1 | contig 12054 bp, 10 predicted proteins | sample 7445871 | NCBI WGS metagenome assembly JACCDK01 (sample SAMN15323436, study PRJNA562643) | freshwater metagenome | isolation source: river surface water | place: USA:Blue River Watershed | collected 2017-08-15
ATTTGTACCATTTGCCACCAGAAGAGGATGCATTGGTGCCCACCGTTTGCCACAGCTTGGACCAAGCTCTCGAGTATTTGGACAAAGACCGCGCCTTCTTGACAAAAGGTGGTGTGTTCACCGACTCCATGATCGACGCTTACATTGAATTGAAAATGGGTGAGGTCACACGCTTCCGTCAAGCTGTCCACCCCATCGAATACGAGATGTACTACTCACTGTAATTCACAGCGAGTTTGGGCACCTGAGCCCGACCCTCAAAAGGACGGCTCAGGCCGTCCTTTTTTCTTGTCTGATCCCCATCAAATGAAATCTGACATCTGTCCAGCAAAGCAAAGCACCCTGACGCGTGAGTGTCTTGGCGCGTTTGTTGTGGTGTCGCTTTCGTTCAGTGCAACAGCCAACCCAGTGGTTTACAGATGTGGTCAAGAAATCACCAACCAACCCACTGATCCACAACTGTGTCAACCTTTGAACATTTCTCAACCCACACAAATCGAAGGTACGCGGGTTCAAACAAGTTCGCAACAGGTCACAAGGACAGTGGGTACGGGTGCGTCAGATGTTGTCGAAGCGGCCAAGCCGCCAGCGTCTGGCGTGCCGACAGGAACTTCGGCAGAGTCGCAAGAGCGCAAGGCAAAAGCCCGCACCATCTTGGAAGATGAGTGGCAAAAGTTAAGTGCTCAGTACGCCGAATTGGTGCAGCAATACAACCGTGGCAAGCCGCCACTGCAGTCAGGCGAAACCATGCATCAAAGCAGTGACCAACAAAGGGTGACGGCCTTGAAAACGCAAGTCCAGCGCGTGGAGCGAGATTTACAAGCTTTGCAGCGAGAGCTCAGCCGTTACGGCGTGCACATGGCAATTCCTTTGAATCCGGCAACACAGAAGTGAGCCCCCCATGAACCCGCCTTCCAGATCACCACAGCACAGTCGATTCCATGCATTCGATTTGCTGGCCACGCCCATTGCAGTTCTCAACAGCAGTGGCGCAGTGCGCTTTGTGAATGCCGAATTGGAAGACGTGATGGGCCAATCGCGCAGAAGCTTGGAAGGTGATTCGTTTCTTCAATTTTTTGCGGACCCACAGCCATTGGTGCATGCTTTGAATGGTGCCAAGGCCAACGAGTTTGCCGCTTTGCGATACGACGCCGAACTGTTGCGCATCAACCCTGAAGAGGCCTTGCCTGTTCATGTGATCGTGGCGCAATCGGACAATGTGGACGAGGTCATCATTGAATTGCTGCCCATCCAGCAACAAACTCGACAAGACCGAGAAGAACGCCTGATTGACCAAGCGCAAGCCAACAAAGAGTTGATCCGCAATTTGGCGCATGAAATCAAGAACCCTCTGGGTGGCATTCGAGGTGCCGCGCAATTGCTGGAAATGGAAATTGAATCCAAGGAGCTCACAGAATACACACAAGTGATCATCCGTGAAGCCGACCGCTTGCAAACCTTGGTAGACCGATTGTTGGCGCCCCATCGCCGTCCTCACATGGTGGGGGATGTCAACATTCATGAGGTGTGCGAACGTGTCCGCTCCTTGATTGTTTCCGAGTTTCCAAGAGGCATTCGGGTGATTCGTGACTACGACACGTCCATTCCTGAGTTCAGAGGCGACAGGGAACAGCTGATTCAAGCCGTGCTGAACATTGCCCACAACGCCGCTTTGGCCATGTCTGATCGAATCACGGAGGGCGATGCCCAGTTGATCTTTCGGACTCGCATCGCCCGGCAAGTGACCTTTGGCAAGCAAAGGTATCGACTGGCATTGGAATTGCATGTGATTGACAACGGGCCTGGTGTTCCAGACTCGATCAAAGACCGAATTTTCTTTCCACTCATCACGGGAAGGGAAGGGGGCTCTGGACTGGGTCTGACTTTGGCGCAGACTTTTGTTCAGCAGCACCATGGTTTGATCGAGTGTGAAAGCGTTCCAGGTCGAACTGATTTCAAAATTTTGATTCCGTTGCCCTGAGCTGGTTCAGTGCATGCCACTTAAAGAAAGTGAAGACCCATGAAGCCTATCTGGATCGTAGACGATGATCAATCTATTCGATTCGTCCTCGAGAAGGCTCTGTTGCGCGAAGGTCTGGCCACACGCAGCTTTACCAACCCGCGTGAGGTTCTGGCTGCGTTGAACACCGATGAAGGTCGGGACGGGCCGCAAGTCTTGGTCAGCGACATCCGCATGCCGGGCGGTTCAGGTTTGGATTTGCTGGCAGAAGTGAAGCAACGCCTGCCTGGCTTGCCTGTCATCATCATGACGGCGTTTTCCGACCTGGACAGTGCTGTCTCTGCATTTCAAAGTGGCGCTTTTGAATACCTGCCTAAACCTTTTGATTTGCCAAAAGCCATTGAGTTGATTCGCCGGGCCTTGGAAGAAAGCCAACGTGAAGAAGTGGCCGAAGAGTTGATGGCGTCCACACCCGAAATGTTGGGTCAAGCGCCAGCCATGCAAGATGTGTTTCGGGCCATTGGGCGCTTGTCACAAAGCAATGTCACCGTCATGATCACCGGCGAGTCAGGTTCTGGCAAAGAGTTGGTGGCGCGCGCACTGCACAAACATTCCCCTCGCGCCAGTGGTCCCTTTGTGGCCATCAACACAGCGGCCATTCCCAAAGACTTGTTGGAAAGCGAACTTTTTGGCCATGAACGAGGCGCTTTCACAGGGGCGCAAACGTCGCGTCGCGGCCGCTTCGAGCAGGCCGAAGGCGGCACACTCTTTTTGGACGAAATTGGCGACATGCCTTTTGACTTGCAAACGCGTTTGCTGCGCGTCTTGTCAGATGGGCATTTTTACCGGGTCGGCGGTCACAGCGCAGTCAAAGCCAATGTGCGCGTCATTGCAGCGACACATCAAGATTTGGAGCAACGCGTCAAAGAAGGTGTGTTCCGCGAAGACTTGTTTCACCGATTGAATGTGATCCGATTGCGCCTGCCTGCTTTGCGTGAGCGGCGGGAAGATGTGCATGTCCTCACCAAACATTTCTTGTCACAAAGTGCGCAGCAACTGGGTGTCGAACCCAAGCGCATTTCAGATCAAGCTTTGGAAATTTTGAGTCACTTCAATTTTCCTGGCAATGTGCGTCAGCTTGAAAACATCTGCCATTGGCTGACTGTGATGGCGCCCGCACAAATGATTGAGGCCAAGGATTTACCGCCAGAAGTTTTGTCGCCGAGTGCTGGGATGCAGGCTGCGCATGCCCCACCCCAAGCGGATGACCATCCCCGTATCCCAGAGCCTGCCGCTGTGGCGCAGACAGCACCTGTCAATGCCCTCGTGAATTTAGGGCCGCATGCGGGTTGGGAGAGTGCGCTGGAAGTTGAGGCCTTGCAATTGTTAAGCACCGACCGACAAGATGTTTGGGATGTGCTCACGCGCCGTTTTGAATCCTTGTTGATTCAAGCAGCACTGGCCACAACACGTGGACGCCGCATAGAGGCGGCAGTCAAATTAGGCATTGGTCGCAACACCATCACACGCAAAATTCAAGAACTGAACATTGAAGGCTAATCGGCTTCAAGCCATCAAAAAAGGCCTTCAGATGAAGGCCTTTTTTGTGACGACACAAGACTTTGTCAAAGGCTTGTGGTGTCGACTCACTTGGATGTGACGATGCCACCTGCAGAGTTCACGGCAATGTACTGATTGGCTGCACGCAACAGTGTTTTGAGTTCGGTGCTGGTGTTGCTGACTTGACGTGTCCAGGTGTTGCCGTCTGGGCTCGTGACAATGGTGCCATCGGCGCCGACTGCCAGGAACTGGTTGGTGGCTGAAAGGGCGTTCAAAGATGCTGTGGTGTTGGCGTTTTGTGCGGTCCATTTGATGGCATCTGGACTGCTGAGCACGGTGCCGTTGGCGCCGACCACAATGAACTGATAAGTGGTGGTGCCATTCAAAACACTGGCCAGGGCACCGACCGCTTTCAGGTCGGCGGTGCTGGCCGATGCTTGTGCTGTCCATGTGGCGCCATCCGTGCTGGTGAGAATGGTGCCAGCTGCACCAACGGCCACCCAAGTGCCGGACGCTGTGTAGGCAACGCCCAGCAAATGCGCCGTGCTTGGCACACTGCTGGCCGCAGTCCAAGTGATGGCATCTTTGCTGGTGATGATGGTGCCGTTGTCGCCCACAGCGATCGCCAAGCTGCCGTTGATGGCCATGGCATTCAAATTTTGCGTGGTGATGCTGGCCGCTTGGTTCCATGTTTTGGTGTCACTGCTGTAAATCACTTTGCCAGAGGCGCCAGCGGCCACAAACTTGGCAAAACCATATTCAGCCGCATACAAATCAGAGGTGACCACAGGGTTCAAAGCAGTCCAAGTGTCCAGACTGGTGGCTGTGTACAAGCGTCCGCCATTGCCCACAGCCAAATAGGCCAGCTTGGTGGTGTTGCTGGCTGTGTCGAGGTAACTGCCATAAGTCATGCCTGTCTTGGTGCCCGTGTTGAGATTGGCACCCAAGGTCCAAGTGGTGCCTGCTAGGCGGGGTGTTGCGGTCACAGTGGGTGTGGCCGCGCCGCCTGGCCCGCTGTTGATGCGACCTGTCATGAAAAACGAGTAGGGCGTACCGTTCGTCAGCCCTGTCACCACGAAAGGCGATGTCACTTTGAGGCGGTAAGTGGAGCCTGTGGTGGCCAACCACGTGCTGAGCGACAAATTGGGATTGTTAGGGGCTGCAAAAATCCAATACTCCACGCCTGCTGTTTCTTTCCAGCTGACAGTGACTTGGCTGTCGCCTGGGACGACGCTGATGCCGCCTTCAGGTGGCGGGGGTGTGACCGAGGTCGAAGACCCACCACAGGCCGCTACCAAAACAGCAGAGACCAAAGCCAGCATGAATGCGCGAATTGAATGCAAAGACATGAATATTCCCAGTGCGGAAGCGTTAGACCCCAAATTCTAAGTGACAGGACTGGGGATAGTGCCAATGTCTGAGTTTAGGGCTTCAGGCATACTGAATTCAAGTTCAACGATGAAGGATGTCACATGGACCGCCGAAATTTCTTCCAAGGCTCTGCCTTGATGTCAACGGGTGCACTTTTAGGTTGTGCCACACCAGGCATTGCGCAGCAAAAAGTCAAAACCCCATTTGAAGTGCCACAGGTTTACATTCCTGTGGTGGGTTCTGATGAAATGTTCCCCGTTCGCCGCATCTACTGCATTGGCCGCAACTATGCGGCCCATGCCCGCGAGATGGGCTCAGACCCTACCCGCGAACCACCTTTCTTCTTTCAAAAACCCACCGATGCCATTCAGTATGTGGCCGCGGGCACAGTGGCCAACCACCCCTATCCCCCCTTGACCAAAAACTACCACTACGAAGCCGAATTGGTAGCGGCATTGGGCAAAGGTGGACGCAACATCCCTGTTGAAAAAGCTTTAGATTTGGTTTGGGGTTATACCTTGGGTCTTGACATGACTCGCCGCGATTTGCAGCGCGCCATGGGCGACGAAAAGAAGCCGTGGGAAATTGGCAAAAGTTTTGACATGTCCGCGCCCATCGGTGCATTGCACAAATTGGCCAGCATTGGCCATTTCACAGAGGGCAGTATTTGGTTGAAGGTCAATGGCCAAGTCAAACAAAACTCGAATTTGAAAAACATGATTTGGTCTGTGGCAGAACAAATCAGCAAATTGTCTGAAGCCTTTGAACTGTTCCCAGGTGACATCATCTACTCAGGCACACCTGAGAATGTGGGGCCAGTGGTGCGCGGTGATGTGATTGAAATGCACATTGATCGCTTGCCCAATTTGAGTGTGAAAATTGTATAAAGCTGTCGAAAGCGCATCATGAATTTCCCCATTGCTTCAATCTTGATCGCAGGTGCCATGCCCTGGGTTTGCGCAGGCATTGCCAAGGGGGGCAAGCGAAGTTATGACAACCACAATCCGCGCGAGTGGTTGGCCCAACAAACCGGTTATCGTGCACGTGCCAATGCAGCACAGGCCAATTGTTTTGAAGCTTTTCCCTTGTACGCGGTCAGCATTTTGATGGCCATGTATGTCGATGTAGCGCCTGAGCAAATTGAGTTGTGCGCAGGCATCTTCATTGCAGCGCGGGTGGCCTACATCGCTTGCTACTTAAGCGACCAAGACAAATTGCGGTCCTTGGCTTGGCTTGTGGGTGTTGCCAGCACGGTCAGCTTGCTGGTGGCCAGCATGATTGACTGATTGACCGTTCATTGCGCCGCTTCGTTGACAGAGGTGCAATGAAGGGCTCGGTTTTCATTTGCTCCAGGCGTCTTTCAAGCCAGTGCAGCGGTTGAAGACCAGCTTGCCTTGGGTGTGGTCAATCCTGTCCGCCACAAAGTAGCCATGACGCTCAAACTGAAACTTGGCATCGGCATGGCTGTTGGCCAATGAAGGTTCCACATACGCAGTGATCACTTTGAGGCTGTCAGGGTTCAGGCTGGCCAAAAAGTCTTTGCCACCCGCATCGGGGTTGGCTTCCGTGAAGAGGCGATCGTACAAACGAACTTCTGCTGCGGCAGCATCCGCTTGCGCGACCCAAGTGATCACACCTTTGACCTTGACACTGTCGGAGCCTGGGGTGCCGCTCTTGGTGTCGGGGATGAGCTGAGCCAAGACCTCAGTGACATGGCCGTTGGCATCTTTGTTGGCGCCTGTGCACTCAATCACATGGCCGTATTTGAGGCGCACTTTGTTGCCAGGGAACAGACGGAAGAAACCTTTGGGTGGCGTCTCTTCATAGTCGGTGCGCTCAATCCAAAGTGATTTGCCAAACTTGAAATGGCGCTGACCTGATTCGGGGCGGTGCGGATGCACTGGGGCGTGGCAATCGTCCAAAGTTCCCGCCCCCATCAGTTCATCCCAATTGGTGATGGTGAGGGGAATGGGGTCAAGCACGGCCATGGCGCGAGCTGCTTTGGGGTCCAGGTCGTCGCGCAGGCAACCCTCCAGTGTGCTGTAGTCAATCCAAGAGTCGCTCTTGGTGACGCCAATGCGCTCGGCAAACAGTTGCAGACTTTCGGGGGTGTAACCTCGACGGCGCAGCCCCACGATGGTGGGCATGCGGGGGTCGTCCCAGCCATGGACTTTGCCTTCGTTGACCAGTTGCGCCAATTTGCGTTTGCTGGTGATCACGTAGGTGAGGTTCAGGCGTGCAAATTCGTACTGCTTGGGATTGGGCTGTGCCAGCAAAGCAGGCAGGGTTGCGCCATCGGCCAGTGTGTGCGACTCACTCAAACGGGCCAAGAGCCAATCGTAGAAGGGTCGTTGGTCTTCAAACTCCAGTGTGCAAATGCTGTGTGTGATTTGCTCAAGGGCATCTTCAATCGGATGCGCAAAGGTGTACATCGGATAGATGCACCAGGTGTCACCTGTGTTGTGGTGCGTGGCCCTGCGAATGCGGTAGATGGCCGGATCGCGCATGTTGATGTTGGGGGAGGCCATGTCAATTTTGGCACGCAGCACAGCCGCACCATCTGCCAAATGACCGTCTCGCATTTCACGGAAACGTGCCAAATTTTCTTCGCGGCTGCGAACACGGAAGGGGCTGTCTTTGCCTGGGGTGTTGAAGTCACCGCGGTTCAGGCGCATGTCTTCTGCAGATTGCTCATCGACATATGCCAAGCCTGCTTGAATCAGGAATTCGGCTGCGCGGTACATGAAATCAAAGTAGTCGCTGGCTTGGTACAAGTGCGAGGTGCCATGGGCATCCCAATTGAAGCCCAACCATTTGACGGTATCTAAGATGGCATTGACGTACTCGGTGTCTTCTTTTTCAGGATTGGTGTCGTCAAAGCGCATGTGGCAGACGCCGCCGTAGTCGCGCGCCAAACCAAAATTCAAGCAAATGCTTTTGGCGTGACCCACATGCAAGTAGCCATTGGGTTCGGGGGGGAAGCGGGTGCGAATTTTGGCGGGATCGGGCGTGCCTTTGGCATGGTGCGCAGCATCTCCCGGCGAGCCGGCCCATTGGCGTTTCGCGTAAGTGCCTTGGGCCAAATCGGTTTCAATGATCTGGCGCAAAAAGTTGCTGACCTTGTGGCCGTCCGTGGGGGCGTCTGTCGCTTTGGCTTTGTCGTTGGCTGTGCTCATCCCTCGATTTTAGAGGCAGACAGAAGGCGAAAGGCCCTTGAAGAGCGATAATTCAGGCATATCGAAGGAGTACCTGTGGATTCAATGTTGCTGGCCAAAGCCGCCGTGATGGGCGTGGTAGAGGGCTTGACCGAATTTTTGCCCATTTCTTCTACGGGCCATTTGATTTTGGCAGGTGCCTTGCTAGGATTTGACGACGACAAAGCCAAGGTCTTTGACATCGCCATTCAAACGGGTGCCATTTTTGCTGTCATTTTGGTGTACTGGGACAAAATTCGAAGCACACTCAAAGCCATTCGTTACCAAGTTGAAGCACAGCGTTTTGTCTTGAATGTGTTCATTGGATTCTTGCCTGCGGTGATTTTGGGTTTGCTTTTTGGCAAACTGATCAAGGCCCATTTGTTCACCCCTTGGGTGGTGGCCACCACCTTCATTGTGGGCGGCTTCATCATTTTGTGGGCGGAGAGAAGGCCGCCTTCCAGTGTCCGGATTCGCGCGGTTGAAGACATGCGCGGCCGCGATGCCCTGATGGTGGGATTGGTTCAATGCTTGGCCATGGTGCCAGGCACCAGTCGCAGTGGCGCTACCATCATTGGTGGCATGTTGTTGGGCTTGTCGCGCAAGGCCGCCACCGATTTTTCCTTTTTCTTGGCCATACCCACACTCATCGGTGCGGGTGTCTACAGCCTTTACAAAGAGCGTGCGCTTTTGTCGATCGAAGACATTCCCTTGTTTGCGACAGGCTTGGTGGTGTCCTTCATCAGTGCTTGGATTTGCGTGCGCTGGCTCTTGAAATACATCGCCAGCCACAGCTTTGAAATCTTTGCGTGGTACCGCATCGCCTTTGGCTTGGTGGTGCTGGGCACCGCGTGGACAGGTGTGGTGACTTGGGCACCGTGATGCCCGTAGCTTGAAGACAGGCTTAGCGCGGCACTGCGCCCATGTTGCGCAGTGCCGCTTCAACAGCTGCTGCGCTGGCAATGGGTTTTTCCATCGGGAACAGGTGGGAGCCATCCAGCCACATCACTCTCCCCTTGGAAATTTTGTGTGTCATGTCGGAGCCCACCACTTTCATTTCGCGTGAATGCGTACCGCCAATGAAACCCACAGGACACTTGACCGGATGTCGTTTCAGCAGGGACGACAAATTGTGGGGAATGGTGTTGTAGATTTGTGTCTCAATGTCACGGTCAAAGCTCAACACGCGTTGGCCGTCTTCTTCGCGCGTGCCATGTTGGACATAGTCTTGTAGCACTTCAGGATGCCAATGAGAGAAAGCGCGCTTGTGTTGAAAATGCGTCAACACGTCTGTCACACTGGGCCAGTGTTGTCGGCGAGTTTTGCTGATCCGACCGGGACTGACCGAGCCGATCCAACGGGTGGTCTTGGCGATCTTCAGCGCGCTGGCTTTCCAACCCGATACGACGGGCGAGTCCAATAGCAAAACGCCCGCAGCCAAGTCAGGGTGCAATGAAGCGCACATCAAGCTGAGCATGCCCCCCAAGGAATGACCGACCAAAAAAGGCGTTTCACCCGACTGCGCTTTCACTTGGCTTGCGAAATCGGCCAACTCTTGAACCAAGTGAGGCCAATTGCTGGTGACCGGGTACTGGGGGTTGTGTCCCAATTTGTCGATGGCACTGATGCGAAAGCCCCGGCGTTCCAAGTCTTGAAGCAAAACTCGGTAGGTGCTGGCCGGAAAGCTGTTGCCGTGAGAAAAAACAATGGAGGCCATCAGATGAGTTTCTCTTCAGGCGTCGAAATTTTCTTCAAGGGTGCATTTTTGCTGGCTGTTTTGAGTGGGATGGTGGTGGCTTCACCATTCCAAACGGGATCTTCAAGACTGTCAAACATGGCCCTGAGTTTAGAGCCCCAGTTGTCTCGCAACATGTTGAAGTAAGGATTGTGATCATCGATGCAGACGATGCGATCGCTTTCCAATTTGTCCGCTTCGTAAACCACCATGTCTAGCGGCAAGCCCACCGACAAATTTGACTTCAGCGTGGAATCCATGGAAACCAGTGCGCACTTGGCTGCTTCATCCAAGGGGGTGTGGGGTGTGATGACACGGTCCAGGACAGGCTTGCCGTATTTGGATTCACCGATTTGGAAATAGGGCGTCTCGGCTGTGGCTTCGATGAAATTACCAGGCGAGTAAACCTGAAACAGGCGCATGCCTTCGCCCGCAATTTGACCGCCAAAAATCATGGACACATTGAAGTCAACGCCGCCCGCTTTCAGCGCGGCTGCATCGCGTTCATGCACATGGCGAACCGCTGCGCCCAAGACACGCGCAGCGTCAAACATGCTTTTGGCATTCCAGATCGTGATCGGTTCTGCATCCGGATGGTCAATGACTTTTTCAACTTGCAACATCTCCCGCACCGACTGCGAGATGCTGAGGTTGCCTGCAGACAAAAGCACCATGAAGCGATCGCCTGACTTTTCGTAGATGATCATTTTGCGGTAGGTCGAGATCATGTCCAAACCTGCATTGGTGCGAGAGTCGGACAAGAAAACCAAACCGGCTCGTGTTTTGATGGCGACGCAATAGGTCATCAGAGTTCCTAGAAGAAATGCTCAGTTGTTAGATTGTTTCAATACGCGCTGCAGGCTGTACAAAGCTTCCAAAGCTTCGCGTGGGCTCAGTGTGTCGGGGTCAATTTGGTTCAAGGCCGATTCAAGCGGCGAGGGACCGCTTTGCTCAGATTCAGGGGGTGCTGCAAACAAGTCCACTTGAATTCGATTTTCATGGGCACCGGCTTCGAGCGCCGACAAAGTGTGGCGTGCATGGGTCAACACACCTGTTGGCATGCCCGCCAGCCGGGCCACTTGCACACCGTAACTCTTGCTGGCAGGACCCGCTTGGAGTTCGTGCAAAAACACAATGTCATTGCCCGACTCTGTGGCGCCCACATGCATGTTCACCGCGGCATGGTGCGCGGCAGGAAACTCGGTGAGTTCGAAGTAGTGCGTTGCAAACAGGGTGAATGCCTGCGTCTTGTCGTGCAGGTGCGTGGCAATGCCACTGGCCAGTGCCAAGCCATCAAAGGTGGACGTGCCGCGGCCAATCTCGTCCATCAGCACCAAGGACAAGGGCGTGGCACTGTGCAAAATTTGAGCGGCTTCGGTCATTTCCAACATGAAAGTCGATTGGGCATTGGCCAAGTCATCGGCAGCACCGATGCGGGTGTGAATGGCGTCAATGGGGCCCAGTCTGCAACTGCTGGCGGGCACATGACTGCCGATGCTTGCCAAAAGCACAATCAATGCCACCTGGCGCATGTAAGTCGACTTGCCGCCCATGTTGGGGCCAGTGATGATTTGCAAACGCTGTTTGCTGTTCATCAGGCAATCGTTGGCAATGAAACTTCCTCCCGAGTTTTCGGCCAAGCGCGCTTCCACCACAGGGTGGCGTCCTTGCCTGATTTCGATGCACGGCTCTTTGGCAAATTGCGGTGCGCACCAATTGAGTGTGGCAGCGCGCTCTGAGAGGGTGCACAACGCATCCAATTGCGCCATGGCTTGCGCCAATCGGGTGAGCGCTTGAATGTGGTTTTGCAATTGATCGAGCAAGAGCTCGTACAAGTATTTCTCGCGGGCCAGTGCGCGCTCTTGTGCAGACAAAGCTTTGTCTTCAAAGGCTTTGAGCTCGGGGGTGATGAAGCGCTCGACATTCTTCAAAGTTTGACGGCGACGGTAGTCGTCTGGCACCTTGTCGATTTGACCTTGTGTCACTTCGATGTAGAAGCCATGTACCTTGTTGAATTGCACGCGCAAATTGGCAATCCCCGTACGGGCTTTTTCACGCGTTTCGAGTTCCAGCAAAAAGTCATCGCAATTGGTTTGGATGGCCCGCAATTCGTCCAGTTCGGCATCAAGACCCTGTGCCATCACGCCGCCATCCCGAATCAAATTGGCGGGCTCCTCGAGCAAAGCTTGTTGCAACATTTCAGTGAGGCCAGCGGGGGGCTGCAAATCGAAATG
>JACCDK010629046.1_pt1 | contig 12052 bp, 9 predicted proteins | sample 7445871 | NCBI WGS metagenome assembly JACCDK01 (sample SAMN15323436, study PRJNA562643) | freshwater metagenome | isolation source: river surface water | place: USA:Blue River Watershed | collected 2017-08-15
CCAGCAAATGGCCGGCGGTCGGGTCGGTGGCCATGATCCTGACGCTCTTTGGCGCAGTGGGCACGATCAACTCCCAGGCCTATGGTCCCTGGACCCTGTTGGCAGGATTTCTTGTTCTGATCTATATGTTTTTTGGCTGGTTTGGCACCGTGATTGCCGAGTCCGAGGGCGGCCAGTACAACAGCCGTGTAGACGCCAGCTTCCGGTGGAGCATGAGCTGGTTCATCTTCTCAGAGGTCATGTTCTTTGCGGCATTTTTCGGAGCGCTCTTTTATGCCCGCGTGATTTCGATGCCTTGGCTCGGCGATCTGGATCACAAGTCAATTCTCTGGCCGGACTTCATTGCCCAGTGGGGCAAGGGAACCGGACCCGCCGGACTGATTGAAGAGTACAAAACAATGGGACCGTTCTGGATTCCCACGATTAACACCGCCCTGCTGCTGTCATCGGGCGTGACGCTCACCATCGCCCATCACGCCCTGCGTGACAACAATCGCGGCAAACTTAATTTCTGGCTGGCAGTGACCATCCTGTTGGGCTTTGTATTTTTGGGCTTTCAGGCCTATGAGTACGCCCATGCCTATGCAGATCTCAACCTGAAACTCACCTCAGGTATTTTTGGATCTACATTTTTTATGCTCACCGGGTTTCATGGCTTTCACGTCTGCGTCGGTGCGATCATGCTGACGGTCATGCTGGCCCGTTGCGTGCGTGGCCACTTTAAGCCGAATCAGCATTTCGCCTTCGAGGCCGCCGCCTGGTACTGGCACTTCGTGGATGTGGTCTGGCTGGGCCTGTATATCCTGGTCTACTGGCTGTAAATCAGTATCGAATGCCCGTCGACTCGATCCAACCGAGTTGATGGGCAGCGATCAAAAAAAGAAACAGTGCGATAGAAAAGCCCACGCGCAGCGCGAGGGCTCGCACAGTGTTGTTGCTGGCTCCCTTGTCACGCATCAGATAAAAGAGTGCTGACCCAAGGCTGAGCAAAATGAGGATAAAGACAGAAGCTATCAGGATGCGCATCGAGCCGCTATTGTGCAGGACCCGGATCGCTTTATGAAAACACCGTCTAGGGCTCGGTCCTGGGGTGCGGTGGTGGTGTTTCTTGGCCTTGCAGCCACCGCGATTCATCTGGGGGTGTGGCAGCTGGGCCGGGCGGATGAGAAGCAGGCCTTGATCGACCTTCGGGCCAAACGCACCGAACCGTTGGAGATGGGCAGCGCACCGCTGGTCTGGCGGACTGATCGCAACGCCGAGGACCTGGATCAGCAACGGGTGTTGATTACCGGCAGGTGGCGTTTCGATCAATCGGTGGCGTTGGATAATCGCGCCTGGGAGGGCCGGGCGGGCGCTCACGTATTAACACCTGTCGTGTTGGCCGACGGCAGTCATGTCTGGGTGAATCGTGGCTGGATGCCCAAACCACCGGGTGTGAATCAGGTCGATATCGCTGCCGCCCCTGATCCCGTGCGTCTGCAAGGCATGGCCTTGGCATCGGTCATGAAGCGCATCGAGCTGACACGGCAAGATCCAACGATCCTGCCGGGCAATGTCTGGCAGAACTTTGACTGGCAGGCATCAGGTCAGCGTATCGGAGCCTCGGTCTGGCCGGTCATCGTCTGGCAGACTTCGGATAACAATGATGGGCTTTTGAGAAAGCTGCCCGAAGTCAACAGCGATGTTCCCAAGCACCTTGGGTATGCACTGCAGTGGTTTTTGATTTTTCTGGCCTGCCTGTTTTTTGCCTGGCGCCTGCGACCAGTCCGACGGCAGCATGATCAGTAACCGAAAGATAAAGAGTGATGTATGAGCAGTCAGGATAGAAAACGTCGTCGGAATCTTTGGCCATTGTGGGGCGTTCTGGCGGTGACGATCGCCCCGGTGATTGCATCGTATGTGACCTATTACGGGATCAAACCGGAAGGCCGAACCAATTATGGTGATTTTGTTGAGCCTCAGGTCACCGTGACATCGGTTGCGGTCAATGTGCTGGTGGCGCCAAAAGCCGAGAGTGCCTTCGCTGCAATTCAGACCGAATCCCCCACGCGAAGACCGTTGTCGGAGCTGGGACATTGGTCGGGACGGTGGCTCATGATCAGAATCGGCCCTTCGGCCTGTGCCCAGGCCTGTCAGCAGGAGTTGTGGCTCATGCGTCAGCTCCGCCTGACCACTGGCCGAGAGCGGGACAGGGTCGAGCGGCTATGGATCGTGTCAGATTAGGGAACGCCGGATCCCGCGGTGCTCGCCGAGCACGAGGGCCTGTGGGTGGTGCGGCTTGGCGATGCGGCCAATAAAGACCCGCTGATTGCCAACTGGCTCTCAGTGGCGATTCAGTCGGTAGCCCAGCAGGCAGGGGCAAGCAATATCTGGATCGTGGATCCCCTAGGCAATCTAATGATGCGTTTCCCGGATAATCCTGATCCGAATGCCATGAAAAAGGATCTTAACCGGCTGCTCAAGGCATCCCGCATCGGATAGCCCGGCCTTTGGTTTCCATGAACGACCTGTCGCTTATCGAATCGTCGCTGTTTAAACAGTACCTCGCCCTGACAAAGCCGAGGGTGGTCATGCTCATCTCGTTTTGTGCGGTGATCGGCATGGCGCTCTCGACTCCAGGCTGGGTACCGCTCGGAGTTTTGTTAAACGCAACGATTGGTATCACGCTGGTGGCCGGTGCAGCGGCAGCGATTAATTGTCTGGTGGAGCAGCATATTGATGCAAAGATGGCCAGAACTGCATGGCGTCCATTGCCCTCCGGAACGCTCACACCATTTCAGACCCTGATCTTTTCTGGAATTCTCGGCGGCATTGGCACGTTTCTACTCTATGCCTTTGTAAATCCGCTGACCACTTGGCTGACGCTGGCAACCTTTGTGGGCTACGCGATTATTTATACCGTTATTCTCAAACCACTGACACCCCAGAACATTGTGATCGGCGGCGCCTCGGGCGCAATGCCACCGGTGCTCGGATGGGCCGCAGTCACAGGCCAGGCGCCGATTGAAGCATGGGTGCTTTTTCTCATTATTTTTGTATGGACCCCGCCGCATTTCTGGGCGCTTGCCCTGTATCGCACAGATGACTATGCACGCTCCGGTCTGCCGATGCTGCCGGTGACCCATGGGCCCCAGTTCACCCGTCTGCACATTCTGCTGTACACGCTGCTGCTCGTGGCTACCACGGCACTTCCAACTTTAGTTGGCATGAGCGGCGTGGTGTATCTCGTTTCGGCTTTGCTGCTAGGAGGGTATTTTCTTTGGCTTGCCTGGTGCCTCTACCGAAGCTATTCGGAGCGGCTCGCCCGCAAGACATTTAAATATTCGATCAACTACCTGGCCCTGCTCTTTGCAGCCCTGCTACTGGATCATTATCTGCTGTAGACGCTTTCTGCGTTATCGTACGCAGCGAAATCCGATATAGACCACCCGTGTATCGGTCGGCTTCGTAGCAACATCCGATTCGCGCTGCCGCTCAGGCCCATACCACCAGGATGAACTACGGGTAATACGTTCATTGCCGCTGCCGGTATCGACCCACTCCCACACATTGCCGCCCATGTCGTACAGGCCATTGACACCGGCAGGAGTGGTCATCACCGCAACATGGCCGATGCCGCGCGTGAGACTGCCGATAGGTGCGCTGCCGCGGTAGTTGCCACAGCCATTCAGACAGTGGCTGTTGACCGCAGAGTCGCCGTTTGGATAGGCGTAACGTTTTCCTTTTACGAAGTCCGCAGGCGGCAGATCACGCTGCTCGAGATAGGCCGCCTGAGTCCACTCTTGGTCAGTGGGCAGTCGTTTGCCGAAAAATCTGCAGATCATCTGTGCCTCATCGAACATCAGATGCACAGCTCGCTCATGATCCTGGGCGGGAACGCCATAGGGGGTGCGCCAGTTCCAGACCTGCTTCTTGGTCCAGCCGGATTCGTAGACACTTCCACCGCCTTCTTTCTCCGCCCGACTCACAAATCCGGTCGCCTTCGCCATCTGCCTGACTTGGCCAATGGTCATCTCGTGCAGATCCCATTGGAGACCATGCACCCTGACGCTCGATCCAATCGCAGCCTTCTGCCCTGCGCTGGCCGCAGCGCTGCCTGTCGACTGGGCAGATAAAGGAGTGCTACAGAGGCCGACAAGAAAAAGGCCTGAGAGCATCGCGCATCTCAGGCCTTGTCGTGTGGGCATGGCGTGGTGGAACTGTGCCTGCAGATAATCAGGAGAGCTCGAGACGGAGTTTTTTTAACGCCGATGCTTCGATCTGTCGTACCCGCTCGGCAGAGATGCCATAGCGGTCAGCCAGCTCTTGTAACGTGCTGCTTCCGCCTTCCTCTTCCTCCCTAAGCCAGCGGGCCATGACGATTTCTCGACTGCGTTGGTCTAAAGAATTCAATGCGCGTAGCAGGCTCTCGGACTGTAGCGATGCCGCCTGCTCAGCCTCCACCACATGGGCCGGATCTGCATCTGGAGCAGCCAGATAGGCGATCGGGGCGAAGCCGCCATCTTCCTCATCAGTGCGGGGCTCGATTGCAATGTCGCCACCCGACATCCGCTGGTCCATTTCCAAGACATCGCTCGGCGCGACATTCAGTTCTCGGGCAATCGCCTGGGCCTGGTCATTGGACACACTGTCCTGCACACCTAGGGCTGCCTTGATGGAGCGGAGATTGAAAAAGAGTTTGCGCTGGGCTTTGGTGGTGGCGATTTTGACCAGCTGCCAGTTGCGCAGGATGTACTCGTGAATCTCTGCCTTGATCCAGAGCATGGCAAAGGAAACCAGCCGAACCCCCCGGGTGGGATCAAAGCGTTTGACTGCCTTCATCAGGCCGATATTGCCTTCCTGGATCAGGTCCGCCTGGGGCAGTCCATAGCCCTTAAATTGGCGCGAGACGGCAACCACCAGACGTAAATGTGTAAGCACTAACTCTCTTGCCGCATCAAGATCATTGGCTACTCTGAACCGCAGGGCGAGCTCTTCCTCGCGCTCCTGGGAGAGCATTGGAAACTGCTGGACTGCCCGTATATAGGCATCCAGATTCCCCCCGGGTGACAGGGAGAGCGATGTCAGGGCCTGCTCAGCTGACAAAGCCTGTGTACTCATGCAGAAGACCTCCTAGAAAAGTCAACATGCTGCTCAGAGCTGATTTTAGCACTCGAGGTTCCCGAGTGCTAAACCCCAAGGTTGCATTCACGCCACGGTCGGTTGGCCTGATCAGACAAAGTCCTCCCCGCGCCGGGGTTTTGTCCTACTATCCGGTCTCTCTATTTTTGGGAACAGGTGCCCGTCCATGAAGTTTCGTTTTCCGGTCGTGATCATTGATGAAGATTTTCGTTCGGAAAACGCCTCCGGCCTGGGCATTCGAGCCCTGGCCGATGCCCTGGAAAAAGAGGGCGTCGAAGTCCTGGGCGTCACCAGCTATGGCGACCTCTCCCAGTTTGCCCAACAGCAAAGCCGGGCCTCTGCCTTCATCTTGTCGATTGATGATGAAGAGTTTGGCGCCGGATCCAAGGAAGAGACCGATGCGGCGTTAAAAAATATTCGTGCCTTCGTCAGCGAGATTCGATTCCGCAACGCAGAGATTCCAATTTACATCTATGGCGAGACTCGGACCTCTCGCCACATTCCGAACGATGTTCTGCGTGAGCTGCACGGCTTTATTCATATGTTTGAAGACACGCCGGAATTTGTCGCGCGGCATATTCTGCGTGAAGTGAAGTCCTATATGGATTCGCTGGCGCCCCCATTTTTTCGTGCCCTGCTGGACTATGCCCAGGATGGTTCTTACTCCTGGCACTGCCCGGGCCACTCCGGGGGGGTTGCATTTCTAAAGTCTCCCGTGGGCCAGATGTTCCACCAGTTTTTTGGTGAAAACATGCTGCGTGCTGATGTCTGTAATGCAGTCGATGAACTTGGACAGCTCCTGGATCACACGGGGCCTGTGGCAGCCTCGGAGCGCAACGCAGCCCGAATTTTTAATGCAGACCATTGCTTCTTTGTTACCAACGGCACTTCGACATCAAACAAGATCGTCTGGCATGCCTCGGTTGCTCCAGGCGATATTGTGGTGGTGGACCGCAACTGTCATAAGAGCGTGCTGCACGCCATTACAATGACCGGAGCGATCCCGGTGTTCCTCATGCCCACCCGTAACCACCTGGGCATTATTGGTCCGATTCCGCTTGAGGAATTCAAGCCGGAAAATATTCAGAAAAAAATCGAGGCCAATCCGTTTGCGCGAGAGGCCTTGAGCAGCGGCAATGGCAGCGCCCGGCCGCGGATTCTGACCATCACCCAGAGCACCTACGACGGTGTGCTCTACAACGTCGAGATGATCAAAGATGTAATGGGCAGCTACATCGATACCCTTCACTTTGATGAAGCGTGGATTCCGCATGCCTGTTTTCATGACTTTTACAAAGACATGCATGCAATCGGAAAGGATCGTCCACGGCCGAAGGATCCATTGATCTTCTCGACCCAGTCGACCCATAAGCTATTGGCGGGCTTATCCCAGGCCTCGCAGGTGCTGGTCCAGGAGAGTGATACCCGCAAACTGGACCGCGATCTGTTTAACGAGGCCTATCTGATGCACACCTCGACCAGTCCGCAGTACGCGATCATCGCGTCGCTGGATGTTGCGGCGGCGATGATGGAGCCACCCGGAGGTACGGCGCTCGTAGAAGAGTCGATCGTGGAGGCCTTGGATTTCCGACGCGCCATGCGAAAAGTGGATGAAGAGTTTGGTCTTGACTGGTGGTTTAAAGTCTGGGGTCCAGAGGACGTCACCGCAGACAGCTGGGGCATGGCCAATCGCGCGGAGTGGGAGCTGGACCCACAAGATGACTGGCATGGATTTGATGGACTCGTGCCTGGCTTCAATATGCTCGACCCGATCAAGTCGACCGTGATCACTCCAGGCTTAAATATCAAGGGTGAGTTTGATGCCCGCGGCATCCCGGCATCCATCGTGACCAAGTATCTGGCCGAGCATGGTGTGATCGTAGAGAAGACGGGCCTATATTCGTTTTTCATCATGTTCACCATCGGCATTACCAAAGGCCGCTGGAACACCCTGCTCACGGCCCTGCAGCAGTTCAAAGACGACTACGATAAAAATCAGCCGATGTGGCGTGTGCTGCCTGAGTTCTGCGCCAAGCAGCCCCGATATGAGCGGGTGGGCCTGGCGGACCTGTGCCAGCAGCTGCATGACATGTATAAGGCCAATGACATCGCACGGCTTACCACCGAGATGTATCTCTCGAACATGAATCCGGCCATGAAACCTGCCGAGGCCTTTGGTTATCTCGCCCATCGCAAGACTGAGCGTGTGCCGATTGATGCGCTCGAAGGCCGCATTACCACGAGCCTGCTCACACCCTATCCACCCGGTATTCCGCTATTGATTCCGGGCGAACGATTTAATAAGACCATCATTCAGTACCTGCAGTTTGCACGGCGCTTTAACGAAGAGTTTCCGGGTTTTGAGGCCGATATCCACGGCTTAGTCGAGCAGGCCGTTGATGGCAAGGTCGAATACTTTGTCGACTGCGTTCCGTTGAAATAGAAAAACGCGGTGAATCGATTAAATAGCCAGAGCGCGTAAAGGGCTTTCTCTCCTCGCGTTCGCCGAAAAAACCATCGGCTCCGACGCTCCTCGAGACAAGCCCTTTACGCGCTCCACGAAAACTCAAACCCTTCGCGCGACTAACTAGATCTCCCCAACCAGCGCCTCTGCAAACGCCCTCGCATCAAACGGCTGCAAATCCTCAATCCCTTCGCCGACCCCGATATACCGAACCGGAATCGGCCGTGCCTTCGCAATCGCCAATAAAACGCCACCCTTTGCGGTGCCGTCTAGTTTCGTCACCACCAGTCCCGTTAGGCCCAGGGCATCATCGAACGCCTTGACCTGTGTGATTGCATTCTGACCGGTACCGCCATCAATCACGAGCCAGATTTCATGCGGTGCATCGGTCAGCGCCTTGGCCATGACGCGTTTAACTTTCTTTAACTCCTCCATCAGATGCAACTGGGTGGGCAGCCGGCCTGCCGTATCCACAATCACGGCATCGCAGTTTCGGGCAACCCCGGCGCTCACGGCATCAAATGCCACCGCAGCGGGATCCCCCTGGGCCTGGGAGATTACGTCCACCTGATTACGTTGGCCCCAGACGATTAACTGCTCTCGTGCAGCAGCCCGAAAGGTATCGCCAGCGCCCAACAGAATCTGCCGGCCTTCGCTTTTCCAGGCATGGGCCAGTTTGCCGATGGAAGTGGTTTTACCTGCACCGTTAACGCCGGCCACCATCACAATCTGTGGCTTGGCCGTTCCATTGGCCGAGGAATCCTGAACAGCCAGCGGGGCGAGGGCCAGCGCGATGCAGTCTGCAACAGCAGCCCGCAGATCCTCTGGGCTACTGTCATCGTTTAACTTTCGGGTCTTGATCTCCTGCCGGACGGACTGCATCAGGTCCAGGGTGGCCTGGCTGCCGACATCTGCGGTCAGTAACGCCGTTTCCACATCGTCGTACCATGCGTCATCGAGACGTCGGCCAGAGAATAGGGCCCCAAGCTGGTCGCGCGTCTTGGCGAGCCCTTCCTTGAGACGACTGAGTCTGAACCGATCAAGGGTTCGGCCTAACCCTAGGAAACCAATCATCTTGTCTGCGGTCTGCTCGCCTTTGAAGAAAAGATTTTATAGTCTGATGTCCATGATGCTGAAACGTTACTGTTTTGTCTTATTGATCGCCCTGGGGTTATCTGCCCCAGCGGCCACGTTTGCCTTACCGCTTCAGCCCAGCCTGGATAAGACCCTGGCCAACGGCATGCGGGTTCTGGTCTTTGAAAACGCCCGCGCACCCACGGCCCTGCATATGGTCTGGGTCAAGGCTGGCTCGATTGATGAGACCAATGGCCGATCGGGGCTGGCCCATGTACTGGAACACATGATGTTCAAGGGCACCAAGAACCTGGGGCCCGGTGAGTTCAGCAGGCGGGTTGCCGCACTTGGCGGCAGAGAAAACGCATTTACCTCCAAGGACTACACCGGATACTTCCAACAGGTTCATAAGAATTCATTGCGCGAGGTGATGCGCCTTGAGGCAGATCGTCAGCGTTTTCTTAGGCTCGATGAGCGTGAATTTAAAAAAGAAATCCAGGTCGTGATGGAAGAGCGACGCCTACGCACTGACGACAATCCCTCCAGTCTTGCCCACGAGTCGCTGCTGGCCCAGGCATTTCAGGCCAGTCCGGTGCGTAATCCCATCATTGGTTGGATGAACGATCTTCAGAATCTGAGTATTGCTGATGTCCGTGACTGGTATCGGGACTGGTACACGCCGAACAATATGATTCTGGTGGTGGCGGGTGATGTGAATGCCCAGCAGGTCTTTCGCTGGGCCAATGAGTTTTATGGCCCGATGCGACCGCGGGCATTGCCCTCGCGTAAACCACAAGAGGAGCCCGAGCAAAACGGGCTGCGTCGGGTGCGGCTAAAGGCTCCGGCAGAAAATGCGTTTCTGATGATGGCCTACAAGGCGCCTACACTGCGTGAACAGCTTGGTTCGTTATCGATCACGTCACCGGCCGCCCGGGATCTGGTGGCTTTAGATGTGCTCTCGGCGCTACTAGATGATCCTGGCACAGGCCGGCTGGTCCACCGACTGGTTCGACAAGATCGCACTGCGCTTTCGGTGGGTGTTGGTACTGACGGTGTGGCACGCGGCCCGGGCCTGTTCATGCTCGAAGCCACTGCGGCGCCGGGCGTATCGCTCACGCGCCTGGAAGAGAACATCAAACAAGAAATTGCGGTGATTGCTCAGAATGGTGTGCAAGAGCAGGAACTTGTTCGCTTAAAGCGCCAGGCCAAGGCCGCCCAAGTGTTTCGTCAGGATTCAATGTTTTCGATCGCAATGGAGTCCGCCCGACTGCTGCTTGCGGGCCGCGATATTCGGGATGCAGAGCGATGGCTGGCCGTTCTGGACGATATCCGTTCGGAGGACATTCAGCGTGTTGCACAACGTTATTTTTCCGATGACCAGCTCACGGTCCTTGAGTTTGAGCCGTTGCCACTGCGTCAGGCGGCATCACGTCCGCGTCCCGCTGGCGCTGTGCGGCATTAGGGGTTCGATATGAGACGGATATTGGTGTTTTTCATGTGTGCGGTTGGACTGATCCAGTCCGCCACAGCACAGACCGGCGGCGCAGATATTCGCCAGTGGACGACAGCGATGGGCACTCGGGTCTTGTTTCTTGCGGCCAATGAGATTCCGATGGTGGATCTCTCTGTGGATATTGATGCGGGCAGCCGCTGGGATCCGCGTGACCGCGCGGGCCTTGCCAGCATGACGGCGTCGATGCTCTCGAAAGGAATTCGTGCCAGCGGTTCGATGCCCGCCATGGGCGAGACCCAGATCAGTGAGGCGCTTGCAGAGCTCGCCGTTCAGCGTGGCGGTGCAGTAACCTTAGATCGTGCGAGCATCACGCTACGCAGTCTCTCGGATCAGGATGTCCGCGAGCGTGCGGTTCGGCTTTTATCCCGAATCATGTTTGAGCCTGCATTTGATCGTGAGATTCTGCAGCGCGAGAAACAACGCATGGTGGCGGGCCTGCGGGAGTCAATGACCCAGGCGCAGTCGATTGCCACTAAGGCCTTGTGGCGTGCCATGTATGCTGCCCATCCGTATGGACAACAGGCCATACCAGAATCGGTCGATCCGATAACAGCCGATGATCTCTCGCAGTTTCATCAGCGTTACTGGGTGCCGAACCGAATGCGTGTCACGATCGTGGGCGCACTCACCGAGGCCCAGGCCCGAGCCCTTGTGGATCAGTTATTTGCCGCTGCTCATGCTGTGACTGGACCGAGCCTGTCACCTGCCCGTATCCATCCCGGATCATTGGAGACGAGTCCTAAAGCCATGCGGCAGGCCATCGCACATCCTGCAAGTCAGAGCCATATCTGGATGGGTCTGCCTGGTATAGCCCGAGACGATCCAGATTTCTTTTCGCTCACGGTGGGAAATTACATTCTTGGCGGCGGTGGTTTTGTCTCACGACTGACAGAAGAGATTCGTGAAAAGCGCGGACTTTCCTACAGTGTGTTTAGTGCCTTTCAGCCTCTGGCACAGCCAGGCCCCTTCATGATGAGCCTGCAGACCCAACGTGCAAAGGCACCGGAAGCACTCGAGGTCATGGAGCAGACCCTGAGAAAATTTCTTCAGGACGGCCCCACAGAAAAAGAACTTCGTGCGGCCAAGCAGAATCTGATTGGGGGGTTTGCCTTAAGGCTGGATACAAACCGCAAGCTACTCGACAACCTTGCCCAAATTAATTTTTACGACATGCCACTTGATTACCTGCAGACGTGGACCGCCAAGATCGACCGTGTCACCACTGCAGATATTCGTCGGGCGATGAATCGGGTGATTAAACCCGAGCATCTGTCGGTGGTGGTCGTCGCGGGGCCCGAGGGCTTTCAGCCCTAGTCCGCCCATGGGGCAGTTGCGCATCATCGCCGGCAAGTGGAAGCGCCGGCCGATTGCCGTCAAGGATCTGATCGGCCTTCGGCCCACCCCCGATCGTGTCCGAGAAACCTTGTTTAACTGGCTCGGCCAGCAGCTAACGGACCTGCACTGTCTGGATCTATTTGCGGGATCGGGCGCCCTCGGCCTGGAGGCCGCCTCCCGTGGTGCCCAGGAGGTTGTCATGGTCGAGTCCGACCGAGCCGCCTGGCGTTCGATTGACACATCCATCGCCCAGTGGGATGCCCGCCCGCAATGTCGGGTAGTACTGGCCCGCGCCCAGGACTGGCTTTCCTCCTGCGGTCCACAGTCTTTTGACGTGATTTTTCTCGACCCACCCTATGGCCTGGGGCTGATTCAGGAGGTCCTGCCCCGGCTGCCGAGCCTGCTGGCTGCCGGTGGGCGCATCTACGTGGAGGCGGAGGCGCCCCTGGATCCCGCCTGGCTGGCGGGTCTAAGCCTAGAGGTGCTGCGCGCAGACAAGGCCGGCGCGGTTCATTATCATCTGCTCCAAATGGGTGCATCCAAGG
>JACCDK010351223.1_pt1 | contig 12050 bp, 11 predicted proteins | sample 7445871 | NCBI WGS metagenome assembly JACCDK01 (sample SAMN15323436, study PRJNA562643) | freshwater metagenome | isolation source: river surface water | place: USA:Blue River Watershed | collected 2017-08-15
GATGACCATCAGAAAAAAGAGCTTACGAAACACCAACAATTGGTGATGACATCATATAATAACTTAGCCTTATTATTGAATGAAGCTCTTCAGAGTATGCAAAATCAAATGCAGTCAGAAATGTCCGGCAGCGGAAGTTGTAATAATCCAGGAAAAGGAAGACCAAAACCTGGTCAATCAATGTCTACTGGTGACATGAAGGAGATGTTGAAGAAGCAATTAGAACAAATGCAAAAGGGACCTAATCCTGGAGGAAAAAAACCAGGTGATAAACCAGGAAGTCAACCCGGTACGTCTCCGGGAAGCTCTGGACAAAACATGTTAGGACTTGGTAATAAAGAAATGGCGAAGATGGCAGCTGAACAAACCGCGATTAGACAGCGTTTGGAGCAGTTAAGAAATGAAATGAATAAGGACGGAAAAGGTTCGGGAAATCAATTGAATCCCTTATTGAAAGAATTAGAAGAACAGGAGAAAAACATCATCAATAAGAATATAAATAAGGAGATGATTAATCGACAACAGGAGATTCTAACGAGATTATTGGAAAGCGAGAAGGCTATAATGGAACGAGGTTATGAGGAAAAACGCGAATCTAAATCAGGAAAAGATGTTGAAAATGGTAACAAAATTCGCTTTGAAGAGTATAACAAATCCAAATTAAAGGAAATAGAACTATTGAAAAGCTCAGATCCTTCTCTTAAGCAATATTATAAGGAAAAAGCAAATCAATATTTTAATCTGAGTGAATGACCATTTCCTGGAATGATCGATATGAAAGAAGGATTTAACATTATTGAAAAAATAACGATACCGGCGGATTTTCAGTCCTTGGTTGATGTAGAGAATTTGGTTGACAAGGTATGTCAAACTATTGGGGTTGTGGAGGATGCTTATGGAAACGTCTTAATAGCTGTAACAGAGGCTGTTAACAACTCCATATGCCATGGAAGTGGGTTAAATAAATCGTTAACGGTGGAAGTTTCTGTCGCTGATTCTATCGATGCATTTTGTTTTAGAATATGTGACGAAGGAACTGGTTTCGATTACAATAACCTACCCGATCCAACTTCTCCAGAGAATTTGTTAAAAGAGAATGGTCGCGGAATCTTTTTAATGCGAAATCTTTCCGACGAGGTTATTTATAACGAAAAAGGAAACGAGGTTACTATATATTTCATGAAATGATTTCTCTTACCTTGGTTGATGTTCGCAAACCGGCATTTTTAAGGATAAACGCACTTAAAAATCAATTGAAGGAATTAATTCAATTGGAACATAAAAAAGTTGGAGATATTTCAATTGTTTTAACGTCGGACTCCTACTTGTTAAAGGTGAATCAGGAATTTTTAAATCATGATTTTTTTACTGATATTATCACCTTTGATTATTGCGAGGGTGATTTGGTAAGTGGCGATTTAATGATTTCGACCGAAAGGGTTTTAGAAAATAGTCTTAATCTGAAAACAACTTTTGAAACAGAATTTTTAAGAGTGGTTTATCACGGTGTTTTACACTTGTGTGGCTATAAAGATAAAAAACAGAACGAAATAAAGGAGATGAGAGCCAAAGAGGCTTTCTACTTAGGTTTATTTGTTTCACGTGAAACAAATAATTGATAAAAGGTGTTTCACGTGAAACAAAGCACATGTTAGATACTTACGATCTTATAGTAGTTGGTGCCGGACACGCCGGTTGTGAGGCTGCAAATGCCGCCGCAAAAATGGGAAGCAGGGTTTTGTTGTTGACCATGAATATGAATACGATCGCCCAAATGAGTTGTAATCCAGCGATGGGCGGAGTGGCCAAAGGCCAAATCATTCGTGAAATAGATGCCCTGGGCGGGGGGTCTGGAATCGTAAGTGATAAAAGCGCAATTCAATTTAGGATGTTAAACATGTCCAAAGGTCCAGCGATGTGGTCTCCACGAACGCAAAACGACCGCATGATGTTTTCTTGGGAATGGAGGTTGCTTTTGGAAAATAATCCAAATGTTGATTTTTGGCAGGACATGTGTACAGGAATCATCGTAGAAAACAATAAGGCTGTAGGTGTTAAAACTTCTATGGACATAGATATTTACGCTTCAGCAGTCGTGTTAACAAATGGCACATTCTTAAATGGGTTAATCCATTTGGGAGAAAAACAATTTGGGGGAGGACGCGCAGCAGAAAAGGCGTCTTTCGGCATTACTGAAAACTTAGTTCGCTTAGGTTTTGAATCTGGAAGAATGAAGACGGGCACTCCACCAAGGGTAGACGGCCGTTCTCTGGATTATTCAAAAATGGAGATACAACCAGGAGATGAACACCCATCTAAATTTAGTTATGCAAACACAAAACCTTTAAGTAAACAAATCCCCTGCTACATCACCTATACCAACACACAAACACATGAACTATTAAAAACGGGTTTTGATCGTTCTCCTATGTTTAATGGTGCGATAAAAAGCACTGGTCCCCGTTATTGTCCGAGTATAGAAGATAAAATTAATAGATTTGCGGATAGAGACCGGCATCAAATATTTGTTGAACCGGAAGGATGGGAAACAGTTGAAATATATGTAAATGGATTTAGTACATCTTTACCAGAGGATGTTCAGTTAGCCGCATTAAAAACCATTCCCGGTTTCGAAGAAGTAAAAATGTTTAGACCTGGATATGCCATTGAATATGATTACTTCCCTCCTACACAGCTAAAACACACGCTCGAAACAAAGTTAATCGAAGGATTGTATTTTGCAGGTCAAATTAATGGTACTACGGGGTATGAGGAAGCGGCTTGTCAAGGATTGATGGCTGGAATCAATGCTCATTTGAAAATACAACAAAAGGAACCATTTATTCTATCTAGAAGCGATGCCTATATTGGAGTCTTGATAGATGATTTAATAACGAAGGGGACAAATGAACCTTATCGTATGTTTACCAGCCGCGCGGAATTTAGAATCCTCTTACGACAAGATAATGCAGATGAACGCTTAACCCCTCTGGGACACGCTATTGGTTTGGCGGAGGACGAAAGGTTGCGAAAAGTTCAACATAAAATAGAGCAAACAAACTGGTTAAAGAAGGAATTGAGAAGGATCGGAATTACGCCAGAACAAGCGAATCCTTTACTGGAAAAAATGGAGTCAACTCCAATAAACCAACAAGTGAAGATTACGAGTTTGCTAACAAGGCCTCATATTAATTTGCAGGATCTTTTGCTTGTTTCGCCAGAAGCAAAATCAGCAGCAGATCGTGCCGCGAATGAAGATTCTGACGTGCTTATTCAAACGGAGGTGCAGTTGAAATATGAGGGATACATTGAGCGTGAAGAAGAACAGGCTAATAAATTAGCTCGACTGGAAGACTTAATAATTCCAGATAATATTTCGTACGATGAAATGAAGAGTATTTCAACTGAAGCAAAGGAGAAGCTTAAAAAAATTAGACCACGAACAATTGGTCAGGCGGCACGAGTGTCAGGTGTTTCTCCAAGCGATATTTCAGTGATGTTAATCCATCTAGGTCGATAAAACGCATTTTAAAACGATTTAAGCGCATTAGACCACCTATAATATTGAAACACCTAGCTAACACCCCGAAAGTTCATCTCGAGCCATTTATAAAGGCCGATTTTTGTGTGTTAGTATAAAAATAGTGCCGTATAGCCTCCCTTCTCCTTTCGCATTTTAATGATTAAATTTGATCAAACACAAAAATGAAATGAGAGGAAAAGTTTATTTTATTGATACGGTTCATTCCATTTTAAAAGAACGCTTAAGTAATTTCGGTTTTGATTGCGTTGATGTGACGAAAACACCAAGTGATGAAATAATAAATAGGATTAAGGACGCGACAGGAGTAGTAATTCGATCAAAATTCACGCTATCTAAAGAAAAAATCATTCAACTTCCTGATTTGCAGTTTATTGCGAGATCTGGTTCTGGTTTGGAGAATATCGACACGGTTGTTTGTCAGGAAAGAAATATCCAATTATTCAATTCACCTGAAGGAAATCGCAATGCTGTTGCTGAACACGGAGTTGGAATGTTGTTGTCACTTATGAATAACATCCCAAAGTCCAATGGTGAAATACGCAAAGGAATATGGGACAGAGAAGGGAACCGAGGAGAAGAAATCGCAGGTAAAACCATTGGAATCATTGGTTTTGGAAATAACGGGGCGGCATTTGCAAAAAAGTGGAGGGGTTTCGATGTCAAGGTGATGGCCTACGACAAGTATAAGTCTGGTTTTGGAGACCATTTTGTTCAAGAATGTACCTTAAATGCCATTCAAGAACAAGCAGACATCATAAGTTTTCACGTTCCTCAGAATAGGGAAACGATCCATTTATTGAACGCAGACTTTTTGAATAAGTGCCAAAAGGAAATTTACGTATTAAATCTATCAAGAGGAAAAATAGTAGATACAGCCGCATTAGTGGAAGGATTGGAAAATAGTAAAATTAAAGGCGCATGTTTGGATGTTTTGGAGTACGAAAAATCAAGTTTTGAAGCTTTTTTTGATCAAGAACACACGGAAGAATTGAGGTACATTTTACATTCGGATCGGGTTGTGTTAAGTCCTCATGTGGCAGGGTGGACGAAAGAAAGTTATTTTAAACTAAGTAATGTTCTGGCAGATAAAATCATTGCGCATTATTCTGAATGATTTAATCCGTCCAATCATCCATGAATTTATCTAATTCCCGTCGGTCTTTTTTGGTCGGTTTCCCATCGGTTTCCCGATAAGCCTTTTGAGCGAGTTGATATTGCTTGTATTTGTCAATTTCCTCTTGTTTTGTCGTGTCTTCTATATAAGTGGAGATAAGAGCGGCACCAAGTCTTTTATCTAAAAGTTGCAATACTTTATACTCAAAAATCGCATTGTTTTTACTGACACAAATAAGGTCATTCTGTTTGATTTCTCGAGAGGGCTTTACTTCTAGATGGTTCAGTTTAATTCTTCCTTTAGCAATCATTTCACTTGCTTGGGACCGTGTTTTTGCTAACCGTACGCACCAAACATATTTATCAAAGCGGATTTTCATGCTTCACTTTTTTTGGTAAACTATCGTATACGAGTAAATAGGAATCATCCACCAAATTTAGGAGCATTTGATCGGAAACGTCATCCCTTAGAAGAACGGTATTCCAATGTTTTTTATTCATGTGGTAACCTGGTTGAATGGCTTGAAAACGCTCTCGTAAATCAAGCGCTTTTTCTGGGTCACACTTCAAATTGATGGCGTCGAATTCATCCACGTCGGTTAACGCAAACATTTTACCATATACTTTAAATACGAGTGTTCGTTTATCAAATGGAAAACCTTCGCTTACACCGGGCTTCTGAAGGCAATGATTTCTAAAATCATCCAAAAACATGCGCTAATGAATCGCAGGAGCTTGATCGTAATGACCTAAATTGTAGAGCATTTTCGTGTGGTCAGCAAGCGCACCCATAAATGTTTTATAGGAGTAATATGGAAGATTAAACTCTTCTGCTGTTGACTTTACTATGTCTGCTATTTTACTGTAGTGAATGTGACAGATGTTTGGAAATAAATGGTGTTCAACTTGGAAATTTAATCCTCCAACATACCAAGAAAACCATTTTGATTTTGGAGCAAAATCAGCGGTATTGTACAACTGATTTACTGCCCAATCAGCCTCAATGTTGCCTGATTCATCTGGCATTGGATAATTCGATGTCGGTACTACGTGAGCGGGTTGAAAAATAATCGATAAAATAAACCCGGCGATGAAATGCATGGTCATAAAACCAAAGAGGGTAATTACCCAAGACGCGCTACTCCAAACAAACGGACTCACAATAAACAATGCGACATAAATCAACTTGAATAATACAATAAATGAAAGGTGACGCGCATAGGTAGTTCCTTGTGTTTTAATCAAGTCTTTATTTTTATATCGAACCGCTTGCTTAAAGTCTTTTGTGGAAAACCACATCATCGTCATAAGACCGTAAAAAAACCACGCGTATAGGTGTTGAAATTTATGTAAAGCATATCTTTCTTTGTGTGGAGTAAAGCGAAGTAATTTAGCTGGCGGGTCGATGTCCTCGTCTAAGTGTGTTACGTTTGTGTAGGTATGGTGTAAAACATTGTGTTGAATTTTCCAATTCACAGCGCTTCCACCTAAAAGAATAAGTACATTTCCAATGGTTTTGTTGATGGTTTCGTTTCGTGAATAGGCACCATGGTTGGCATCGTGCATGATGGATAGACCAACACCAGCCATACCAACCCCCATAACTATCCAACACATAAAATAAATCCAAGAACTCAATCCCGAAACGAACAGAAAACCGAATGGAACTAGGTAGATCGCCATCATCACAATCGTCTTAATAACCATTGCTGCATTTGCATGACGGGTAATATTGTTGTCTTTAAAGTAATTGTTTACACGAGAGCGAAGTGTCTTGTAAAATTCTATGTTGGTTTCCTTTGAAAAGGATACTGTTTGATGATTCATTCTTATGGTTTAAGTGTCAAATTTAGTTATAAAGTGTCAACTAAACACTTTAATGCTCCATGAATTAAATTAATCCCTGCAATGAACAAAATTTATAGTAGTAAGATTTGGCTAAAATGAGCTCGTCATGTGTGCCTTTTTCAACGATTTCTCCTTTCGAAAGAACAACGATTTCATCGGCATTTTTAATGGTGCTTAATCGGTGTGCAATAACAAACGATGTTCTTCCTTCCATTAATGTTTCTAATGCATCTTGCACTAATTTTTCAGATTCAGTATCTAAGGCAGAAGTAGCCTCATCAAGAATTAAAATGGCCGGATTTTTATACACCGCTCTGGCAATATTTAAGCGTTGTTTTTGTCCACCTGAAAGCTTGTTTCCTCGTTCTCCAATAATGGTGTCGTAACCGTTTTCTAACTCCGAAATAAACAGGTGTGCATTTGCCACTTTTGCCGCATATAAAACACGTTCGAGGTCAGGATTTTCGTCGCCAAAGGCAATGTTTTCAGTTACTGTAACATTGAATAAAATTGATTCTTGAGAAACAATACCACTCAACTGTCTTAAATCATGAATTTTAAGGTCGCGAATATCTTGTCCGTCAATCAGAATCCTTCCTTCGCCAACATCGTAAAATCGCGACAGTAAGTCCATCAAAGTGGATTTTCCGCTTCCAGATTCACCCACAATAGCGACTGCAGAACCTTTCTTAACCTCCCAGCACAAGTCCTTAATAATGGGTTCGTTTTGGTATTTAAAACCTACGTGATCAAAGACAATTGAATCTTTGAATTGCGAAATGGATTGTGCGTGTTCTTTTTCGTGAATTTTCTCATCACTATGAAGAATTTCATTGATTCGATCTAGGGATACTTTCCCTTTGTTTATAACGGCTACACCACTTGATACCGCTTGTATGGGTCTTAACAATTGAGAAAAAACAACAATGAACGTAATGAACAACTCTCCCGTTAACGCATGTCCCCCCTGATTGCCTTCTAAAATTTGTTTCCCGCCAAACCAAACCAAACACATCATAACACCGGCTCCGATCGTCTCATTTAATAAGGACGAAACGTCTTTTTTGCGAATGGTTTTAGTGGTTAACTTTTGGTGGCGCAAATTTAAGGACTGGAATACACCAGACATGAATTGAAGGGCATTGAATGATTTGATGATTCGAACACCGCTCAAACTTTCATCAAACGAGGAGGTTAATAATCCAAGTTGTTCTTGACCTTGTTTTGCTGTCCGTTTTAAACTTTTTCCAACCGTTGAGATGACAAATGCGGATATGGGTAAGAGAAAGAAAGATACGATGGTTAGTTCGGCACTGATGAACAATAAGGTTCCCACATGAATTAAAATGGAAATAGGATCTCGGAAGACCAACTCAAGTGTACAAACTACGGCGTTTTCTACTTCTCCAACATCATGCCCCATCCGAGTAAGTAAATCTCCTTTACGTTCATTCGCGTGAAAACCAAGTGGTAAGCGAATCGACTTTTCGTAAAGTTGATTTCGGATGTCCCGAACGACCCTTGCCCTCAATTCAGATTGAAACCAAACAGCAAAATAGCGGGATAAGTTTTTAAAGAAAAACGCCCCAAATACCATGAAGCAGACAGTGATCAATGCCCGCTTCGGATCCGAAACGACCATTTGATGCATTTCGTAATTATACAAATCCACCCAATACGAAGGTAGGTTTTGTAGATTTCCACTATAATGCGGTGCTTTAACAACTGTTTTCAGTTCGTTTGCACTAAAAATCAGCTGCAAAAAAGGAATAAACAGGACGAGTGAAAGTAAATTAAAAACGGTAAACAACAAATTACCAATAATGGTTAATAGTGCCAGTAATCTGTATTTGAAGGCAAAGCGGAAAATTTCCCAAAAGGTTTTCATGTAGCAAAGATACGGAATCAAACGGCTTCTCAAATAAGGAGAAATGACGGCGTAATTTATTGTTTACTTTTGTTTTGAAAATAATTCCGATAATCGTGGTCAACAACCCAAGCATTTCTATCGTTATTCCAAACTACAACGGAGCCCATTTAATTGTGGAAACGATTCGTTGTGCATATGTGGCACTAGAGACAAGTGGGGTAACTGAATATGAAGTAATCGTAACAGACGATGGGTCTACTGATCAATCGGCAGAAGTGGTTCAAACAAACTTTCCTGAAGTCAGGTTTATTCATCACCGTCAAAACACAGGATTTTCCGGAAACATGAATAGAGGCATAAAATTGTCCACCAAGGATTATGTGTTGTTACTGAATTCCGATGTCCACTTATCTCCAGCTTATTTTACTCCCCAGCTCATGTTGATGGAGCAAGAAAACACTTTTGGTGTGATGGGGCTTATTTTGGATGCTGATTCCAAAACACAGCAAGACGGGGCCAAAATGGCGAAAATCGGCCTCTTATCCATTGATAGCAACAAAAATATTTTTTCGACAACTGCAGCCTTACCCACGTTGTTTTTATCAGGCGCAAACGCTTTAATAAAGCGAAAATACTTAATGAAATTAGAAGGATTTAATGAACTTTTCAACCCCTATTATTCTGAGGATGTTGATTTGGGAATAAGAGCATGGAGAAGCGGATTAGTGCTTTATTTCGAACCCCAATCCATTTGCTATCATGCGCAATCTTCTACCATCAAAAAATTACCGAGTGCACACGTGCGAATGATTGCTAAGCGAAACAAACATTTTCTGCATATCCTTCACCTACCCAAATTCTTTCATTGGATTTACTTCTTCAAATCATGTGTTAATGCTCTCGCACAACTAATGATAGGAAGAACCATCCATATGAGGGCCATTCTCGAGGTATTAAAACAATTGAAAACGGTTCGAAAACAGCGTAAAAAACTTTACACAAACTTCTTAGGTGAGAAATCACACAGCCTATTGGAGGTAAAAGCACTCATTCAAAACATGTCGCAAAACACCTAAAAAATGAAGTTCGTTCTTAAATTCATAACTTTGATGCATGAGTTCAATTAGACAAAACAAAATCGAAGCCGTTATTCAAGCGGAATTATCCACATTCTTTCAGCGAAATGCAGGTGAAATTTGCTTAGGCGCAATGGTCACCGTGACAGTGGTTAGGGTCACTTCTGACTTGTCTTTGGCAAGGTGTTTTTTGAGTGTTTTTGCCGGTCCAGATAAAAATGTAGTGTTGGAAAATATCCGTGCAAACCAGGGTAAAATCAGGTATGAGGTTGGCAATCGCTTGAAAAATTTACGTAAGATTCCTGACCTTGTTTTTCAAATAGACGATTCATTGGATTATGCCATGAAAATTGATGAGTTACTGAAAAAGAAGTGATCAACACCCCATTTTACATAGCAAAAAGGTATTTGTGGTCTAAGGGGAAACGAAACATCGTTACCTTAATTAGTCGCATCTCACTTTTTGGGGTAATGATTATTACAGCTGCTTTGGTGGTCTTGCTTTCGGCCTTCAATGGAATTGAGAAAATGATCGAACAGTTATATAGTGAGTTTGATCCACCGATCACCATTCAACACGCAAAAAGAAAAACGTTTTTTGAAAATGAAATGGACCTGCAAAAAATTCGAAAAATTGCAGGGGTTCAATCGGTTTCAAAGGAAATAGAAGAAATAGTCGTACTTCGCCATGATCAAAAGTGGATCAACGGTCGATTATATGGAGTGGAAAAAACGTACCTCCAGAATTGTCACCTTCAAAAACACCTTATAAACGATGCTGGAATGGATGATTTTCAGGATGGTAATTTCGCATACATTGGCGCCATTTTAATGCAAAACTTACGCTTAAGCATAGGCTCCTCTGACAAGGATGAGCTCTTGCTCTATGCGCCTAAAAGAAATGTAAAAATCCGCCTTGGTAAAACCCCGTTTTTTTCTGAACGCATTCCCATTGATGGCGCTGTAAATTTCAACAAGGAGGTTAACTCAACTGCTTTGCTTTGGGATTTTCAATCCGCCTCCAATTTACTTGGATATGAAAACGAAATCAGCAAACTGTATGTGTTTGTGAAGCCAGGATATTCAAACCAGGATGTAAAAGATAACTTGTTGAAGATCATAAATAAGCAACAGTTTTCGGTAAAAACCAATGTGGAGAAAAACGAACTTATTTTTAAAACAAGTAAATCAGAACGACTTGTTGTGTTCATCATCTTGTTGTTTGTATTTGTCTTGGCAGCTTTCAATCTGGTTGCTTCATTAACCATGTTGTTTGTTGAGAAGAAGCATAGTATTCAATTATTGTCAGCTATTGGAATGACTAGAAAGGATATTTTTAATATCTTTTTTTATGAGGGTTTACTGATTTCTGGTATGGGGATATTATTCGGCTTGACATTGGGATATTTGGTTTGTTTCATTCAAATGAAAACAGCATTTTTGGTTATTCCAGGGGCCAATATACCCTTTCCAATTGTCTTTACAATGAGCGATTTATTCTTGATTTTAGGTGCTGTTTCGTCCCTAAGTTTCCTCTTTTCTTTTTTCCCAGTGCGCATACTTGTAAAAAACAGCTAAAACAATCTTCCATTTGTTGCTCGGAAATTCAAATAAAATCATGTATATTTGCGCCCGAATTCAAAAAGGCTTATAATGTCATCAGTAAAAGGAAAAATCTCACAAGTTATCGGTCCAGTTGTGGACGTTCGATTTGAACGAGGAACAGTGTTGCCAAACATCTATGATGCACTTGAAGTGCGCAAGGCAGACGGTTCTCGCGTAGTTTTGGAAGTTCAGTCACACGTAGGTGAAAACGCTATTCGTGCGATCTCCATGGACTCAACCGATGGGTTTACAAGAGGAATGGAAGTCATTGCTACCGGTGTTCCAATCAAGGTTCCAACCGGAGATAAAATCAAAGGACGTTTATTTAACGTGGTCGGAGAAGCAATTGATGGGATCAATGTAGTAGATAATTCAGATGGATTACCGATTCACCGTGAAGCACCGAAGTTTGATCAACTTTCAACAGCAACAGAAATCCTTTTTACAGGAATTAAAGTAATCGACTTGATTGAGCCTTACGCAAAAGGTGGTAAAATCGGTTTATTTGGTGGTGCCGGAGTTGGTAAAACCGTACTTATTCAAGAGTTAATTAATAACATCGCAAAAGGACACGGTGGTTTGTCTGTTTTTGCTGGTGTAGGTGAGCGTACCCGTGAAGGGAATGACTTACTCCGCGAAATGTTAGAGTCAGGAATCATTAAATATGGTGATGACTTTATGCATTCCATGGAAGAAGGTGGTTGGGATTTAACAAAAATCAACCTTGAAGAAATGAAAGAATCCAAAGCGACGTTCGTATTTGGACAAATGAATGAGCCACCAGGGGCGAGAGCACGTGTTGCTTTGTCAGGTTTGACCATTGCAGAATATTTTAGAGATGGGGATGGTGAAGGACAAGGAAAAGACATCCTTTTCTTCGTAGATAACATCTTCCGATTTACTCAAGCAGGATCTGAGGTATCAGCCCTTTTAGGCCGTATGCCTTCTGCAGTAGGTTATCAACCAACGTTAGCAACTGCGATGGGTGCGATGC
>JACCDK010204880.1_pt1 | contig 12049 bp, 5 predicted proteins | sample 7445871 | NCBI WGS metagenome assembly JACCDK01 (sample SAMN15323436, study PRJNA562643) | freshwater metagenome | isolation source: river surface water | place: USA:Blue River Watershed | collected 2017-08-15
ATCGACATGGTCCAGCCGCGAGGTTGCTACCCAACGCACACCGGCACCATGGGTGTGATGACGCGCAAAGGCCACGCGCAAAGTGCCATCGGTGTGTGGCAAGCAAACGCCAATGTCGCCGTTCATCAAATCGAGCGCATAGTCATTGCGCGTGACCATCACGGGGCGACCGACATACCAATCGTGCGTGCTGTTGTTTGGTTTCAACTGCAAAGCCGATGCGATGTGGCGGTTGAGTTGTGTCACACCCCATGGTCCTTCGCGCACGGCACACAGCACTGAAAATTGTGAAAAGGCCTGCAGCAATTCGCTGGCTTGCACGTCATCGCAATGTTGCGCGGTGCGAATGCCTTGCAATTGGTGCAAGTAGTCGCGCCAAGCATGGCGTAAATTTTTCTCCCACTGCGAGGCTTGTGCTGACTTCAAATCCATGCGCGTCACATGGGGTGCATCGCTCAGCGCTGTGTGTGCCAGCCAGTCGGGTGTGTTGAGCCAGAGTGTTTGCAGCGCGTCGCGGTTGTTGTCTTGGTTGACGGCTTGCGCCCATTGGCCAATGCCACTTTGCGCATCAAAGCGATGGCTATGTGTGAGCGTGACGGTTTGCGCGCGCAACAAGGGCCCAGTGCACAGTTGCGACATCACAGCACCGGCTTCTACCGACGCGAGTTGGTCTTTGTCGCCTAGCAAAATCAAGCGCGCCGTCAAAGGTACGGCTTGTAGCAAGCGTGCCATCATTTCCAAATCGACCATCGAGGCTTCGTCAACCACCACCACATCGGTGGCCAATGGTGCAATGCGAGATGTGTGCGACTGTGTTTGTAACAAACGATGCAAGGTTTGCGCTTGCGTGGGAATGTGTGCTTGCACATCCGCAGGCAACTGCCCCATGGCTTGCGTGATGGACTCGGTCAAACGCGCGGCAGCTTTGCCAGTCGGTGCGGCCAAATGAATGCGCAAGGGTGGCATGCGCGAGGGTGCCTCGTGCGTACCCACCAACAGCGCCAACAAACGCACCACGGTGGTGGTTTTGCCCGTGCCCGGCCCACCAGTGATGAGGGTGATGGCATGGCGTGCCGCCACTTCACACGCCTGCCTTTGCTTGTCGTTTGTTTGCGCACTGGGAAACAAATGGTCCAAGCGTGTTTGCAAATCGATGGGTACTGTTTGCGGTTGTGCCAAGCGTTGTTGCAGGTTATGGCGAATCAATGTTTCGGCATGCCAAGCGCGGCGCAAATACAACTGTTGCGTTTGCACGTTGAACACCAAGGGGCTGTTATCGCCCTGCGTCCATGGCATGGTCGCAGCATCTAGTGCCAACCCGTTTGGTAAATGCGACACATCTTGTGCAGACCAGCCGAGCAGTTCGGCAGCTTGCGTGCTCAACGCTTGTAAATCGAGACACGCATGACCGCGGCCCCATTGGTGACTGGTGAGTGCTGCCAACCACAGGTGGTTTGCGTCATCGCTCGGTTGCTGCTGTTGCAAAAAATTGGCAAACGCCACATCCAAACCTGTCAACGGCGTTTGCTGTGCTGATGCAAAGGGCGACTTGAGCAAGCTGTGCAGTGTCATGCGCTTTTGTTCCCCAATGCTTTGTGCTCGGTGTTGGCAAACGCACGGTCAAGCGCTTCGATCAGTGCTTTGCTGGGACGTTGCACATGCACACCGGCGCCTGCATCTTCAATGCCGCGCAAAAACGCATAAATGCAACCACCCATGTGTTGGTCGTAATCGTAATCAGGCAAGCGTGATGTCAACAGGCGATGCAAAGCCAAGGTGTACAGCACGTATTGCACCTCGTAGCGTTTTTCAAGAATCGCAATTTGCAAAGTGAGAGGTGCGTAGTTGTTGAGTCGGTTCGATTTGTAGTCGAGCACCCAATACTTGCCATCGTGCTGCAACACTAAATCCATGAAGCCGGTCAACATGCCGTTCAAGGTGCGCGCTTGCAACGCAGGGCGAGGCGTGTCTGCAAACAGGTGTTGTTGAATCAGCGCATCTAGCGTGTCAGCGGTCAGTTGGTGGGCCTCAAAGCTGAATGACATTTCGGCCCACATATCAGCGCGTTGCAATTGGCTCAGCACCAAATCGCTGCCCAAGTTTTGAAGCGGTATGGGTGTGGTGATCAAGCGTTGCACCCAAGGCGTCAGTTGTTGCGTGTCTTGCGGTTTGAGTTGCAACCATTGGGCTTTGCGCTCTAGCAAACTTTGCCAGGCGTGTTGTGTGGCGCCATGGGTTGATGCAAGCGGCCAGTCGTGCAGCGCTTGCCATTCGAGCAAATCATGCAGCAGGGTGCCGTAGCGTGCACCTGCGGGGAATGCTTGCCAGGGGTTGGGTGTATTGGCGTTTGCATCTTCCCAATCGCTTGTTAACGCATCGGTTTGTGCATCCGCAAAAAACTCTTCATGCAACGACTCAGACGACAAGCCGCGCGTCAAAGCACTGAAGCTCGCTGTCCACCACAGGCTGTGGTGTCGGCGTTGTGGCAGAAGAGCATTTTTGGTGAGCACTTGTGGCACGCACGGCACATGCACTGTGTGCGTGATGTCGGGTACGGTGCGTATATGAATGTCAGTGCACTTGCCCCACAGCGCATTTAATTGCGTTGACAAATCGCCGCGTTGTTGTCGGTTGAGTAAGCGCGACAAGGCGCTGCGTTTGAGGCTGCCTTTGGCAGCGACGCCGCTGATGTCATTGTGCGTTTCGCTCACGCCAAGCCACAAGGCTTTTTGGGCGCGTGTCAATGCGACATACAACAAGCGCATGTCTTCATCCACTGACGAAGTGTCTTGTGCATCGGCGCCATCATCGTCATCGGTGGCAAACGCATTTTTGCCAGAGGTCTCGGTGCGAAAGCTCCCTGCAAACGGAATGAACACCAACGGAAACTGCAAACCCTTGCTCTTGTGATAGGTGATCACTTGCACGCATTGCGCATCGGTTTCTAAGCGCATCTTTTGTGCATCTGCCGAATGGTTGGGTTGGTGAATTTGTTCTTCAAAATAACGCACCAAGGCTGGTATGCCTTGCAAACTTTGTGCAGCGTGTTGCAGCAGTTCACCCAAATGCAGCACATTGCTCAAGCGCCGTTCACCATTGCTGTGCTGCAACAAGTGGTGGGCGATGTGTTGTGAATGCAGCCATTGGTGCAGCATGGGTAGCAGACCTTGTTGCTGCCATACCTGATGCCAGCGATGGCATTGCTCAAGCAACGCTTCCCATTGCGTTTCGTCGCCCACCAATGCCATGACTTGTGTCAACGGCAAGCCCCAAAGTTTGCTGCTCAAAGCAGCGCGCACCCATTGGGTTTGACGCGGCGAAGCAATGGCCCGCAGCACGCGCCACAGATCGAGCGCCTCATCGGTCTGGTAAACGCTGGCATGGTCAGACAAATACACGCTGGCAATCTGTCGTTCGCGCAAGGCGGCACGCATCGCATCGGCTTGGGTTTGACCGCGCACCAACACCGCCATCTCACCGGGCTTAGCCAAGCCCGCATTGAGCAGTTGCGCCATGTGATCGGCAAACGCTTGCGACATGTGTCGCAAATGCACCGCAGCCGAATTGGGTTTCTCACCACTGGGCAAATACCAGACATGAAACGCAGCATCTTTTTCACCCGAACCTACCCATGCGTCCACATTGCCTTCAGCTTTGACTTGCACATATTCAATCGTGCCTTGTGTGCAAGCAAAGGGTTGCTCAATGCTGGTGAACACATGGTTGACTGCGTTGACCAAACGTTGGTGCGAACGACGGTTACCGCGCAAGGTGTGCAAGGCCTCGGGGTTGATGGCCAACGCATCATCACGCGCTTTCAAGTAAGTACCCAAATCAGCACCACGGAAACTGTAGATGGCCTGCTTAGGGTCACCAATCATCACCCAAGCGTTGTGTGCATTCACATGTTGCGTGTCGTAAATGCAATCGAGTGTTTCGTATTGCCAAGGGTCGGTGTCTTGAAACTCGTCCACCAAGGCCACGGGGTATTGCGCGCGAATGGCAGCGGCCAAGCGACCGTCGCTGGCGATGGTGGCGCGGTACAGGTTTTGCAGTAAGTCAGAAAAATCAAAAGCTGCGCGTTGTGTTTTAGCTTGCTGGTAATTCAAACCAATCTCGTGAGCAGCATGGCGTGCAATCGCAGTAGCCGTGTCGGGCTCTTGTTGCAACACATCCACATGTGTTTGCATGGCGGCAAAGAAAGGCCATGCTTCTGCTTGCGGCCAGTTTTTGTTTTTCAAATAAGTGGTGGTGAATCGTTCCAAAACACTGATCTTCACAGTGTTGTCATGCGCCACCCATTTCTGTAATGCCACCAACCACTTGGCAAAGTTGGGCGCTGTCACACCGCTGCCGCTGATGTGCCCCTGTGCGCGTGCATTCAACATGGCTTGCAATACTTCGGTGCTCCAAAGTTGCCGTGCTTGCTCTGCGGTGGCTTGTGCTTTTTGTTGCCATTGCAAATGCGTATCAATGGCTTCGGTTGGTGTTTGCGCAGGCGCAATTGCAACAAAGGGCTTGCGATCTTGTTGTTGCCAAATGCTTTGCAATGTTTCCAACAGCACGCTGGGGTCATCGCCCACCAAAGGTTGAACAATGGCGAGTGTGTCTGTGGACAACGGGTAAAACCACTGACGCCAATAGTCTTGCGTCAGTGCGAGTTGCAGGGCAGGGGCGTCTTCTAAACGGGTTTGGTCAAAAAGGTTGCGGCTGTCGAGCGCGTGTTGCGACAACATGCGCCGTGACCAAGCGTGAATGGTGTATATAGCTGCTTCGTCCATCCACTCGGCTGCTGCATTGAGTTGCAGTGCGCAGATGGGCCAGTCGGTGTCTGCATAACTGCCCCTTAGCTTTTGCAAAAAATCATCGGGTTGCCAGTCGTTGGGCATGGCACGCTGTTGCGCGCTGTGTTCAAAATACCGCGCCGCTTCACTTAGGCGCTGTCGAATTCGATCACGCAATTCGGCGGTGGCGGCTTCGGTGAAGGTCATCACCAAAATTTGCGGAGGTAAGAGGGGTGCCTCGCGTTGGTGGCCGAGTACCAAGCGCAGATACAACGCAGCGAGCGTCCAAGTTTTGCCGGTGCCTGCACTGGCTTCGATCACTTGACGGCCATGCAATGGCAAGTGCAGGGGGTTGAGTTCGGGGGCGTTCATCATGCCGCTTCTCCCTCTGCTTCATCTTCATTCACCAACAAATGTGCAGCAGCCAACATCGGGCCATACAAACGCTGTGCCCATAAGGGCAAGTCTGAAGCGATGGCCTCAAAGCCATCGAATGCGCGTTTCAAATGCTCTGAACGCGGTAGTTCACCCGGCTGACGCGCGTTACCCACAAACGCTTGCTCAGCTGCTTCTGATGGATTGATTTCAGGGTTTTGCTTTGCCATCAAATACGCGCAAGCGGCTTGCCTTGCAACAGGCAAGGGCTGTTGCCAAGCAGCTTGGTAAGCATCTACCAATGCTTGCAAATGTTCCAGCGCAGTTGCAGCATCGATGGCATCAAGTTGCACCACACCATTCAAGCCTACTTGTATGCTGGTAGCTTGAAGACCATTGGCGCACGCCAAAAGGTGTGACACCCATACGTCTGTCAAAGTGTGAACACGCGGCGCGCGATCTTTGGCTTTGCCCTCTACCACCGAGCCTGCGCGCACATCGATTTGCAAACACGCTGTGCGTTGGGCGTTTTGTTTCCACACCGTATCAGAATCGGCCCATTGTGCTTGCAGCACAGTTTGACCCAGTGTGAAGTTGGCTGATTGCACAGGTAGATCGTGCGGCCAATCGGCTAGCAACGGGCTCAGTCGCTCGGTCAACGTTTGGCATTGTGTTTGTAAAAGTTTTTCTTGCACTTCCCCAAAACCCGCCAAGGCCAAGTGGCCTTGCAAACGCAGGGGCGTTAACACCTCTGCCAACGGACTCCCTTTGAGTTGTGCAAACGCCATCTGCGACACCAGTTTGTAGGTTTGCAAGTTGTCGAGTGCAAAAGGCTCTTCTTGCGCCATGTCTGGGTTGGGTGTGTCCAAACGAGTGCGTAAGCGGTCGTGGAAAAAAACATCGACGGGTTGTCTCAGCAAACGGCGCAAGTCATTTGCGGTCAAGTGATGGGGCGCATCAGAAGGGGTATGAGCTGCTGTAGGCGCTGTGGCAGCGACTTTAGGTTGCCAATCGCTTGCGTAGGTACTGAATTTGCTGCCTGTCTCAAAATACTGAGACGAAAACGCTTGCAGAGGCTGCAACGGTGCATCGCAGGCAGGTGACCAACAAGCGTTGAGGTGATCCATCAACTGCGACACCAACACCGAGGGCGGCATCACTTCATGGTCGGTGGCGCGCCGACCTTGCCAACTGATGTAGAGCTTCGCACGCGCCGACAGCAGTGCTTCCAAAAACAAATAGCGATCATCTTCACGGCGCGAGCGGTCGCCTGCACGCCACATCACGCTCGCTTTATCGTCTGCGGTGGCATGGCGCATCAAATCAAAATCGCGCGGTGTCTGACGGCGTGGATAGTCAGCGTCGTTCATGCCCAATAAGCACACCACTTCAAACGGAATCGAACGCATAGGCATCAGCGTAGCAAACTGCACACCACCGCCAAAAAAGCGTTGGTGCATCGCAGGCTGTTGCAATTGGTTTATCCAATGCTCACGCAACACCTGCAATGCCACAGGTTCGTCAAACCGCGCCAAGTTGCATTCGTTCAGCCAAGTTTCTAAGGGCGCCATCGCGCGCTCTAGCAAACGCTCGTCAGCATCGTTGCTGGCTTTGAAAAATTTGTCGATGAGTTGACGACACACATCCACCCATTCAGCGGGCGTATGGTCTTGTCTGAGTTGCAACAATGCCCATTCGATGTGACGCAACCACTGCAACAGCCCGTCCATCACATGGGCGTCTAAGCCGCCTACACCTTGCAATGGCAATGTGTTGCGCCAAGGCGCAACATTTTCTTGCACAGCACCCGTGGCATAGCCCAACAACAAACGTTGCATGCCAAACAACCAGCTGTTTTGTTCGCCATGCAAGGTGTCGGTTTGAATGCCCCAAGGTGCGCGATGTTTGGCATCGAGCCCCCAGCGTACGCCTGCGTCTTGCAACCAAATGCTCAGTTGCGCCACATCTTGTGCGTCCAACCCAAAACGCTCTCGTACCGAATCCACTTCAAACCAACTTTGCCATTCCAGTTGTGTGATGTGCAACTGCGGCAATTGCATCAGTTTGTCCAGCGCTTGCACCAGCGGTTCGGTGTGCGGTGTGGTGTCCGCCACCGAATAGGGAATGTGACGCGCATCTGTGCTCGCATAGCGGCTGAACACCGCATGAATGTGCGGCGCAAAGGTTGCCATGTCAGGCACCATCACCATGATGTCTGATGGTTTGAGATTTGGGTTCGCATCGAACCAAGCCAGCAGTTTGTCGTGCAACACCTCGACCTCGCGCTGCGCGCCGTGGGTCTGCAGCATTTCAATGCTGTCGTCTGTGTCTAATCGTTTTTCTGGTTCAGCGGGCGCAGGCGACAAGTTCAAGATATCCGATTGCAAACGCTCGAGTTGTGTTGCAGGGCGTTGGTTGGCTGTTGCGGCATCTACAGGGTCTACAAACACATCGATGCGGGAAAAGACATGTTGGTATTGCTCAACCGCATCAAACCCATCGAGCAAATGCAAATAGTCGCGCCCATGTTTGCCCCACGCTGCCAGCAGCGTGTTGCTTTGGGTGTGCAGCTCGTATTGGGTCAGCGCATCGTAATGACCATCAGCATTTGGCACAGGCAAACCAAGCTTGTTGCCTTGCCTTTGTTTTTGCAAGGCACGCAAAGGTTGACGGCTTTCCACCACATGGCCCCAGTGGTACTGACACGGGTTTTGCACCAACATCAACACTTGACACACACGCCCCAACGCCGCTAACGCTTGCACAGTTTGCATGGGTAGTGATGTCACACCAAACACCATCAAACGTTCAGGCAAACCTTTGATGCGCGTGCCCGTTGGCACAGCTTGCAGTGCTTGCAAAAACGCAGCATGCACTTGTGCGCGTGACCAATGCGCGTGGTCTGTTTCTGTTGCCAGGTCATGCTTCAAGTCATCTAGCACATCACGCCACAGCGCAGCTTGCCATGCGTGTTGTTCAGGTAGTGGCACATGTTGGGTGGCATCTGCATAAGGGCGCAACACATCTTGACCTTGTGCCCAATCTTCTAACCAATCAGCGCGGTAGTTTTGGTAACCATCCAACACATCGGCCAGTTGCATGGCCAATTGATACATGCGGTGTTGTTGACCACTGTCTGCATCTGTTCCGTCATTGCTTAAATACCGAGCCAGTGGTTCAAAGCCTTGTTGCTTGAGCAACGCAGGTAAGCGACGCATGATGCGCCACACCAAAGGCGATTTGTCCAGCGGCATGTGCTCGGGTACAGCGTCAGCACCCAACACGGTTCGGTAAATTTGCCACAACTGTGTGGAAGGCAATTCAATTTGTGTGGCCGCGCAAATGCCCAACTCTTTGGCCAGCGCCAACTCCAGCCAATGTTTCATGCCATTGCTTTGCACCAACACCACCTCGGGTGAAAAGGGCAGCAGTGGGTGCTTGCGCATGAAGGCCATCATCACATCGCGCAAGCCTTCGAGCTGGTTGCTGTGCAGCACCATGAAGCCGGTGGAAGAAGTTGTGGTCATGCGAGAAAGCTAAAGGGGTAAGGCATCGTCAATGAGCATAACGGATACCAAGGCTCACAGGGTGAGCTTGTTTGGATAAAACGCATCCACTCAGGTGCGATGTATCAATTGCGATCTATCAATTGCAAACAACCAAGTGCAATGCATAAGATGCAATGCATCAGGCATTATTTGGTGGCCACAAAAAGGCCACCGCCCTTGGGACGCAACATGTGAAACAACTGCTCTGGTCCGATCGAAAAATAATCTGAAGGACCACCGCCACGCAAGATGTGCTGAGCGTTGGCCGTGTCATACACACCATCTTTCAGCAAGCTTTGGTCAATGTGTATGCCAACCACTTCACCGAGCACCAACCATGTGTCGACCGCTTGTTTGTCAAGGCCTTCAAGTTGCACAATTTGCGTGCAACGACACTCAAATGCCACAGGACTTTCTGCCACGCGAGGCACAGAAAGCAAACGCGATGCGGTGGGTGTCAGTCCAGCGAATTCAAATTCACTTTGGTCAGGCGGCAACGGTGCGCATGTTTGGTTCATCGCCTCAGCCAAGGGGCGCGTCACCAAATTCCATACGAATTGGCCATTGTCTTGGATGTTGCGCAACGAGTCTTTGGCGCCAATACTGGCGAACCCAACAATTGGCGGCACGTAATTGAACGCATTGAAAAAACTGTAGGGCGCCAGATTGTTGACCCCCTCTTTGCTTTGTGTTGACACCCAGCCAATGGGGCGCGGCCCTACGATGGCGTTGAAAGGGTCGTGTGGCAGGCCGTGGCCTGATTTAGGTTCGTAAAAATGAAACATGGTCATGAATATAAAACATGTTTCATAAGTCACAAACCTTCAGGGTTAATCGTGTTTGTGTGTCTCGGCCAAACGACGTTCCTCGTCCATTTGATGCACGATCGCTTCCACCTGCTCATCGGTCATGCCAAATTTGGCTTGCATCATCTTCAGGCGATGCTGCTCATCTTCGGTCATCACACCATCGGCCAGCACTGCGCGCACTTCCATTTCGTACATCGCTTCACGGCGTTCCACTTGCGCGGTGTAAGCGGTGGCCACCACGCCCGTCAAAATCGCGGCCAAAGCGATGGACAAAATTTGCGTCAAGATCACCAGCACCGTACCAAAGAAGGTCACGGGGTCCACATTGCCCCAGCCCGCAATGATGGTGATCACAAACCAATGCATCGCAGCAGGAATCGAAGGAAACACCTCTGGCTGGTCATGGCCCTCAACGATATAAATCAGCGACGAGAACAACAAGCAACTGATGAACAACAAAAACACTGCCGATGAAAAAGAATCTTTCTCGGCTTTCACAGCGGCCACCATGTCTTCAAACGCACTGTTGTAGCGAGAGAGTTTGAAAATTCGCATCAATCGGAACATCCGCAGCACACGCAAATCGGCGCCGGGAAATAGCAACTGTAAATAAAACGGCACGGTGCTGAAAAAATCGACCAAACCATAAAAGCTGAAGATGTACTCTTTGCGCCCTTGCCAAGCCGTGCCTTCTTCGGGTTTGTATTTTTCGCTGTACGACCACACTCGCAGCACATACTCGACAGAGAACACCGCCACACTGAATAAGTCAAATGCATGAAAAGCGGCTTCATAAGCTTCATGAATTTCAGGCACCGATTCCAAGATGATGCCCACCACATTGGCGACCACCAATACGGCAATGAATACTTCACAGAAGGTGCTGGCTTTGTCAGGGACCGCACCTTCCAAAATTTCGTAGGTGCGTCGCTTGATACGGCGATAAAAGCTGGGTTGTGTCACGGTCATGGTTGTCTCACTCAGCTCGCTTTGATGGTTTTGCTTTGCGCGCGCTTGAGCATGGCGTCGACTTGCTCATCGGTCAGGCGGTAATGGGCTTGCAAGCGTTTGAGGCTGTCTTCTTCCTCGGCTGACATGTTGCCGTCTTTGAAAATTTCGCGCAGCTGTGCTTCAAAGGCAGCTTTCTTGCGTGCCACTTGGTTAGAGAAGGCCGACGCCACAATACCTGTCATGATCGCAGCCATACACACGCCTAAGAAGCCAGTGATGAGTGCAATCGCTTCGCCCGCTTTGGTCATCGGTTCCACATTACCGTAGCCAGAGGTGATGGTCACGATGGCCCAATAAATCGAATGCGGAATCGTGCCAAATGCGGCAGGTTGTTCGTGGCCTTCAGCAAAGTGCATCAGCGATGCCGACACAATCGTGGCAATCGTCAACAAAAAAACCGCCGAGCCAAAGGCTTGACGCTCTGAATAGACCGCATGAAACAAATCTTGCAAGGCGGTGTTGTACTTGGAGAGTTTCAAAATTCGCAGCAAGCGCAAAACGCGCAAAATCCGCAAGTCTAGGGTCGGGAAGAACATGTGCAAGTAATGCGGCATGGTGGCAAAGAAGTCAATCAAACCAAACGGACTGAAGATATAGCCGCGACGACCCTTCCAAGCGCCCTCCAAATGTGCGCCCAGGGCCCACACCCGAATCACATATTCGGCGGTGAAAAACATCACGCTCCAAAACTCAAGCTCATGAAAGAAATCTTTGTAGACCGCGTGAATCTCAGGCACCGAATCCAAAATCACGGCCGTGCAATTGATCAACACCACAACGGTGATCAACCACTCCACATAGCGACTGATGGCATGTTTGGGAGAACCATCCATGATCTCCATGACTGTTTGTTGAATACCTTGGCGCATCGTGCAGTTCTTTTGAAACAAAGAAGGGGAAAAGAATAATCCAATTAGCTGACAGTTGAATGAACTTTGGCGCCTATAGCGCCAAAGTATTCACTCGATAGAAAAAACCAAAAGCGGTGAATAAAAACGCTTAAGCTTTTCCTTGGATTTTTTGCCACAGCGCAAATTCGCTGGCGGACAAACGCTCACCTTGCTGAGCCGCCGCATCAAACTCGCTGGCATTGACTTGCACACCCAGTTGTCGAATTTGACCCAACAACACTTTGTAATGCTCAACCGCCAGTGCTGGATTTTCAGCAATCTTGTGGATGGGCAGTGGGTTGCGTTCTTCCAGTTCGTGCTCTTTGATCACCACATCGATCAAGGCATTGATCTCAGCCGTGGTCAGGTGCAGTCGCTTGGCCTCAGCGCGAATGAAAGCGGCTTCTTGATCACTGATGTGACCATCTTTCAAGATCGAGAACAGGTTGGCTTTCAGTGCGTCGCGTTCTTTCACCAATTCATCTGAGAAGGCAGAAGCCAACAGCGCAGCAGGGATCGCAAAAATGCCAATGCCCAACAGCGCCAAGATGCTGGTCAATGCCCGGCCAATCGGTGTGACCGGTGAAATGTCGCCATAACCCACCGAAGCCAGTGTGATCACCGCCCAGTAA
>JACCDK010298652.1_pt1 | contig 12049 bp, 7 predicted proteins | sample 7445871 | NCBI WGS metagenome assembly JACCDK01 (sample SAMN15323436, study PRJNA562643) | freshwater metagenome | isolation source: river surface water | place: USA:Blue River Watershed | collected 2017-08-15
GTAGCTACCTGAGCCTGAGCCCGGTGGATGAGGCACATCCTTTAAGCCGTTGGGCGACGGTTGATTTCCATAGTTCACAACCACCATGAAGGGATGATATTTGCCAGAGGTGTCTTTCTCATTGGTAAAGTAAACATATGGCACCAAGTTTTGGCCCGGCGTGCCATCCGAAATAGAGTCACTGACCAGCTTGTAGGCGAGTGTTGCATCTCTGAATGCCGTGTACAGCGCAGGCGCGTAACGTAATTTTTCGCCCGATGCTTCTACCGTTGTTTTGATGCTGGCCAACATGCTGTCGGCATTTGTTTTGGTGGTGGCATCTACACCCGGTGTTAAGACTTGAGAACGATAGGTAGAGTTCACCTGTCTGTAAATACTGCCCGATGTACCTTCGGTAGCAGCCACAGAATTTTTAGACAAAAATGGCGCCGGATCGTTGGTGACAAACGCCACTTTGTTCGGATTTAAAAACTCAGGTATACCCAGATCAAGTGGTGAATTGAACAAATACAAAGGCGTAGCCGAAGAAGCAGAAGCCACTAACTTATATATCCCATTGGTCAGGTTGACATAGTAACCAGCAGCAGAAAACGCGGTGTCTTCTGTGTAGCTAACCGAGTGTGAGGTTCCTCCTGTAGAACCTGTGGTGGTTGTGTAAGCGTACTTGTAGCGTTTTTTGGCTTGCAACAATTTGCTTGCACTGTCGTAAGAAAAAGTAACGTAACCGTACAGGTTGCTTGCTTTGCCGAAGTTATTTCTAAATTTCAGCTTATTGCCATCTGTTGCATCAAAGTCAATCGAGTTATTGGGATGAAGGTGCGGGTCAAGACGGTAGTAGCCAGAGCTGTCGGCAACCACCTGAATCAGTTTGCGCAAATAGGTTTCGTATGTGGCGCTAGAGGAAATGTTGCCTGTTTCAACTGCATAACCGCTGGTTGCGCTGTAGGTTGAGCCTATTTGCAAGTAGTTGCTACCAGTGCTTTGTGTGGCTGAGTCTGAAATGAGGTAACGACTGCGGGCTGTCAAAGTGCTGACCGCTGTCATTGTGCCGGCGTTGTAACTGGTTTGAATGGCCGTTGCATAAGTGGCAGGCGTGCCATAAAGAGAAGATGTGCTTGTTGTGGTACATGCAGCAGCAGTGGCACAGGAGGCGCCCACACTCAAAATTGGCCCTACGGTAATCACCACGTTGTAATAAGTTGCAGAACCCACCGTCACTTCAGGGATGGTCAGCTGATTGGTAATGGCGTTGTAGGTATCGTAAGCTGGGGCAGAAGCATCTTTGCTACCCACACTGACCACCACACCTACATTGATTTTGACATTTGAATAGTAGGTGTTGTTGACATTCACCAGCGGAATGGTCAGGGTGTTTGTGCTGGCATCGTAGCTGTCTGCGGCAAAGCAAGAGGACCAGCCAATAGAGAGCAAACAGATGAAAAGAAGTTTGATAAATTTCATGAAACAAGCTCTCTGTAATGAATCCATCAAAAACCAATGATGGCTGTGGGTATTTGATGAGTTAGCCAAAAATCGTCGGTTGGCATGTTGCGAACCAAAATGGGATGCATAGAAGGATGCAAAGAAATCTGCGCACGCTGCAAATTTTTACCACCTTTTAAAACAATGTTCAACTTTATTTGTGGCAAGTGTCCTTCCTCGTTGGAAAGTACATCTAGCATTATTTTTTGTGCCTTGATGATATCTTGCCAATCAGAAGATGGGGGCCAGTTCCAAACACTTTGCGTCAGTGCCTTGCCATTAGGGCCCTGCAATTGAATGCCCTTGGACAAATGGCCTTTCAGCTTTTTCATCTCAAGTTCAAATACCTCGGGTTTCATCTCGGCGTATCGCTTGATGAAGAGCGGCAAAGTGGTTTCTGGCACAAGCGCATTGAACATCAACACGGCAGGATCGAGCAAGAACTCGATGGTAACAGTGCCATCGTCCATTTTCTGCAAGAAGCCTTTGTTAATTTGTCGTTCGTGTGCCTGCACACCCATGGCAAGCCAATACAGCAGGCAGAACAATGCAGCTTGAAGACAGCGGTTAAGTTTCAACTCTTACCGCCCCACTGACGCAGAAGGCGTGACATTGGGCTGAACCAAGGGTTGCACAACAGGTGGGGCCATGACAGGCGGCGGGGTATTTTGAGCAATGGGTTTAGGCCTAGCGCTTGCCCCTGCACCAATTTGAGATGGGGAAGCATCAGCAGCATTATTTGCGCTTGGAAAATAGGTCATGTTGATGTTCTTCATCTCATTGATGCGGTCGATCATGGCCACAAAATTTGGAGAGTCTGCATGACCCAACCAAGAATTTCGATTTGAACTGATCACTGCAATTTGAAAAGGCGTGCAATTAGGACCAAATTTTTGAAGCCATGCTTTGGCTTTAGCACCTCGATCTTGAACATCGTGGTTTTCTAAGGCTATGGCTTTAAGGTCAGCCACGATACAAGTTGATTCAGCCGTTGCTGCATTGGATGCAGCCCTAGACTTGGTCTGCGCATCCACGCAAACGGACAAGGCACTTAATGCGATGCAAACCGCAAACGATTTGTAAACTATCATTTTTAGCCTTTAATTCATCACTGGATAGATGTGAATCGACAGATTTTAAAACTTCTAAAATGAATTAGCAGCTTATTTTTAGCTACCAAAAAACAAATACTCCATGCCACTTATGCTTAAACCAGTTAAGTTCACCATGGCGGTATTGAGCGGGCTGTCAGCCGCTGCAACGCCCAAGGCTGCTGGATTGGGGTAATCATTGGGATTCAGCACCAAGCCTGGAACATTGGCTTGCACCAACTGCGCCACTGCTGCCTTGCTAGCATAGGGGCCAAGCCGCGCATCAATGGCCAGTTGAGTCAGTGCGTCGTAGCTCATCCCTCGGTCAAAATAAAACAAACCGATGCCGCGAAACTCTAGATTGGCAACGCCCACTTTGCCAAAAATAGCACCCAAAATTTTGGCAGTGCGACCAGCACTCTGGTTGTCTGAAGTATCCAATGCCCAGTATTTGTCAGCAAAGAATATTCTTTCGGTATTTTGAATCTCAATGGTACCTGTCTCACCATTTGTCGATTCAAGATTCCAATAACCCGTGGCAGCATCTTTTTGGACAGTGGAATTAGCAGCATTCGCCCAAATTCTCAGTACATCAACACCCTCTTGACCATCCACAAAATCATTGCCACCCGTGTAGGTGATCAAATTATTTTGAGCGTTTCCGATGATCACATCGTCATGCAGTGTGCCTACTACATTTTCAATGTAAGTACTGTTGCCGATTGCCAAGTTTCTGAACTTGGAAGTGCCGTCGCTGTCCAATCCTATTGAGCTGGCTTTGCCTGGCCTTAGATCGATGGTGGCAGAAATACTGGTTGCAGAAGCGTCAAGCGTATCAACGCCGCCATCGTCCAAGATGGCCAAATTAGCGCTGGTATCGCTGAGAGCATAAACATCATTGCTGGCGGCATAAGCACGCGTTCCGTACAACGCACGCAAAGCTTGCATGTCAAACCCACCGTACCAAGTTGGCCATACCCCACCTGAGGTGCTGGAAGACACATCCAACATCAAGGTATTGGTTGTGGTGGCCAATTCATTGAGCAATACGGTAGCACCCGATGTATCACTTTCAGCCAGAGGGTGCTGCAAACCCAGCGCATGCGCAAGTTCATGCAGCAACACGTAATAACCCTCTTGCCCCGGCTGCATCACCGCCGCGGTTTCTACATCGATCCAAACACCGCCAGATTTGGCATCGCCTTTGTTGGCATCTGGAATGAAAGAATAACCCCGCGTAGCGCTTTGTTGGTTAATGGCGAATTTAAGTTGGCCTCTATTTTCACCCACCTCAGCAAATGCCAAACCTGTTTGCTGTTGCAGCACATACAAAATATCTCTAACTGTTTGTTGTTGTGCAGCAGAGAATGCATAAAAACCTGTACCCCCTTCTCCACCAGTTAAGGGGGCTTGCGTTGGAAAGCTATAAGTCAAGGTGGTGGGCGTACCTAAAGCATTCTTTTGAAAGCCTTTGTAGCCTCTTAACAAGATTTCTTCACCCGCACGCGATAAGTCGCGAAGGGCCGACAAATCGTATTCAATATTGGTTTGCGCATCTTGGTCCCAAACCGAAAAGGCTTCTATGTTGTGTAGCTCATAAATAAAGGATGGGTAGTTTTGGTTGTAAAGCTTGATGCTTCTACCATCCACCGAAACTTGCAAGACCACGGCACCAAAATTATCTTTGGCGCTGTAACCAATAAAGGCCTTGTCAACACCACCGCGGCCATCAATGTACACAGTTCCCGCTTGCCTGCTCCAATTGCTACCCAGATAAAAGTAATCCGCCGTAGATGACCCATAGCCTTTGTCGCCATTTCGCTGAAAGCCGTGAACGTTGTGAACATTAACAAGCGTGTCTCTACCGCCATAGCCATCCAACGCATAGCCAGCTTCCATGTCCACATAGATGGTACCGGGCGAATCCCAATACCAAACACTGGCCCAAGTGTGGGCATCTGCAGTGGCCACCACAATGATGGTGTCGTTGCCAGCCATTCCCTGCCCCGTTGCACCGGCTTCAAGGGTGATGGTGTCGTCTCCTGCCTCACCATGGTATCGGTCACCCGACTTCACGGTGACCACATCTTTGCCCGGCGTTCCTCTAATTTCAGCCATGCTTATCTTTCAAAGGCGATTAGATAAAACCAATGGTTTTGGTTGGGAAATTGATCAAATTGGGCATCACCGCCACAGCTTGCGCAGGTGTCAGACCTAGCCATTGAACCAAATCGGCCATGAATTGATCTGAGGAAAATTGCGGCAACCATTGACCGCGCTTGGGATCATAGTTTGACGCATCGTCGGGGCCACCCGTTTGAAGTGTTGGGAATGTGTTGCCATACACCATGCCACCTTTGACAGGCCCACCCATGGCAAACCAATGATTGCCCCAAGCATGATCAGAACCAGCGCCTGCAGCAGGGTCTAGTGTTCTGCCAAACTCACTCATGACAACCGTGATGACGTCGTTGTTCATGCCCGCTGCTTGCATCGATGCATCAAAAGCATTCATGCTGTTCGCAACGGCATTCAACCGAGTTTCCAAACCCGGATTGCTCATGTCAGTCGACAACTGATCGGTGTGCGTATCGTAGCCACCGTCTTGGACCAAATAAACCTGCCGCCTTGCACCTGCTTGTTTGCTATAAGGCATGTGTTTGGCCAAAAACCGTAAATCTCGGCCAATTTGTGTATCTGGAAAAGTACCCACGGGCTCGGGGCCTAAGCGTTGCCCTTGTGCAAACTCAACCGTGTCTAAATAGGCAGCACGCAAACTGCGAGTGAACTCATATTCATAAGTGTTTGAAGATTGCAGTTTGCTAGCCCATTCAATCCTTTGACGATAAGGATCATTGGCATTTTCTAAATTAGCACGGCCCCAATTAGAGCTGCCACCACTGTTGGCAAAACTGAGTGAAGTATTGTTGCTGATGACTGCGGTGTAATCGCGCGACAAGGCCACCAGTGGTTGCTTGGTTTTTAAAGCATCTGGCAATAAGTCTAAGGTGCGTCCGCCCCAACCCGTAAGATCTTCGGCCCCCATCCAGCCCTGAATCCATTGCTCTTGGTCGGCATGCGATCCCATGAACGGTGGCAACTTGGCCGTGTTATTTTTAAACTGCTCCATGGTGGTGGGCTGCACCAGTGCTCCTGCATTGGCCACAATGGCCAAGCGTTTTTGTTCGAACAAGTTTGCAAACGAGCGAACACCTGGCGACAAAGAAAATTGGTGCTGCATGTAGGTGCCAGACAAGCGAATAAGGCTGTCTTTTGCCAGCGCCAAAGAGGGCCTGGCCTTTGCGTAATCGTTGTAGGCTGCATCGGTCGGAATGAGCACATTGTTGCCGTCATAGCCACCCGACAAAAAAACCACCACCAAGGCTTTGTAATCGGCTGCTTGCACATCTTTGATGCTGCCCAAGGTAGCGCCTAAGCCCAACAAGGAGACGCCACCTGCATGACCTAAGAATTTTCGACGATTGATCATTTAATGACTCCAAAAGCGGGGGCCAAAGAAGCCATGTCAAGCATGACGCCTGTTAGCTCCAAAGGTTTGCTTCTATTCCAGTAGTTTTTATGGGCATCAACCAAGCTCTTCGCCAAGGTTGCAGGCATGGCGCCTCTGAAAAAACGCTCACTGAGCAAGTCCACCAGTTTTTCATCTGACATTGCGGCCGCTGTTTTGATGGATTCTGTGTCGCAACCGGCATTGCTCAGAACAGTTTCATCACTCATGCCATTACCGACTTGCCACATTCGATTACCAAACTCGTTGGAGTTCAATAATTTTTGTTCAGGCGCCAAAACATTGGTGCCTTGCGTTCGGTGATTTGGAGGATAGAAGTTAAACACCGTATACGCTTGCAAGGGCTGCTGAATGTGGTTTTGCCAAATTTCGCTGGGATTATTGGCTTGCCTCACTGCAGCTCGACAACCTAAGCCACGCATCAAATGCATCGTCAGCAAAAACGGCTCTTTGATGCGGCCAAAGTTTTTGCTAGAACGTCCTGGCACATCGCCATAACGGGCTTCAGAATCGGTCAAAATGGCAGTAATGACTTTGGCCAAATTGCCCTTGGTGTCTCTGAATACAGTGGCCACGCGTTCAAGATAAGCTGGCGACGGATCGCTTGTGGTCATGCCCTGAATCAGTCGCAAAGAAACAAAGGGCGCTGTGTTGGGGTGAGTTACCAGTATTTCAATCAGACTGTCTAAATCTTTCGCTGCGTCCTGGCCCGCTGGAATGGTTTTGCCCAATACGATTTTGGCATCGGTGTCATGCTGATCTGGATAATTTGCTTCCATTGGCTTTGCATGGTTGGCAAAATTGGAGCCCATTCGTTTTTCGTTTGGATCGGCAAAATCCCATCCAGTTAGTGCGCGAGTGACTTCAATCACATCTTTTTGGCTATACGTTTCAAGTGCCTTACCAGCCGCATCTTTTTTGATCGTGCCATTCAAATTGAGCTGAACCAAACCCACCGAAAACAATTGCATCAATTCGCGACCATAATTTTCATTCAATTGCCAGCGTCTGTTTTGCGAATTGTCTAAGTAATGCCCCATGGCAGGGCTGCGTGACAAGGCCTTGAGCAAATCACCGTATTGTCCAAACGCATTGGTTTGCAACATGTTCCAGTATTCCAGCGCACCATACAACTGAATTTTGCGTGTGGACACCACCAAAAAGTTAGACAGCACCCAACTGGTCTTAACGCGCAATTGATCGTCAGAGCCGATGAAGAAGTTGTAGGTGCTGACCCTGTGGTGTTCATCCATTCTTTGGCCAGCAGCCTTGTCTAAATTGAGGTCGTACTCAATGATGTTGGGCGGTGTGTAAATTTTGCTTGCAGGCAAAGTGAGTTGCTGTGCAATCCACCCCTCTACGCCCAAAGCTTTAACCTGTGCCACTGATGCGGGTGAGGGCCCCATGGAGGCGTGGTCTAACAAGCGCGATGCACTGTAATGACTGACTTTGGAGCCATTTACCAATGCAGCCACTTGACCCGTAAGATTGGCCACACCCCAGCCGTCTTGCCCACCACAGCCAGGCAACAAAGCCAACAAAGGCATTAACGCCCAGGCATAAAGTTTTTTCATTCTTTCTATCCTTTTGATGCGATGTCATTCATGCAAATGACTTATCCAGTTGTTGTCACAGGTGTGTAGGACAGCCCTGTTGTTGCCAAGCCCACCAAATCGGCCACCACCGGATTCAAGCTTAATTCAGAGGCATAAACCGCCAAGCTTTCGATGGTGTGTGTTTGATTCACAATCCAACTTACGTAGACATTTTTGGTCTCTTGGTTTGGCGGAACACCCATCAGCCGACCGTATAAAAAATCGACCACTTGACCAGCATCTGAGGCATTGGCACCCAGTCTAATTTTCAGCGCCTCTTGCATCAATTGAATTGCTGAATAGTTTTTGTTGTCCAGAAAATCTAAGCAGATGCCAACATATGCGGGTACGCTCACAGCCTCTTTACCAAACACCAAACTCAAAGTTTTGGCCGCTACGCCGGCACGCCCATCCACATCAAAGGCCATGCTGATGTCATTGAATTGAATGCGTTCAATGCTTTGAAGAAAATCCGATCCTTCTGAGTAATCAGTTCTTGAGACATCCAAGCCAGCAGATTTTGTTTTCACAACATAGTCTTTGCTGGTAGCGCTGTAAACCATGGTATCCACACCAGGGCCACCATCAAAACTGTCACTGCCCACTGTATTGATGTAGCTGTCTGAAATTTCCAGAGACATCGTTTTGTCGGAAAACTCTATCTGTTCTACATTTCGCAACACCACTTTGTCGCTACTGGACGCACCCGAAATAGCATCCAAGTAGGTGGTGCCTTGTATGGTGGTAATTTTGAATTTGCTCGATGGCCAATACACAAAAACCGTGTCACTGCCTTTTTTGCCGTCGATGTAATCGGAACCACCAAGCGGACGAATGTAATCATCGGCATCTGTGCCGTTGATTACTTCCGCCCCTTTGCTTAATTTGCCGTCGATTAAATTGGCCACGTTGTCTCGGTGCTGCGCTTGTAATTGTCAAAGCAACACTTTACAACAACCATCAGAATTTACGCACCAAAAGCAAACATATCAGCGGTGTAAACAGTGCTTAATGTTTTGCCCAGCAGGGTAATGGTGAGGCCATTGTCTAAAGCGTAAGTGACTCCTTGGCTGTCAGCCGAGGTGCCCACCACATGGGAGACCAAGTCTGAAAGGCTTTTTACGCCCGGCACATTGAACTTCATCACATCGCCTGCGGCAAAGTCGCCTAGCGTTACGTGGCCTGCGGCCCCCAACAAAAAGGTATCTTTGCCAGCACCGCCAAACAGCACATCGTAGCCGCCGCCACCGCTTAAGACGTCATTGCCAGCACCGCCCACCATGCTTTGGTTAAACGTATCGCCCATCAAAACATGGGCTGAAGTGCCTGCTACTTTGACGCTGCCAGGGCCAGCTACCACCAAGTTAGAAATATTGCTCACTTGCACTGCAGCATCATTGGTTAAATTAAACAAGTTGAGTACTGAAAAATCATTCACATTTGCAGTGCCTGCCAACTGTAGGCTGTCGCCCTGAGGGTCACCTGAGGGCGTTAGCAAGCGGGCAGCGTAAGTGGAAGCAGCTTTGGCAGCAGCGGTGTTGGTGCTGGCGCTTGTCGCAGTGGTGGCATAAGTCGACAAAGTGTCCAAAACGGAAGACAGCGACGATTTGTAAGATGCCATGGCAGCCGATGTTTGGCCTGCTGGAAAGTACTGCTCCAACAAATTATTGAAATAGGCTTTAGACTGCGACGCGCTCACCACAGTAGATGGGCCCGTGCTGTCCAAACTCACACTGGGTGGCAAGCTGATGTTCAAGCTAAGCGCCTTGTCGGTCACATCGCCATTGGTGCTAGCGTTGGGTGAAGACACAATTTTGGTGGCGCTGACCACACCGGTGGGGCTGACGGTGCTGCTTTGGTCTAACTTCAGCACCAAACTGTCGAGCAGCTTGTATTGGCTGACAACACTGGCATCTGATACAGAGGGCAGATAGGCTTGCAACTGGGCCAAACTGAGTTTGTTGGCCTCGGTAACGGCCACCAATTTAGGGTTCAGCGCAGCATCTACCAGTGCGGGTGCCACAGCAGTGGTAAACGAAAAGCTGGTGCTGGTGGCCAGTGCATTGTTGGCGGCGTCTTTAACAGCACCCGCAGAAAACACCACAAAATAAGTTTTGCCTTGCGCCAAATTGGCAGTGGGATCAATCGACACGTTGGCACCGCTGAAACTCAGCTTGGCGCTGCTGGCCACATTGAAGCTCTCGACCAAAGTGCCAGTGGCACTGCCGGTTCGCAAAGAAACAGTGCCCGTGTTGGCATGGATGGCCTCACTGAAAGTGGCCACCAAGTTCATGCCCAAATCGGCCACAGACACCATTGCGCCATTGGCAGATGTATTGGCTGACACAAAGCTAGGCGCTGTTTTATCAACAGGTGCAGCTGCCACCGTTGTGAACCCATAAGTATTGCTTGCCGCCAAGGCATTGCCAGACAAATCTCTCACCACGCCGCTGGGAAGGACCACCACATAGGCATTGTTGTTGAGCAAATTGGCGGTGGGGTTAATGGTCAATGCATTGCCGGACAAGACCACTTTGCTGCTGGTGGCAATGTTAAAGGACTCCACCAATAAACCCGTGGCTGAACCCAAACGGAGCTCTATGTTGCCGTTTCCTTTGGTCACTTCTTCATTGAAAGTGAGTACCAAATTGGTATCAACAGCAGCATTCTTGCTTGAAATTTCAGGACTGTAAGTACTTACCAACGGCGCATCTGTCTCATAGACTGGTGGTGTAACCGACTGGCCCGAAGAATTCAAAGCCACCTGCAACACATTGGCATTGGACTGTGAAGACAGATAGTTGACGTTGTCAAAACGTTCTTCAGCCACCACAAAGTTAACGGGGCTTAAAGATGTCTGTGTGTATTCAAAGCTGACCAGGGTGGCCGCGCCACTGAAATTGGTAGAACCAGACCACCCGCCCAACCTTAAAACGCCAGAAGTCAAACCCTTGGCGTCAAAAGCTGTGACATCGGATTGAGCGGGGTTGCCTATGATTTTGACGGAGCTGGCATCGACCGTAGCCAAAGCGGGGTTCAAACGCAAATCGACCAACAAGGTGGAATAGACAGACACACCAGGCACTGTAGATGGGCTAATGCCCACTGTCACAGATACCTTTGCCCCGGAGGTGCTGGTGCTGATGAGCTTTGGGGTAATGGTGAGCATTTTTATTTCGGATAGTTTGGCTTTGTCCCTCAAGTTATCGGTTCCAAAACCGAAAACTAAATACGTCCGAATTAAGAATTTCAGATCAGATTTGAAACGGGGCTGATGAGCCAGCGTTACACCTGAAATTCTTGAGAAAAGGACCCACCTCAGTTCAAATGCCTATTAAGGAAAACTGTTTCCACCGGTATTTAGAAGAATTTTTTGACAAGGTCCAGCCATGCCAACACCCATTTCCGCCCTGAAAAAAGGCATTAAGTTTGAAAGTACTTTAGGCTCAAGCACCAGCCTCAAGCTGGAAAACCTGACCCTTTCTTCATCAGGCAGCGTGTACATGCCTGATGGCGCAAGCACTGCCGACTTGTTAACGCCACACAAGGCGGTGTGCTGATCACAGTGAACCCCGCCAATCAAGCAACCGCTAAAAGCGTCACCCTGATTGAAGGCAAGTTTTTAGACTTGAGCATTGAATTTGATGGACTGGGCCAGTTTCGCTTTAAGGTCACACCAGGTGGCGATCAGCCCACGGTGTCTGCTTGGTTGCCCGAAAAAACCGAACACACCATTGCCGTCGCTTACAACACCACGAGTAATCTTTTAACTGTCAGTGTCGATGGTTCATCTACGCAAACCAGTGCCGACTTTTCGGGTTCAGAAAGCTCAGCCAATTTGAAAGTTGCCCATCCGGGCAATGGTGCCGCTGGCAACGCAGGCACATTCGATGGGTTCATTGGTCAGCTGGGGTTTTTCAAAACTGAGCAATCGATGGCGCAGCTCGATCGCATCACCAGCAATCCAGATGCTTTGCGTGCCGACTTTGCAAGCATTGATTTACCTTCCCACACTACTACAGCAGAAGGCGTTAACTCGCGTGGTGAAATTCAAAAAATCACCCTCACTGGACCATCTACTGGCACAAGCATTTCTGCTTTAGGCGCATCTACGACTGTTGCCAGCGGCGACACAGCCGCGCAAGTTGCCGCCAAGATCGCTGCCAACAGTGCCGCCATCAAAGCAGCGACCCCCACCATCGACACCATCACCGCCTCCGGCGCTGATCTGAACATCACCTACCTTTTATCTGCTGGCGATGTTTCTCAGGCTTCTGCAGTGGCTGCAGTCAACGGCATCGCCCTCGGCGCAGCTTCAGAAGTGACAAAAGGCGTTAAGACTGCAGAGATAC
>JACCDK010901451.1_pt1 | contig 12049 bp, 10 predicted proteins | sample 7445871 | NCBI WGS metagenome assembly JACCDK01 (sample SAMN15323436, study PRJNA562643) | freshwater metagenome | isolation source: river surface water | place: USA:Blue River Watershed | collected 2017-08-15
CATGGGGGCCGGGTCGGCACGATTGCCCCCGGTCACAGCCTGATCTGCCGCGCCACGCCCCCGGACGCCATCGCCAGCGCGCTGACCTGAGGCGGGCTAAGCCCCGGCTTACGCCCCGCCCGCGCCAGGATCCAGCAGCGTCGCCCTACACGCCTCGCCGGCAAGACCCGGAATTCCGCGAGATCATCACCGACTTCAACCGGCTTGAAGATGATCTGCACTTCGACAATGACGCCTTCACCGCCTTCAGCTATACCGGCCAACTGCGCGCCAGCGGCTTTGTCCTTGGCACGGCGGCGACCGACACGGCCGACCGCTTCATCTATCAGCAGTCCACCGGCAACCTGTGGTATGACCGCGACGGATCGGGCGCGGCGGTCAAGGTTCTGGTGGCCGAGCTGGCCGATGGGACGGCGCTTTCGGCCGCCGATATCTTCATCCTGTGACCGCCATCACCGGGCGCAAGGCCACTTGCGCCCGGCCACAGAAGACGAATTTCCCACCGCCCCCTTGAAACCCGGCCCCCGATGGGCAATGTCACCTGCAGCACAGGGGCACAGGCATGGCACTTCCGATCCGCGATCAGGCGAAATACTGGGGGCTTGCGCTCTTGGTGTTTTTTGTCGCGCTCTGGGCCTTGGGCGGGGTGATCCTGCCGTTTCTGGTCGGCGGCGCGCTGGCCTATTTCCTGGATCCCATCGCCGACCGGCTGGAGCGTGCGGGCCTCAGCCGCGTGGCCGCCACCACCGTCATCACCGCCGTCGGCGTGCTGATCCTGGTGGCCCTTGTCCTTGCCGTGATCCCGACGCTGGTGAACCAGACCACCGCGCTCATCAACGCCGCCCCCGACATCGCCCAGCGCCTGCAAATGTTCCTCTTGGAACGCTTCCCCGAACTGGCCGATAACACCTCGACCATCCGCCAAAGCCTCGCTCAGATTGGCCAGACCATTCAGGCCAAAGGGGCCACCTTGGCCGAAGGGCTCCTGAACTCTCTGGCCGGGGCGATTTCGATCGTGGTCTTTATTCTGGTGGTGCCAGTGGTGGCCTTCTACCTCTTGCTCGATTGGGACCACATGATCGCCCGGATCGACAGCCTCTTGCCGCGCGACCACGCCCCCACGGTCCGCCGCCTTGCCGGTGAGATTGACGCCGCCCTCTCGGCCTTTGTGCGCGGCCAGCTTTCGGTTTGCCTTGTCCTTGGCATCTACTATTCGGCGGCCCTCATGCTGGCGGGGCTGCAATTCGGCCTTGTGGTCGGCGCGATTGCCGGGGCCATCACCTTTATTCCCTACGTCGGCGCCATCATCGGCGGGGCGCTGGCCATTGGGCTCGCGCTCTTTCAGTTCTGGGGCGATTGGCTGCAGATCGGCATCATCGCGGGCATCTTCGCCGCCGGGCAGTTCATGGAAGGCAATGTGCTGACCCCGAAACTGGTGGGCAAATCGGTGGGCCTCCACCCGGTCTGGCTCCTCTTCGCCCTTTCGGCCTTCGGCACGCTCTTTGGCTTTGTCGGCATGCTGGTGGCGGTCCCGGTCGCGGCGGCCTTGGGCGTGCTCACACGCTTTGCCATCGCGCAGTATCACGGGAGCCTGCTTTATGTCGGGGTCGCCGGGCGCATCCCGGAAGATGAGGATCAGGCGTGACCTCACCGCGCCAAATGGCCTTTGACCTTGGCCTACACGAAGATTTCTCCCGCGACGGCTTCTTCCCCTCGCCCGCCAATGCCGCCGCCTTGGCGACGATCGCAGGCTGGACAGACTGGCCCCTGCGGCGGCTTTTGCTGATCGGCCCGGGCGGGGCGGGCAAAACGCATCTGGCCCATATCTGGGCCGCCGAGGCCGGGGCCATGATCCTGCCCGCCACAGACTTGGCCCCCCATGACCCCACCGCCCTGCCCTTGGCCGTGGTGGTGGAAGATACCGACGAGATGGCGGGTTTACCCGCCCACGAGGAGGCGCTCTTTCATCTCATCAACCACATGGCCGCCGCCGGGGGGAACCTGCTGCTCACCGCCCAGCGCCCGCCGCGCGACTGGGGCCTTGCCCTGCCAGACCTTCTCAGCCGCCTGCAAGCCACCGCCATCGCCCGGCTTGATCCGCCCGATGATGCGCTTCTGTCGGCGGTTCTGGTCAAGCTTTTCGCCGACCGCCAAATCGCCGTGCCTGCGAACCTCATCCCCTATCTCACCGCCCGGATGGACCGCTCGATCGCCGCCGCGCGCAATCTCGTCGCCACCCTTGACGCCCGCGCGCTGGCGCTTGGCCGGCCCATCACCCGCGCCTTAGCTGCCGAACTTCTGGACAGTGCCGATCAGGGGTGAAACACTGTCACCTGAATGACATAGTCCCGCGGTAACTGCCTGCCATGACCCACGCTGATTTCCTCAAAGCCCCCTTCCCCGAGCCTGTTGTCCTTCCTGCCGAGGAAACCACCGGCCCGCGCCGCTTTTTCAACCGCGAAATCTCGTGGCTGGCCTTCAACTGGCGCGTTCTGGAAGAGGCGGCCAACCCCGCCGTACCACTTTTGGAACGGCTGCGGTTCCTGTCCATCTCGGCCACCAACCTCGATGAATTTTACACCGTCCGCGTCGCAGGCCTGCGTGCGCTGGTGAAGGCGGGCAATGCCACCCCCTCCGAAGATGGCCTCAGCCCCGCCGAACAGCTGACCCTCATTCACGCCGATGCCCGCGACCTGATGCAGATGCAGCAGTCGGTGTTCAAGCGCCTGCGCCGCGAGATGGAGACCGAAGGCATCCTGATCGCCACCCGCTCCAAACTCACCGGGCGCGACCTGAAGTTTCTCGAAGACCACTTCCTGCGCAACGTCTTTCCCGTGCTCTCGCCCCTCGCGATTGACCCGGCCCACCCCTTCCCCTTCATCCCCAACACCGGCTTTTCGCTGGCCTTGGAGCTGGAGCGCGAGACCGACCACCGCACGCTCAAGGCGCTTTTGCCCATCCCCCAGCAGATTGCCCGCTTTGTGCCGCTGCCCGGCAAAGACGGCGAACACCGCTTCCTGCCGCTTGAGGAACTTCTCCTCCTCCATCTCGACATGCTCTTCCCCGGCTACACCGACCGCGGCCATTGCCTGTTCCGCGTCTTGCGCGACAGCGATCTTGAAGTTGAAGACGAGGCCGAAGATCTGGTGCGCGAATTTGAAACCGCGCTGAAACGCCGCCGCCGGGGCGAGGTGATCCGCCTGAAACTCTCCGCCGGGGCCCCCGAAGAGCTGCGCGCGCTGATCAAGGAAGAACTGGGCGTCAAAGACGACGAGATGGTCGAACTGCGCGGCATGCTGGGCATTGCCGACCTCAAAGAACTCGTCGTTTCCTCCCGCCCCGATCTTCTCTGGCCCCCCTTCACGCCGCGCGTGCCGGAACGGGTGCAGGACAATGACGGCGACATGTTCGCCGCCATCAAGCAAAAGGACATCCTTTTGCACCACCCCTACGAGACCTTCGATCTGGTCATCCGCTTTTTGGAACAGGCCGCCCGCGACCCCAATGTTCTGGCGATCAAGCAAACCCTATACCGCACCTCATGGGACAGCCCAATTGTCGGCGCCCTGTGTGAGGCGGCCGAGGCGGGCAAGTCGGTGACCGCCCTTGTCGAACTTAAAGCCCGCTTTGACGAGGCCGCCAACATCCGCCAATCGCGCCGTCTGGAACGCTCGGGCGCGCATGTGGTGTATGGGTTCATCAACTACAAAACCCACGCGAAAATCTCGACCGTGGTGCGCCGCGAGGGGGATCAGCTGGTCACCTACACCCATTACGGCACCGGCAATTACCACCCGATCACCGCCCGCATCTACACCGATCTGTCATTCTTCACCTGTGACCCGGCGCTAGGCCGCGACGCGACCAAGGTGTTTAATTACCTGTCGGGCTATGTGCAGCCGCAGGGCTTGGAAAACCTCGCCATCTCGCCCATCACGCTCAAACCCCGCATCCTCGAGCAAATCGCCGCAGCGGCCGACCACGCCCGACCCGGGCGTCCGGCGGAAATCTGGGCCAAGGTCAACAGCCTGGTTGATCCCGACGTCATCGACGCGCTTTACGCCGCCTCGCAGGCCGGGGTCAAAATCAGCCTGATCGTGCGCGGCATTTGCGGCTTGCGACCGGGGGTCAAAGGGCTTTCGGAGAACATCCGCGTCAAATCCATCGTCGGGCGCTTCTTGGAACATTCCCGCATCGTCTGCTTTGGCAATGGTGCGGGATTGCCCGGCAAAAAGGCCCGCGTGTTCATTTCTTCCGCCGACTGGATGGGCCGCAACCTCACGCGGCGGGTGGAAACGCTGGTCGAAATTCGCAACGACACCGTCAAAGCCCAGATCGTTGGGCAGATCATGGCCGCCAATCTGGCCGACGAGGCGCAAAGCTGGCTATTAGGCCCCAATGGGCGCTATAGTCGTGATCTGGCTCCCGCCGATGGCAGTGCTTTCAACTGCCACCGCTTTTTCATGGAAAACCCTTCGCTTTCTGGCCGTGGTACGGCGGGCGCTAAGGATGTTCCGAAACTTGCCTGAGGCCCAAATGACCGAAGCCGATACCCTGCCCGATCTTGACGAGGATCACGGCCCCTTTGGCCGTCCCTTGTTCGACGATCCCTCTGCCCGCGCGCTCAGCCGTGTGGGTGTGGTGGACGTCGGCTCAAACTCGGTGCGGATGGTGGTGTTTGATGGCGCGGCCCGCTCGCCCGCCTATTTTTACAACGAGAAAATCATGTGCGGCCTGGGCAAGGGGCTGGCGCAAACTGGTCGCCTTTCGCCCGAAGGGCGCGCGCGGGCGCTCATGGCCCTGAAACGCTTTTCGCTTTTGGCCCAAGGCATGGGCATCGAGACCCTAACCGTGGTGGCCACCGCAGCGGTGCGCGAGGCCGAGGATGGGCCGGAATTTCAGCTTCAGGTCTTGAACGAGACCGGGCTGAAGATGTGGGTGATCGACGGCGGCGAAGAGGCACGGCTCTCGGCCCAAGGTGTGCTTTTGGGCTGGCCCGATGCCAAGGGCGTCGTTTGCGACATCGGCGGCAACTCGATGGAACTGGCGCGGATCGGCGATGGCAAGGTGGGCAAACGCGTCTCAACCCCGCTTGGCCCCTTCCGTCTGCAACAGGCGGCCGACACCGCCAAAAAACGCGTCGCCCATATCGACCGCATCCTGAAAGATGCCCAGATCCAGATGAAATCCGAAGGTGAGCGGATCTATCTCGTCGGCGGGTCTTGGCGCGTCATCGCGCGTCTCGACATGGAGCGGCGCAATTACCCGCTGACCGTTCTGCACGAATACCGCATGACGCCCACGGGCCTTCTCGACACGCTCGACTGGATCGAAACCGCCGATCTCGCCGTCCTGCGCGCCCGCACCGGCACCAGCCCGGAACGGATGGAACTGGTCCCTTTGGCCTGCGAAGTCCTGCGCGAGTTGATCAGTATCCTCAAGCCCTCCGAAATCGACGTCTCCGCCGACGGCATCCGCGAGGGGCTTCTGTACGAACAAATGCCCGAGAAACGCCGCCGCCGCGATCCCCTGATCGAAGCGGCCCGCATGTCCGAACAGACCCAAGCCCGCATGCCCGGCTTTGGCAAAAAGCTCTTCACCTTTCTTGAACCTCTCTTCAAAGGCGCCAGCGACGAGCGGATGCGCCTCATCAAAGCCGCCTGCCTCTTGCACGACACCACATGGCGCGCCCACCCCGATTTCCGCGCCGAGGCTTGCTTTGACAACGCCACCCGCGCCAACCTTGGCGGGCTTGACCATCCGGGCCGGGTGTTTCTGGGGCTGGCCCTTTTGCACCGCTACAAAAACAGCCGCGCCGGGTCCCGGCTGGAACCGATGTTCCGCCTTCTTACCGAAGAAGACATCCGCGACGCCGAGGTTCTGGGCAAGGCCATGCGCTTTGGCGCCATGTTCGCCATGGGCGATCCCGGCATTGCCGGCACGCTCGACTGGCAACCGCGCAAACGCATCCTTGAACTCGCCCTGACCGAGATCGGTCGCGGCCTTTTTGGCGAGGTGGCCCAAGCCCGCTTTGCCTCTCTGGCGCTGGCGCTTAAGGCCACACCACGGGTCACGGATGCCTGATGCTGGCCTTTGACCATATCGCAATGTCTTCGGTCGATCTGGCCGAAGGGGTCGCCGCTGTTGAGGCAGCCCTTGGGCTGCGCCTCTCCGGCGGTGGCGAACATCCCCTCATGGCCACGCACAACCGGCTGATGGGCTTGGGCGATCTCTACCTTGAGGTCATCGCCCCCAATCCCGCCGCCACACGCCCCAATTGGCCCCGATGGTTCGATTTAGACAATTTTTTGGGCCAAACGCGCCTCACAAACTGGATCGCAAGTTCGAAAAATCTAACGGCCGATCTGGCGCTTTGTCCAAACGGCACCGGGGTTCCGATGTCCCTTCAGCGCGGCGACTATCGCTGGCAGATGGCGGTGCCCGCGGATGGCAAGCTGCCCTTTGACGGCGCCTTCCCCGCGCTGATCGAATGGCAAGGCACACTCCACCCCGCCCAAGCCCTGCCCGACAGCGGCGCGCGCCTGGCCCGGCTGGAGATTGCCCACCCCAAGGCTGAGGCCCTGAAAGCCGCCTTGTCACCCCTCTTCCACGACCCGCGCGTGGTCATCCTCCAAGGCCCGGCCAAGGCGATGCGCGCCACCTTCACCACCCCGCACGGGATCCGCGTGCTGGAATGATCCGCCCCGCGACGCCCGCCGATGCCCCCGCCATTGCCGCGATCTGGAACCAGATCATCCGCGACACCACCGCCACCTTCACCACCACCGAAAAAGACCCCGCCGTCTTGGCCACCCAAATTGCCTCCGGCACCCCGTGGTGGGTCGCTTGCGTCAATGACCGCGTCGAAGGCCATGCCACCTATGGCCAATTTCGCACCGGCCCCGGCTATGCCCGCAGCATGGAACACTCCATCCACCTCACCGCAGACACCCAAGGCCGCGGCCTTGGCCGCGCGCTGATGCAGACGCTGGAAGATCACGCCCGCGCCCATGGCGTGCACGTGATGGTCGCCGGCGTCTCCTCGGACAACCCCGCAGGCCAAGCCTTCCACGCCCGCCTTGGCTATGCCGAATGCGGCCGCGTGATGCAGGCGGGCTACAAATGGGGCCGCTATTTCGATCTTGTGCTGATGCAGAAAATCCTGACCTGACAAGCCACGACCCAGCGGCTAAACTCACCCCATGTCGATCTGGACCCGCATCAGCGCCGCCCTTGCATCGCTCGCCAAGGGCGAGCCGTTGTCGGTTGTCTTTGACCACCTCGTCGGTGCGCCCGATCCCGAACGCTCGGTCGGCTTTACCATTGCCGTCATCGCGCTGGGTGCCAAACTTGCCAAGGCCGACGGTCAGGTCACCAAAGACGAAGTCACCGCCTTTCGCCGCGTCTTTACCTTCCCGCCCGGTGAAGAGGCCAACGCCGCGCGGGTGTTCAACCTCGCCCGGCAGGACGTCGCGGGCTTTGATGCCTATGCCCGCAAGATCGTGACCATGTTCACCGACGCCGACCACCCAGACAACCGCGACCTTTTTATCGACCTGATCGAAGGGCTGTTTCACATCGCGCTGGCCGATGACATCCTGCACGAAAGCGAAGAGGCCTTTCTCGCTCACACGGCCGAGATTTTCGGGCTGGACCAGCGCTGCTATCTCGCAATCCGCGCCCGTCTCGTCGAAGGCGCGGTGCGCGACCCCTTCGACCTTCTCGGCGTGCCGCATGATGCCTCGCTCGACCAGATCCGCGCCGCGTGGAAACAAGCGGTCAAGGACAACCACCCCGATGTGATGATCGCCCGCGGCGTCCCGCCCGAGGCGGCCGTGCTGGCCGAACGGCGGCTGATCGCCATCAATGCCGCCTGGGAGGAACTGCGCCACCGGGTCGCGGCATGACCGAAGGCGGCGCCAGACGGCCCCTGCGTCTTGCGACCTACAACATCGAATGGTTCAACGCGCTCTTTGACGACCGTGGCAGGCTGCTGGAAGACCGCGAACTGTCGGCCCGCTATCAAACCACCCGCGCCGACCAGCTGGGCGCGATTGCCATCGTTCTGACCGCCATGAACGCCGATGGGGTGATGATCATCGAAGGCCCCGACCAAGGCTCCAAACGCTCCACCGTCAAGGCGCTCGAAGGCTTCGCCCGCCATTTCGGCCTGCGTACCCGCAAAGCGGTGCATGGCTTTGCATCTGAGACCGAACAGGAAATCGCCTTTCTCTACGACCCCGACCGTCTCCATGCCCGCCACGAACCAATGGGCGAGCCCGCCCTTGCAGGTGGTGCACCAGGCGCCCCGCGCTTTGACACCATGCTGCGCGCCGATCTTGATCTCGACGGCGTTGCCGAACAGATCCGGTTTTCCAAACCGCCCCTCGAATTGGCGATCACAGCTAATGGCACGCCGCTGCGGTTGATCGGCGTGCATGCCAAATCGAAAGCCCCGCATGGCCAAATGCCACAGGCACAATTCATCCGCATTTCCATCGAAAACCGCCGCAAGCAACTGGCCGAATGCCAATGGCTGCGCCGCCGCATTGACAGCCATCTTGCCGCCGGGGCCAGCGTGATCGTGCTGGGTGATCTCAACGATGGTCCGGGTCTCGACGAATATGAAAAGCTTTTTGGCCATTCCGGCGTTGAAATCGTCTTGGGCTTAAACTCGGGTGCCGAGATGCATCTTTATGATCCGCACGCTCATATGGCGCTCGCCCAAAAGACCGGGATCTCGCCCACCACGGCCCGGTTTTGGCTCGCGCCCCAAAAGCGGTACTTCGAGGCACTCCTCGATTTTATCATGGTCTCACCCGATCTGGCGGCCCGCGCCCCCGATTGGCGCATCTGGCATCCGTTCAATGACCCCGCCGTCATGGCCATTCCCGAATTGCGCGACGCGCTTTTAACGGCCTCGGACCATTTTCCTGTGACAATTGACCTTGAAATCAATTGAAAACGGCCTTTCCGCTTCCCATATCCCACGGATGAAGCATGTGGTTGTCGCCCTTTGCCTATGTGCCGCGCCCGCATGGGCGCAGGACCCCTCCACCCCTGACGAGGTGGAAGAGGGGTTTAGTCTCATGGAAGAAGGGGCCAAGCTACTGCTCAAGGGGCTGATGTCCGAGATGGAACCAACGCTGGATGAGATGGGCAAAGCCCTCTCCGATCTGGAACCGTCCCTCAAAGACCTGCAACCCCGCCTGCTGGAGCTTTTGGCACTGGTGGATGATCTGACCAATTACCAAGCCCCCGAACGGCTTGAAAACGGCGACATCCTGATCCGGCGCAAACCCGATGCCCCGGCCCCGCCACCCTTCCCCACCACACCCGAGGATACAGCCCCCCAGGTTGACCTCTGACCCCTTTGACACGAGGAGCCAGACCATGGCCAATCCCACACCGGGCGGCAATGCCCTTACCCGCCTGATCCAACACGAGGCCTTTGCTGGCGTTTTGATGATCCTCGCCGCCGTGCTGGCGCTGATCTTCGCCAACACGGGGCTGTCCGGGGCCTATTACGGCTTTCTCAACACCAAAGTCTCGCTCTTGATCAACGATGTCGGGCTCACCAAACCGCTCCTTTTGTGGATCAATGACGGCCTGATGGCCATGTTCTTCTTCTTGATCGGGCTTGAATTAAAGCGCGAGATGGTCGAAGGCCGCCTGAAGAACCCACGTGATGTGATGCTGCCCGGCGTCGCCGCGATTGGCGGCATGTTGGCCCCGATGGCGGTGTTCCTGCTCTTGACCGCAGGCAACCCTGAACTGACCTCGGGCTGGGCCATTCCGGCGGCGACCGACATCGCCTTTGCGGTCGGCGTGCTGGCGCTTTTGGGCAAGCGCATCCCCTCCTCGCTCAAGATCTTCCTGCTGACGCTGGCGATCCTCGATGACATGGGCGCCATCCTGATCATCGCGCTCTTCTACGGCTCAGGCGTCGACACCGGCTATCTTGGCATGGCCCTCGTGCCGCTGGCGGGCCTCATCGCGCTGAACCTGCGTGGCACGCACCGCATTGCGCCCTTCATGCTTCTGGGCGCGATCATGTGGTTCTTTGTGCTGAAATCGGGCATCCACCCGACGGTGGCCGGCGTTGTCACCGCCTTTACGATCCCCCTAAAGGACCGTTTCGGCAAATCGCCGCTCCATTCGCTGGAACACAACCTGCACCCCTATGTGATCTACGGCATCGCGCCGATCTTCGCGCTGGCCAATGCCGGGATCGACCTGTCGGGCATCTCGATGTCGGATTTCCTGTCGCCCCTGCCCCTTGGCATCGCGGCGGGCCTCTTCATCGGCAAGCAGATCGGCGTCTTTGGCGCGACCTGGCTTCTGGTCAAAAGCGGCATCGCCAAACTGCCACATGGCGCCAACTGGATGATGGTCTGGGGCATCTCGATGCTCGCCGGGATCGGCTTTACCATGTCCCTCTTCATCGGCTCGCTCAGCTTTGAGGGCGATGCGATGATGAACATGGTGCGTCTGGGCGTGATGACCGGCTCGGTGCTGTCGGCGGTGGTGGGTTATCTCGTGCTCAAGCGCGCGACCCAAGGCCATGCCAGCGGGGCAACGGCGGGGACCACCGCCTAAGCCCCCCACCCCCATCCCTCCCCCACAAAGGGGGGAGGGAGCCTCCCTCATGTCACGCATCGCGCCCGTTCAAACCCCGTCCCTCCCCTCCCCCTCGTGGGGAGGGGCTGGGGGTGGGGGGCAGCCGAACCTCAGGCCCGCGCGGCGCGGATCAGCCCAAGAATATTGCGTGCCGCGTCCGGAATATTGGTGCCGGGGCCAAAAATCGCCTTCACACCCGCGCCCATCAGGAAATCATAGTCCTGCTGCGGAATAACCCCGCCACAGATCACCAGAATATCCCCCGCGCCCTTTTCGCGCAGCGCCTCGATCAGCTTCGGCGCCAGCGTCTTGTGACCCGCCGCCTGAGATGAAATCCCAATGACATGCACGTCATTGTCGATCGCATCTTGTGCGGCCTCTTCCGGCGTCTGGAACAAGGGGCCGACGTCGACATCGAACCCGATGTCGGCAAAGGCGGTGGCAATCACCTTGGCCCCCCGGTCATGCCCGTCTTGCCCCATCTTCACCACCAACATACGCGGGCGGCGACCTTCTTCCTCGGCAAAGGCCTCCACATCGCGCTGAATGGCCTCAAACCCGGCATCGCCCTCATAGGCCGCGCCGTAAACCCCAGCCAGCGTTTTGACTTCCGCACGATGGCGACCAAAGATCTTTTCCATAGCGTCCGAAATCTCCCCAACCGATGCACGGGCACGCGCGGCCTCCACGGCCGCCTCCAGAAGGTTGCCACCGGCCTCGGCCCGGCGGGTCAGCTCGGCCAGCGCGGCCTGACACCGGGCTTCATCCCGCCCGGCCCGCGTGGTTTTCAACCGCGCCACCTGCGCCTCGCGCACGGCGACGTTGTCGATGTCCAGAATGTCGATCGGGTCCTGCTTGGCCAGTTTGTACTTGTTGACCCCGACAATCACCTCATCGCCCCGGTCAATCGCCGCCTGCCGCCGCGCCGCGGACTCTTCAATCCGCAGCTTCGGCATGCCGGAGGCCACCGCCTTGGTCATGCCCCCCATCGCCTCGACCTCTTCGATCAAAGCCCAGGCCTTCTCAGCCAGCTCATGGGTCAGGCTTTCCACATAGTAAGACCCTGCAAGCGGATCGATCACATGGGTGATCCCGGTTTCTTCCTGCAAGATCAGCTGCGTATTGCGCGCAATCCGCGCCGCAAACTCGGTCGGCAGCGCAATCGCCTCATCCAGCGCGTTGGTGTGCAACGACTGCGTGCCCCCCAGCGCCGCCGCCATCGCCTCATAGGCGGTGCGGATGACGTTGTTATAGGGGTCTTGCTCTTGCAACGACACGCCCGAGGTCTGGCAATGGGTCCGCAACATCATCGACCCGGTTTTCTTCGGGTTGAACTCCTGCATGATGCGCGTCCACAGCATCCGCGCCGCCCGCAACTTGGCCGTTTCCATAAAGAAATTCATGCCAATGGCGAAAAAGAACGACAGGC
>JACCDK010624589.1_pt1 | contig 12048 bp, 11 predicted proteins | sample 7445871 | NCBI WGS metagenome assembly JACCDK01 (sample SAMN15323436, study PRJNA562643) | freshwater metagenome | isolation source: river surface water | place: USA:Blue River Watershed | collected 2017-08-15
ATGCGCGAAAACATCGCACCTGAATTGGCTGATTTCGCCGCGCGCGTGAGCCAAAGTCATATTGGCCGTGCAAAGTATTTGGCAACAACTGAATCCGCCCAACGTAACCGCAAACTTGTTATGCAGCTTCCGCTTCAACTAGGTTCGCTTGCTGCAGCATTCCAAGCAGCACAAATACTCGTTGACCTAGTAACCACCGAAGCAAATGAATCATCTGATGAGCGCGACAAAAAAGAGATTGAAAAGCTCCAAGAGGCCTACGGAAAAGGTGCCACTGGTCGCGGAATGGCAACAGGTGGAGCAAAAGCAGTAAAGGAGCTTGAGAAAGAACAAAAGTCACGCTCTGCTCGAATGGTCCGAGACTCATTAGATGGCGCACTTCTTGATATGACCACTTTTTATCGTGATGTCATGATGGTGCAGTCATCCACTACCGAATCAATGATCAACACCGACATGCGTGATGAAATTGAAAGATACGCCGCATCTCACCCAGACCACTCGATAATCCTGAAAATCAATGCGCTTATGGAAGCTCGCGCCAACCTCGGACGCAATGCCGCACCACTCGTTATCTCTGAAGCGCTCATGTGCCAATTGGCGCGCAAATAAGTAGCTCAACCAGCCCTTGAGGGTGGTCGTGAGCACCCCTTGCAATACGGCACAATTCCTCCATGCGTCTAGACCATGTTTCTTATGTGACTTCCCATGATCAACTTGCAGACACGGTACAACGCCTAGGTTCGCGCCTAGGGAGCACATTTGTTGATGGGGGAATTCACCCGCGATTTGGCACGAGAAATTTCACGGCTGCGCTAAAGAATGGTCAATACATCGAAGTCGTTTGCCCATTAGATCATCCAGCCACTGAACAAACCCCTTGGGGTAAAGCTGTTTCAAAGAAGGCCAACGAAGGTGGCGGCTGGTTCACTTGGGTTTTTAGCACTAAAGACATTGCACCAATCGCAGCTAAATTCGGTCGTGATGCAATCGAAGGACATCGCACTCGCCCAAACGGTTCAGACCTTAAATGGAAGCAAATTGGTGTCAAGGAAATAGCCGACACTCGCGAATTCCCATTTTTTATCCAATGGCTCTCAATAGATCACCCTTCACAGGATGGAATTCCACTGGCCGAAATTGAAAAAATTGTTATTGCTGACGAGAATCAGCTAGCAGGCTCGTGGTTTAAGGAGGACATCCTCAATTCTCTTGGAGACGTAACTATTGAATGGGCAGACCCATCCAATAACGATGACCAATCTGGAATTGTTGCCGTGCACCTTTCAACACCTAGCGGAACTACAATTCTAGATTAGATTGATTATCGATCTGTACTTTCAAATTTTGCTTCACAAGCACCTCCCCAATAATGAGGAGCCATCAGCACTCGGAAAATTGATCACTTACTGACCAAATGCATTAAGCTTATAGAAATTACGGTGGCGCTTGAGTTTTTGCCAAATTCTTGAGTGAGAGCAAATTTCTCATTAGATTCAGCCCGCTACTCCTAAACCTCAAAATGAAGTTTCTGAATTAAAACCCTTAAGTTTTAGGATTTTCTATCAGAATTTCAAAACAAGCAAAAGAAATCACAGTGAACCTCCTCCAATAGTATTCAGTGATTTTGTCAAAGCCAAAACAAAAATTAAGGTTGTTAATCTTTATTGAAGTAATCAACCAACAAACTGGGCTAATTCCTAGATTTGATCTAATAATTGAATCGCTTCCAATCTTGCTCATTAATGACCATTATTGGACTGGGAACTCATGCTGGAATTCTTAACATTTGGGAACAAAATCAAGTCACACATCCATTGGTTCTGTTTCATCTCAACATGGTAAAGTCTGAGATGTGGAAAAGGTAAAGGTAATTACAACTGTTGCTGCATGGCCGGACGCGTTAACTGCAATGAGGGTGTTACTGGATCGCCATTTAGCGGACGAGTTTGAATTCATAGCCATAGTAGACACCCCGACAAAACCTGGACCGTACAACCTGTGGGACTCGAAGCTGCGCAAGAAATCAATCAAGATTGCAGAACAAGTGTGCGATTCATTTCTAGTAGTCCCTGAAGGTGTTCACTTGAGACGAACAATTCAATTTCCCTGGACCACCGAACCGAAAGGTAAAAATGCAAACACTCGCGCTGCCGATACATTACAGTTCGCGTGGAATCAACTGATTAAGGAGTCCTCTTCTCCAGTCCTGATCCTAGATAATGATATGTTTCCCATAAGAGATTTTTCAGTACTGGAAATACTCGGGGATGACGTCATGGCAGGCATCTATTCCACCTCTCCTTCAAAAGATGGGTCAATCTTGATTCCGTGGATTTGGAGTGGCTTACTCTTCATTAACCCACATAGTATGCCAAGTAAGGAACTATGGTCTTTTGATTGTGGAAAGGTGAACAAAATTCCAGTAGATGTGGCGGGTCAGACGTACACTTGGCTGCACCACGTTGCCTCAACTGGAATTCATCCAAATTGGCTGACGCACCTCTCATCTCTGACTTGGAATATGCAGGATACAGGGACTCCCATTGCAAGAGGTCTGGTCAATTTCATGGAAAACGATGACAGAAATAGAAACGGAAATTTCTACTGCGAATTGTATGCAGAGACTTTTATACATTTTAGGGCTGGAAGTAATTGGAATAAGGAAAAAGCGGAAGTAGTTACCAACAGAAACAACAATTTTCTGTCAGCAATTACTGGAGGTGATTAAATGCTTTATCCCACCTATCAAGAAATCATTGTTTGGGGATTGAATAACCAGCGACACTCTCACCGATTCATCCACCAGGGCTTCTATGAAAATTTGTCCTTAACGCACGAGAATGTGTATTGGCTCCCTAATTCCAAACGCATAAATCTTTCGCCTTTCAGGCGGCGTCTTATTATAGCTTCAGGAATGGCAAGTTCTAATCTCCCGATCTTGCCAAATACCGACTACGTGCTGCATAACGTAGTCTTAACGCGCAATCAACTTTATGCTTGTGGAATTTTAAACCCCAAAATCTTGCGCCTTCAAGTTCACACAAATGATTCAAAAGGCGAGAAATTTTGGGATTCTCCCTACGTGTCACTCGATGTTAAGAATCGAACCCTGTATCAGCCTTGGGGAACTCCAACCCCAAGAGAGAGTTGGAATCCTTTGGCGGTTGCCAATTCGACAAGTGTCGAATATTGGATTGGAGCCGTTTGGAACAATAAACAGAATCAGGGAAATTCAGAAATGATTCAAACATACAAAAGAGTACTAAAAAGCAATTCGATTGATTTTAAGCGCATTGGCGGATCACGTTTAAGAAGAGATGGAATCACGGAGAAACGAGCGGCAGATCTAGTGCGCAAATCGAGAATAGGCGCCGCTATCGTTGGTGAATGGCAACAAAAATCCCAGTATGTTCCCTGTAGAATTTTCAAGAATATAGCTGCGGGCATCGCTCCAGTTTCTAACGGAGATTACAGAGGCCTATTCGGAGATTCGCAAATCTACAGTAAGGACATCGAATTTCTAGTCCACGAAGCAATTTCAGAATCACTAACTTCGAAACAGTTGAGATTAGATGCTGCTCAAGAAGCTGCCAAATCACATACTTATGGAGCGAGCCTGGACAGAATTATGGAGTCTCTGGACCATCTCTAGGCTTTAGTTAAGTATGAATATTTATTTGTGTTACTAATTATAAAACTCAAGAGGCGTGAACCAATAGAAGGAAAATAGCGAAGCAACAATTTGATAACCGAAGAAAATCTATCGACAAGTAGAAGTTCTGAGTCATTAGAATATGACAGTTGCCTGCCTCCCATAGTTGAAATATCTTTGCGTTGGTTTGAGATGTAATACGATTGCTCCGCGTTCAGTTGAGAGTCGTCTTCGTACCAAGGTGAATGTCGGACTGTAAATTTCCCACCGACTCGAAGGGTTGGCCAGAAATAATACCTGTCAGTCAACTTTCTATAGTAGGCAGTCGTTGTGTCGAGAGGCGCCAAAAAAACTCCGGGACGCACCTCCCTGGTCTCGGAGAAATTCCTTCGTTCCCCTGAGCGAATAGTTTGCGATTTTTGAGCTACGCATCTGGAGTGATCGGGTAGATCGTCGAGCCTAAGCGCAGCACCCACCTTATGAAAACCAGGAAACTTCATCGATATTTCGACTAATTTGTAAAGCAGGTAAATAGAAGTGTCAGAATAGTCTATATCCCCATCCGCGAGAAAAAAATTACCTCCACGACTCTTAACATAACTCCTGAATCGATCATCAAAAAACAAGCCCCTCGGTCCAATATTCTCACAGCGCCAAACAGTCACGTTGTCGAAAGACTCCAAGTAATTCAAATATGAAACCATGGGCGGATAAGAGCTTTCCATATCCGCGACTACAATCTGAACTGGCAAGTCTTGCTTATTGAGGAAATCCAAAGCACTAGCCAACCCTGAAAGTCGATTGTGGGTAACAATAAAAAATGGGATTGCAGAAGAGATAGATAAATTCATAGAAACATTATCTCCAGTCTAATATTCTGCGGACGACTAAACGGGATTCCACGTACAACTTATAAATAGCAGCCAGAATTCTCCAGCGAATTTTTTTACTCACACTACTCATCACCATCAGCCCTCGAAGCTTGACATCTCGTCGGTCCTTGTATTTAAAAATCAATCGCAGGGAATCTCTCAATTCACTTTTGCGCTGGGTGTTCAGTTTTATGAGTTCTAAATGTATATCTTTATCTGAGATTCTTTTCTGAAGTTGCCATTCACCCATCTGGTAGTGAATTTCACATGAATCGATCATGCCTGGTTTACCTAGAGTATCTTGGAGGTGAAGAAAAAAATTGACATCACAGAGCATTGTGAAATCCTCTGAAAACCTGATAGAAGGAATGTTAGGAAAAATTACCGCGCTAGGCCCACCGATAGAATTCAAGCCTAAATTAACTTCGAGCGGTATCTTCCCATAACGTAGCTTTGGAGTAATTCGTAATCCAGAAGCCATTCCACCAAGTAAAACCCAGGAGTACTCACCCCCTTCTAGAAGTGAGGCGGCTCTTGAGTAGCAATCAATATGCTGGATGTAGTCATCTTGATGCAAACAGTGAACAAAATCTGTAGTTATCAGTTTCAAACCATTGTTACTGTTTGCCGAAACGCCTGCGGCACCTAGGTGTCTGATGAAAATCAAAGTGGCACTATCCTTTGATTCGCAAATCTCTTTTACCCTTCCACTGAAGAAATCCGGTGAGTCGTCAGAGACCACAATTTGTTTTGGAGCTAATTCTTGTTTTAGAACCGAATCCAGGGCGAAATCTAGCCGGGAAAGCGCTTCAAAAGAGTCTATAAATGTAGGAATTACGACACCAAGAGAAATTAGTTGTTTAGACATTATGACTGCTCCAGTATCTTAGAAATCAATTCCTTGGGATTGCTTAACGAGAAGTCTGTAAGATTCTTTAATGAATTCACATCCAACATTGTTTTTGCAACATCATATTTAGATCTAGGATTCCAGACCACATCTATATCGTCATCGTAAATATCATTTAACATCTGAGCAATTTCCAGGAGTGAAATTGATACCCCACTTCCGACATTCAGCAAATTAAAATTGCTTTCGGACATAATCAAGCTATTAAGTACTTGCAATAAATCGTTTTCACCAATGTAATCTCTGCAATCTAGAGGATCTCCAAAGAAAGTTATTGGCGACTTTTTACTCAAACTGTTGTTAATCATTGCAAATATTCCAAAATCGGACTTCTGAGGAACAATATTGCCAATTCTAAAAACTGATAGATTCGAACCCAACAAATCTTTCAATAGCAATTCAGTCGAGTGTTTTGCAGAAGCGTAAACAGTGGATGGTTTGCAACTATCGGTTTCACGCATGGCATAGAGGCAATCGCCATAGACGGCGCCAGAACTCAAGTAGTAAACCTGCCCTGAGAACTCTGATGACATGCGCAAAAAATGAGTAATTGTTCTACTATGTTCATCAGCAATAGAGATAGATTTTGGGCTAGAGGAGCCACTAGCAATTATCAATTTATCAATTTTGCTTAAATCAAAATCTTTAAACTTAGAAAAACTTTGGGTTGGCCATTCCAGATGCTTTGGGCTTCTCGACCAAGAGAAAACAGATAACCCCTGTTGGTGCAGATTTTTAGCCAGGGCTAGACCCAATCGGCCTTGACCTAGCACACCAATTCTCAAGTATCTCCCTAGACTACCCTGGCATATGATGCCCCTATGCCGGATAAAAGTTTGTCAATTTTGTTGCCTGTGCATTCTACTAGGTATCTGACTGAAACTTTGAAGTCTATTTACATGTCCCAAGGAATAAATGATGCTTGGGAATTGATTGTGGTATTAGACAGGGTTTCGCGTCAAGAGTTTGAAAGTGCTAATCCACCTCACAAAGAAACGTTAAATACTCGCGTCATTGAGTCTGAAAACCCAGGAATTGTTAACGCTTTGAATTCTGGGTTATCGATTAGCAATGGAAAATACATTGCACGAATTGATGAAGATGATCTTGTCTACCCAAACCGATTCATTAAGCAGCTCAAATATCTTGAGAATCACCCCAAAACGGTAGCTATTGGAGGCAGCCTTACACTAATCGCTCAAAATGGCAACAGAATTGGGATCAAGGCCTATCCGATTTATGATGTAAGTATCAGAAGGCGAATTTACGATTACTCACCATTGGCTCATCCGGGCTCAATGTTTCTGGCAAGTGCGGCTCGTGATGTAGGTGGATATCGATCCGGAGTCCCCGAAGACTGGGATTTATGGCTAAGGCTTTCTAAAAAAGGTAAGCTTCACAATTTAAATCGAATTGTTATTGCCTACAGACAGCACCCAAACCAACTTTCTAAAACCAGTCTATATAAGATTGCAAGCGCAAGGAAGTTGATATGCATTTCTGAATGGAAATCAGAACAAGAGCTTATTTCTATCGCTAATGATGCTTCATTAATCAACGCTAGCTTTGTAGAACTTTGTGGCGACTCTCGAAAGAAGATAAAGCACAATCGAGTTCAAAAATGTGAAGAATATGAAAGCCTTCGAATTTCTAGGCCTACTTTTGATAGAATTGATTCAGTCAAACTAGCAATGTCTGTCATTTCGAAGTATCCAACATTTGCATTTACTGATTTGTTATTGAAGTTTAGAGGCAGTATCAACGAATTGATCATGAATAATCGAATAAAGAATTTGTGAGGAAAAGATGCAACTTCATAAATATGGATATTTGAGTATTGCTACTAATCAATACATCGATTATTGGAAGTCTATGATTGAATCCGCAAGCACAGTTTTTAAGTTAGAAGATCAAGTTTCATTCTTCGTTTTTACTGATCAAGAAGATTATTGCAGAGAGGTAGCAGCAAAATATCCACTTCTGAACATCTCAGTCATTGAAATCGACTCATTGAAATGGCCAGAGGCGACACTCTTAAGATATCGATTGTATTCAAAGCATGCCCATCTATTTAATGCAGAAATTCTTTGCCACATTGACGCAGATATGTTGTTTTTGGCGAACCCTTTCAATTACTTGACACCTAATGAATGGATTAATGGGGTCGCACTGGTTTCGCACCCAGGCTATTTCAGAGTCCAAGGAAGTGGAACCCCGTTTCGGCAAGCATTGAAGGATTTCTATCGAGTTATGAGAATTGGTGGCCTAGGAACTTGGGAAACCAGGAACCAATCGACGGCATATGTGAAAAGAAAGAATAGAAGTGTGTATGTTTGTGGTGGCTCATGGATGGCTAGGCATGAGGAATTCATTCGGTTAGTTTCAAACTTAAACTCAAGTACTGATGCAGATTTGCTGAATGGAGTAGTCGCAAAATGGCATGATGAGTCACATCTCAATCGATGGGCAAGTGAGAATCGTTTCACTTTACTTAATCCATCATTTTGCTATGACTCGTCATATAAATGGTTAGAGAATCTCCCTGAAATAATTCGCGCGGTTAGGAAGGCACTTTGAAGGATAATTCTGTGCAAATAGATTTGCAAGGAGGAATCGGGAATCAGCTATTCATGTATTTTGCTGGCCAATATTGGGCACAAGAAAACAAAGCAGAACTCACTGTAAATCTAGGAGAAATTGGTGTTCATGGAATCAATCATGGAGCCAACCTAAACGAATTCGAACTTGGTTGTCGCGTGATTCATGAAACCCAAAACAGAAAAGTGGCTTTTGCCGAAAAGGTAATGCGCCGATTCATGAAGTTAAAACCCAATCCTCTAGTAAAAATAGGGTTTGTAAAAAAAGTTTACTACTCTGCCGAAATAGGCTACGACAAAAAACTCATTAACCAAAAGAATGTGAAAAAAATTGTAGGATATTTCCAAACATATAAATACTTTGATGGGATAGTTAATCCCGAATTAAAAAACTTAAACTTGAAAAGTGAGTCGGATTGGTTTACCAAAACTAGAAATAATTTGGAGTTAAATCCTTTCGTCGCTATTCACATTAGACGCGGCGACTTTAAGAAGTTCTCAAAGAATGTCGGTCTCTTATCTGATGTGTACTACAACAATGCAATTTGCAAGATTGACCAATGTCTTGGAAGAAAACTCCCCCTCATCGTGTTTTCAGACGAGATAGCACTCGCCAGATTATTGTTAAAAGACCATGAAATGCGAGTCGCTTCATGGATTTCACCGCCAAGGGATTCATCCCCGATCGAATCACTTGTGTTAATGTCTGGCGCAACCGCCATCGTTATTGCCAACTCAACCTTCTCTTGGTGGGCAGCCAGATTAGGCCGGACAAAACAAGTTGTAGCCCCAGAGCAGTGGTTCCGAACGGAGAAACCCCCAAAAGATCTTTATCCAAGTGAATGGCATCTTGTGCCTAGCGATTGGGAGGATTGATTTTTCTATGCATTTGTCTCAAAACCAAGTTGGCTGTCATCTCACCAACGCAAACTGGAACACTTGGAGTTTTTATGGTCCACTTCATAAAATGCTTTTCAATCAATTTATTTCTCTTGGATATTTCTGAGAATTCGATCAATTTGTTGTAATCTCTAAACAGAAGAATTTTCCTTGGCAGATGATTAGAAAGCTTGTCATAACTGTCAAAAAGTTCGAAGTACTCGTCTAGAAACAATGACACATCACTGGGATTAACTCTAATATTTGAAAGCAACTCCAACCTTTTTACTTTCATAACCTTGCGTTTTGTACTGCTTACGGAGTTCTTTCCCACCGTGTACTTAAGTAAAGCTTCAGGGCTAGAAACCAATTTTCCTATCCTTGACATGCGCAGCCAAAGCGAAAGGTCTTCAGCGGGAAAATCTTGACCTAGATACCCCCCAACACTCAGGGCAGCATTTCTATTAAACAGTGCCGAAGGGTGCGCAGTTCTCTGGCTAGAAATCAACGAAATAGATACTGCCGGAGTGAACACTGCCGAATGAATGCTCCCCAAAGGCCTTATACCTTCGTAGAAAAGATCATAGTCACTGAAAATTGACACCACATCACTTTGGATCATTAGCTTTTGTGCGAAGAGTCTAGAGCTGCTGTATCGATCATCTACATCCGCCCGTGCAACCCAGTCAAATCTAGCCTCTCTCAAACCGAGATTCAGTGCGTCTACAATTCCAGATCCTTTATTTGATATCACTCTGACTTGAGAATTTGAATTTGCCCAATTCTTGAGGATTAGTGAAGTTCCATCTGTTGAGTTATCATCAACTACAAGAATTTCATCAATCGGACTGAGGAAAGACTCTAGATTGATTATTGAATTGAGAAGATACCTACCTCCGTTTCTGACAGGCATCAGAACAGTTACCGCAATGCTTTCCACTTTAATCCCTCCATGTGAATACAATAAGGGTGGCTAGAGCCAATCTACATACCCTGGGAGTTATATGTTAAGACAGAACCCCTTGCAGGAAATCAGAGTCTGTTTGAGCATCTTAAGCTCAACAGACAGGCGAAAGTACATTCTAGTCCTGGTGGTACAAGCTTTCATGGGTGTGTTGGACCTAATCGGTGTCGCAATCTTAGGGATTGTCGGTTCCTTAGCTATTCGTGGGATCCAATCTGCACCATCCGGCGATCGGGTCTCGAAAATTGTTGCATTTTTTAACTTGTCTAACTTCACAGTCCAGGCACAGGTCGCGATTCTAGGTTCTGTAGCTGTGGTTGCTTTAGTTGGCAAGACTGTCGCAAGTGTTTATTTCACTCGAAAGATTCTTTTTTTTCTTAGCAAAAAAACTGCCGAAATTTCATCTGAATTGATTTCATTGGTTTTTCTAAATCCTAAACTAGGCATTCAGTCTAAAGGTTCGCAAGAAATTCAGTATGCGGTCGGGCCAGGGGTTTCAGCAATCTCCATAGGAGTTCTCGGCGCTGCATCGACCTTAATCTCAGACCTTTCTCTTCTGGTACTTCTGAGTTTAGGCTTATTCATTTATGATCCAGCAACCGCGTTATCAGTGATGTTGATCTTCATCTTGGTTGGAGCAATTTTGTACTTCGCCATGTTCAATCAGTCTCGCAGACTTTCAGAGCGAATAGTAGAATTTAACATAGAGAGTAACAAAACTCTCCAAGAATCGATTCAAACCTATCGAGAAATTTATGTTGGGAACCGACGCGACTTTTATATCCAAAGAATGTCAAATTTGAAGCATGGAATTGCAAATTCTCTCGCCCGTCAAGCTTTTCTCCCAAATGTAAGCAAATATGCCGTTGAAATAACCCTAATTATTGGTTCAATCTCAATTTCTGCAATTCTTTTTGCAACTCAAGATGCTAGCCATGCAGTTGCTGGTCTTGCTCTCTTCTTGGCCTCAGGTAGCCGAATAGGCCCATCACTCTTAAGGTTGCAACAGTCCATGATTCAGATTCACAGTAGCTACACGGAAGCTGGCCCGGCAATTTCAATGATAAGTCTCATCAGGAGTCAAGTTCAGAATGAATCTGTGACTTCGTTTTCTTCACTCGAGCTTGGCGATTTTGATTCTTCGATTGTGATTGAGAATTTGAATTTCAGGTACCCAGAAACTCAGATTTTTTCGGTAAATGAAGTAAATCTCAGAATCGAACCTGGCTCGTTTGTCGCCCTAGTAGGGCCATCCGGGAGTGGAAAATCGACATTGATTGATCTTATTCTTGGCATTCAAGAACCAACTTCGGGGAAAGTGCTGGTTTCAAATATTGCACCGGCTGCAGCTATAAAAAATTGGCCAGGGAAGATTTCTTACGTCCCACAAGATATAAAGGTGATTGATTCTTCAATAAGGAATAATGTTGCGCTTGGAGTTGAGGAAGACCAAATTGATGAAAAGAAAGTGGCCGAGGCATTGCAAACTGTAATGTTAGAAGACTTCATTCAATCTCTATCCGACGGTATTGAAACTAGAGTTGGAGAATTTGGTTCCAGACTAAGTGGTGGTCAGAGACAGAGACTTGGGATAGCACGCGCCCTGTATACACAACCCAAACTCTTGGTTATGGACGAAGCCACCAGCGCCCTAGATGGTCAAACTGAAGCAGAAGTTTCAACTGCGATTAAGGGACTGAAAAGGAGAGTAACAATGGTTGTTGTGGCTCACCGGTTATCAACAGTCCGTGATGCAGATCAGGTCTTTTACATGGATCAAGGAAGCATCCGAGCCGCAGGCACTTTCGAGGAAGTTAGAAACCAAGTGCCAGACTTTGCTGCGCAGGCTGAACTCATGGGACTTGAGTAAAGACTCTGGTCATTTTGTCCGATTTATCCCCTTCCCGCTACAATCTAGACTGGGATTCGTAGTAGGGGTTAGAGGCGGCGACGGCTGGCTCTGCATTACAAAACCGGTTAATGAAGGATCAATAAAGTGGCACTTAGCGTATGGACAGTTGCTGAACTGGGGGCTTTTTACACTGAGCACCGTTCAGAGCTACTCGCGCATGCCAATCGAGTATTGAAGGACTCAGCTAAGGCTGAGGAAATCACCCAAGACTCACTCATTAAGTTCATGCTTGCGGCCCCTGAGCTTGAGTCTGAAGAGC
>JACCDK010253470.1_pt1 | contig 12045 bp, 11 predicted proteins | sample 7445871 | NCBI WGS metagenome assembly JACCDK01 (sample SAMN15323436, study PRJNA562643) | freshwater metagenome | isolation source: river surface water | place: USA:Blue River Watershed | collected 2017-08-15
CCTGTTGCAAAAGCTCGATTCGGGTTTGTCAGAAACAGCCATTGCCCAGCATGTGGCCGAGCCCTTGGGTTTGACGGCGCTGGCGGCGGCTGAGGCGATTTTGACGGTGGCGAATGCCCGCATGGCCGGCGCCATCCGCGTGGTGTCGATCGAGCGCGGGCACGATCCGCGCCAGTTTGCCTACATGCCCTTTGGCGGTGGCGGCGGTCTGCATGTCTGCGCCATGATGCGCGAGGTGGGTGTGCGCACCGGCATCGTGCCGCGCTACCCGGGCGTGACCTCGGCGCTGGGCTGCGTGATGGCTGACATGCGCCACGACGCGGTGCAGACCCTGAACGTGACACTGGCCGATGTGGCTTGGCCCGAGTTGCTGCAACGTGTGGAAGCACTGGCCGAGGCTTGCCAGGTGCGCCTTGATTCCGCCGGTGTGAACTTTGTGCGCGTGGACGAGGTCATCAGCTTCGACATGCTCTACATGGGCCAGACCCACACGCTGCAAGTGCCCGTGAAACGTGAAGCTTTGAATGCCGTCGGTTTGCTGGCCGCGTTTGAAGCGGCGTACCAGCATGCTTTTGGCCGCGTGCTGCAAGGCCCGGTGATCCGCGTGATGAACCTGCGTTATGCCCGCATCGGGCGCCGTCCAAAGTTCGATTTGGCGGTGTTGGCCCCGCAAGGCGAGGGCAGCACCACCCCGGTGGGTGAGCAGCAGGTGTATCACCAAGGCCAATGGTGGACAGCCCAGCGTTACGAACGCCTGAGCCTGCCTGTGGGCACAGTGGTGCAAGGCCCGGCGATTTTGGAGCAACCGGACACCACCGTTTGGCTGGAGCCAGGTTTTGAAGGTCGGGTCGACACATTGGGCAACTTGTTGGTGGAGCGCACAGCATGAATTTGAAGAACGCGAAACTGGGCATGGTCATCGTCGACCTGCAAAACGATTTTCTGGCCCCCGACGGCGCCTATGCCCGGGGCAACACCTTGAGCGCCGAAGCCGTGAAGCTGCCCGAGCGCATGGCCCCGGTGGCGCGCGCCATCAAGGCGCACGGTGGTTTGGTCACGGCCAGCCTGTTCACACTGTGGCCCGATGCGCAGGGCGAGCCGATGATCTCTGCACACCTGAAAGAGCGCCGCCCGTTTTTGCGCAAGGGCGACTTTGCGCCCGGCAGCCGGGGGCAGGCCAATGTGGACCTGCTGGCCCCGCTGGTCGATGTCTCGGTGTTCAAGGTGGCGTATTCGGCCTTCTTCAACACGCAGCTCGACTGGGTGCTGAAAAAATCGGGCATCGACACGCTGGTGGTCTGCGGGATTGTCACCAATGGCGGTGTGGCCAGCACGGTGCGTGACGCCCATGTGCGCGATTACCACGCGATTGTCTTGTCGGACGGTTGCGCCGCCTTCAGCGAAGCCGCGCACCAGGCGTCCCTGGCCGATATGGCTTCGGTGGGCGAGGTGATGGACAGCGCCACTTTCTTGAAGCAGTTGGGCTGAAGCCATGAACGCGCCGCTGCCGCAAGTTCGCCCGGCTGCTGAGTTTCCAGCGGATGTGCCAGCCGAGGATCACACGCCCGTGGTCATCGTGGGCGCTGGCGCTTGCGGTCTCACGGCAGCGCTGGCCTTGCACCGATTGGGCGTGGACTGTGTGGTGTTGGAGCGTGACGCCTTTGCTGCGGGCTCGACCGCTTTGTCTTCGGGCTTCATCCCGGCCCCGTGCACGCAGACCCAACAGATGCAAGGCATCACCGACAGCGTGGAGGTGTTCGCCTCAGACATACAGGCCAAGGCACACGGTCAGGCCGCACCGCACTTGGTTCAGGCCTATGCCCAAAACATCGGCCCAGCGATGGACGCCTTGGCCCTTCACCATGGCCTGCCTTGGCAAGTGCTCGACAACTTTTTGTACCCCGGCCACAGTGCCCACCGCATGCACGCCGTGCCCGAAAAAACAGGGGCTGGAGTGATGAGTCGCCTGCAAGCCGCAGCCGATGCTGCTGGCGTGGTGGTGCTCACGCAGGCGCAAGTGACCGAGCTGTGGGCTGATGAGGCACAGCGCATCCATGGCGTGGGTTTTGTCAGGCCCGATGGTCAGACCGAGCGCCTCCGTTGCGATGCGGTGCTGTTGGCTTGCAACGGCTTTGGCGGCGCCACGGCCATGGTCAAAGACCTGTTGCCCGACATGGCTGAGGCCACCTATGCGGGCCATGTGGGCAACGACGGCAGCGCGATCGCTTGGGGCCAACAACTGGGTGCACGCCTGGCCGATTTGGGTGCTTACCAGGGCCATGGCTCATGGGCCATCCCGCAAGGCGCATTGATCTCGTGGGCGGTGATGATGGAGGGCGGTGTGCAAATCAACGCCCAAGGCGAGCGGTTTCATGACGAGACCCAGGGCTACTCCGAGGCTGCGGTGCATGTGCTGGCGCAGCCGGGCGGGGTGGCTTGGAATGTGTTCGACGATGCGCTGTTGGCGTTTGCGCAAGGGTTTCCGGATTTTGTGGCCGCGCAAGGTGCAGGTGCTGTGCAGCATGCCGCAGATGCCAATGAACTGGCGCAACTGATCGGCTGCCCTCTTGAAGCCCTGCAAGCCACTTTGAACGCCGTCCAGCCCGGTACTGAGCCGGCCACAGGCCGCACGTTCAAACGCGCGTTGCAGGCCCCATTTCACGCCATCAAGGTCACCGGTGCCTTGTTCCACACCCAAGGCGGTCTGGACATCGACGCGCAGACCCGCGTGCTGCGCCAGGACGGCACGCCTTTGCCCAACCTGTTGGCCGCTGGCGGCGCAGCGCGGGGCGTCTCGGGTCAAGAAGTCTGGGGTTATTTGTCGGGCAACGGCTTGCTCAGCGCCATCGCGGGTGGGCACATTGCGGCGCACACCGCACAACAACTTTTGAAAGACACGCCATGAGCCAGCCGACCACTTTGGCCCAACGCCTGCAACAACCCCAGGCCCTGCTCGCCCCCGGTGTCTACGATGCGCTCACCGCGCTGGTGGCACAGCAGGCTGGATTCGAAGCGCTCTACTTGTCGGGTGCTTCGATTGCCTATACCCGCCTGGGCCGCTCCGACATTGGCCTGACCACCGCCACCGAAGTGGCGCAGACCCTGGCCCACATCACCGACCGGGTGAACATCCCGGTGATCGTGGACGCCGACACCGGCTTTGGCAACGCGCTCAACACCCAGCGCACCGTGCGCGACTTTGAGCGCGCTGGCGCAGCGATGATCCAGATCGAAGACCAGACTTTCCCCAAACGCTGCGGCCATCTGGACGGCAAGGGTGTGGTGCCGGTGGCCGAGATGCAGGGCAAGTTGCGCGCCGCACTCGATGCCCGTCACGACAAAAACACCTTGATCCTGGCGCGCACCGATGCGGTGGCTGTGGAAGGGCTGGACGCTGCGCTGGAGCGGGCTGAGCGCTATTTGGAATGCGGCGTGGATGCGCTGTTCATTGAGGCGCTCAGATCCGATGATCAGATGAACCGCGCCTGCGCGCAGTTCGCCAAGCGTGTGCCGCTGCTGGCCAACATGGTGGAAGGCGGCAAGACGCCGGTGCAAAGCGCGGCCGAGTTGGGTGAGCGGGGCTTCAAGATCGTGATTTTCCCGGGCGGTACGGCGCGAGCGGTGCTGCACACCTTGCAAGGCTATTACGCCAGCTTGCACACGCACCAGACCACGCGCCCCTGGCAAGAAAAAATGCTGGACTTTGATGGCCTGAATGCGGTCATTGAAACGCCGCAACTGCTGGCGCTGGGGCAGCGCTATGAGGGCGGTGAAAAAGCATGACGCGCAACATTGTTTTGCGAGGCCTGCAGGTGGGTGACATCGGCTGGGTGGCACACAGGCAGGGTATTTTGTATGCCCAAGAATACGGCTGGGATGCCACCTTCGAGGCCTTGGTGGCCGAGATCGCTGCGCATTACGTCAAAAACCTGGACCCTGAAAAAGAAAACGCCTGGATTGCCGAGTGCGAAGGCCGGGTGGTGGGCTCGGTGTTTTTGGTCAAGGTCTCTGACACCGAGGCCAAATTGCGGCTGTTGTATGTGGAGCCCGAGATGCGTGGTACGGGCCTGGGGCGGCGTTTGACCCAGACATGCATCGCCTTTGCCAAAGACAGGGGCTATCAAACACTGAGTTTGTGGACCAACGACATCCTGCATGCAGCCAAGCACATCTACCAAACCACGGGTTTTGTCTTGTTATCTGAAGAGACACACCAGTCTTTCGGACACGATCTGGTGGGCCAGTACTGGACGCTGGATCTGGGCGCTGAATCCGATAAGGAAACATCATGAGCACGACTGAAAAAATCACGCCTGTGGCCATTGTGGGCGGCGGCATTGGTGGCTTGGCGTTGGCGCTGCACTTGCACCGTCTGGGTCAAGTCTGCGATGTGTATGAGGCCGTGCCTCAGGTGCGCGAAATTGGGGTGGGCATCACCTTGCTGCCGCACGCCATGCGCGAGCTGGCAGCGCTGGGCTTGGCCGAGGCCGTGGAGGCGGCGGGTATCGTGAATTACGAAAGCGTGTTTTTCACACGCCACGGACAATTCATTTACCGCGAGCTGCGTGGACGTCATGCCGGTTATCCTCAACCTGAAATCAGCATCCACCGGGGCAAGCTGCACCAGATTTTGTGGCAAGCCGCAGTCCAGCGCTTGGGCCCTGATCGTGTGCACACCGGGCATCGGTTTGCGCAGATGCAGCACAGCGAGCACGCGGTCACGCTGCACTTCCAGGATCCGCAAGGCCAGGCGCTGCCTGAGGTGCGCAGCCGTGTGGTGGTGGCGGCCGATGGGGTCAACTCGGCGGTGCGCCGGGTCTTTTATCCCGACGAAAAAGTGGCTTTTAATGGCATCAACACCTGGCGCGGTGTGACGCGCCACAAGCCAATCTTGACGGGTAAAAGCTACATGCGTGTCGGCTCTATCGACACCGGCAAGATGGTGATTTACCCCATTGCCAACGACATCGATGGCCAGGGTCTGCAGCTGATCAATTGGGTGGCCGAGATCGGTGGCCAAAGCGAGCGCCCCAACGACTGGAACCGGACAGGCCGGGTGGAAGATGTGTTGCCTGTGTTCAAGGACTGGACCTTTGACTGGTTGAACGTGCCTGAGCTGATGGCCAAGGCCGAATCGATTTTGGAATACCCCATGGTGGACAAGGATCCCATTGCGCAGTGGACCTTTGGCCGTGTGACGCTTTTGGGCGATGCGGCTCACCCCATGTATCCCCGGGGCTCCAATGGGTCTGCTCAGGCCCTGGTGGACGCCCGCACGCTGGCCGATGAACTGACCGCTTCGGCGGCATCGGGCGCAGACCCGGTGCATGCGTTGGTGCGCTACGAGGCGGTGCGCCGGCCCATCACCTCACATGTGGTGTTGACCAACCGCAGCACCCCGCCGGATTTCATCAACATCAAGGTCGATGAGTTGACCGGGGGGCAACCGTTTCGCCACATTGACGACGTCATCAGCCAGGACGAGCTGCGCAAGATTTCTGATGACTACAAAAAGATTGCCGGGTTTTCTTTGGCGGCCATGACCCACAAAAACGAAGCGCAGTGAGATGGCTAGAGGTCTTTGGGGTGCCAGCCCATCTCAAGCCAGTGCACGTACCCGGGCTTGAAGGGCCATGCCGTGTGTTGCACGGCGGTGCCTCGGGGTAAGACGTTTTCGGTCAGATGATCCAGCCATGGGCTGATGGCCCCCATTTGATGAAGCCAAGCTTGTCCCTCGGCTGTCTCCATGGCCATTCCGGCCAGGCCAGGTCGAGATAAAGGCAATAGGGTGCCCGGCACAGTGCGGCCAGACATGCGGTCGTGCACGCTGCCCCAGGCGACGTGCTTCAAGGTTTTTTGCAAAGTTTGCAAACGGCGGCTGACCGCTTCCAGGGGCTCCTGGGTGAAGCGCAATTGTCCCAAGAGGTTGTCGAACCAGAAAAAGGCCCCGGGCATGTCCCGTGTGCATTCGCTCAAATGGGCCAAGCCATCGCCTGTGTGCAGGTGCAAGCGTGTTCCGTGGTTTTGTAATTGTCGGCCGTGGCGCCAGCGAAACAGGGGTGCGGCCAATGGATCGATGTCCCAGGTGTGAACCTCGTCAAATTGCGCCAACCAGGCGGTGGGCAGCATCCAGCCCGCGCTGGCTCCCAGCAAGACCAGTTGCTGGCGCGGCATGGTCTGCGCCAGCAGCCAATCGGCGATCTGGGCCGACGCAGGTGCCCAGCGCGTTTGTGATCGCCATGCGCGCCAATGCCAATGCCATCCACCCGTGAGATTCATGCCCGAACTTTAAACCTTGTGAAGTGGGATCGGAGATCGCGGTGGCTATGCGGCCTCAAATGATTCGCCCATGCCGCCACCAGGCCCAGGCGCAGCCCCAGGTCAGCAGCAGCATGCCAAGCAAGGCGCACAAGGCAGAGACCTCGGTACGTCGGTGCTTTTTGAGCACGATTTTGCTGCTCAGTGACTGGTAAACCTGCAGCAGATCCTGGCGGTTGTCGGCGCTGAAGTATTCCGCCTTGGTGATCTCGGCGATTTTCTTCAGGCTGGCTTCGTCCAACTTGACCCGCATTTGCATGCCCTGGGCTTTGAGCACCGTGCCTTGCGCCGTGCCTACCCCCACGGTGTAGACACGTACCCCCAGGTCAGCGGCCACCTGAGCCATCTTGAGGGCGTCAGGACCCACATTGCTTTGGCCATCGCTGAGCAGCACGATGGCCGCTGCCGTGTTGGAGCCGGGCGGCACTTTGGGCAGGCTGACCGGTTTGCGGGGGGGCGTGCCCGCCGTGCCGGTGGTGTCTGCGGGGGAGGGTGGTGCGCCGCCAAGGGGGGCACCCGTTGCGGGTTGGGGATTGGTCTCGCCCTCGATCAGTCCGCGCACGTTCAGACCCGAGCCGGGCAGCATGGCATGCAGCGCAATCACGATGCCACTGCCCAAAGCCGAGCCGGGTTGCAGGCTCAGCTGCTCGATGGCCTGGATGACCAGATCGCGTTGGTCGGTAGGCGCCTGCACCAGCGCAGCTGCCCCTGCCACGCTGACCACGCCCAACTTGACCTGGCCAGGTTGTCCCAGCACAAAACTTTTGGCGGCTTCTTGGGCCGCTTGGATGCGGCTGGGTTGCACGTCGGTGGCCCGCATGCTGCCTGAGCTGTCGATGGCCAGCATCACGGTGTCAATGCGGCTGGGTAACAGCAAGATGGCCTGAGGCCTGGCGATCGCCACCAGCACGCCGGCCAGGCCCAGCAGCACCAGCAGCGCCGGGGCGTGTCGCGTGAACCGCAGGGTGGCCAACCCGGTGTTCATGCTGGCCGAGGGCCACGCCCGTTGCACGCCCCGCCGTTGCCAGGCGATGTACAGGCCCAGCCACAGTGGCAAGCTGGCCAGCAGCCACAGCAGGCGTGGCCAGACGAACTGTATCGAGTGCCATTCAGGCATGAGCGCTCCTGGTCTGAACGGGCTGAGGCTTACCAACAAGAGCTGCGCGGCCACCTGTGCTCAACTGGCTGGCACGTTTGCGCAATTGGGCAAACCGCAGCAATGCTTGGTCCAGGGCTTCGTCGGTGTTCAGCTCCAGGCAGTCCACGCCAGCTTGGGACAGGCTGTCCAGCAAAGACGCTTCACGGTCTTGGGCCTGCTGGGCAAAACGCTGCCGAAACGCTGCATCGTTGCCGTCCACCAGCAGTTGCTCGCCCGACTCGGCGTCTTGCACCAGCAGCATGCCGGTGTGGTCAGGCCATGCCATTTCCAGTGGATCGCGCAGCCGCACTGCCACCACTTCATGACGCCGGGCCAGTTGCGCCAGAGGTTTTTCCCAGCCGGGCGGGCTGATGAAGTCGGACACCACAAACACCGCCGAGCGGCGCTTGAGCACCGATTGCACCTGTGCCAGCCATGGGCCCAGCGCGCTGGTCTGCACGGCGTTCGCAGTGCTTTGGGCTTGGCCCGCCTTCAGCATCTGGTGCACGATGTGCAGCAAATGCCGCCGGCCCGAACGGGCGGGGACCACGCTGTGGGCAAGCGCTTGTCCAGTGAACAGCATCAGCCCCACGCGGTTACCGTTTTGTGACAGCAGCTTGGACAACACCGTCACGGCGCTGCAGGCCAACTGGCGTTTGCTGGTGTGGCCCGAGCCGAAGGTCACCGAGGCGGACAGGTCCACCACAAACCAAGCGGCGATTTCGCGGTCTTCCTGGTGTTCACGCACATAGGGGGTTTGCATGCGGGCGGTCACGTTCCAGTCGATGTGGCGCACGTCGTCGTGCGCCTGGTATTCGCGCAGGTCGGCCAGCACCAGACCGCTGCCGCGAAACAGGCTGCGGTAGTCGCCTTGCAGCTGGCCATCGAGCCTTTTGAGCACGGTCCATTCCAGCCTTTGCAGCCATTGCGCTGCGTTGGCCCATGGCGTGTTTGCCTCGGGCGCACCAGACTCCGGAGCCTGGGGTTGGCCCTTGCCAGTGGCAGCCGTGGCCTCAGTTCGCTTCTTGCGCAGCCAGCTGAACATGGCGGTCCAGGGGTTTACTTGGAGCCGGCACGGCCTGCAGGATTTTCAGGATCAGCGCATCGGCCGTCATGCCGTCTGACAAGGCTTGGTACGACAGCACCAGGCGGTGCCGCAGCACGTCGGGCACCAGGTCGATCAGGTCTTGCGGCAGGGCGTAGGGGCGGCCGCGCAAGAAGGCCAGCGCCCTTGCGCCTTCGATCAGGGCGATGGTGGCGCGGGGGCTGGCACCAAAGGTCAAATAGGGTGCCAGTTCGGGCAGACCGCAGCGCACAGGATCGCGCGTGGCGGCCACCAGTTTCACGGCGTACTGCACCAGGGCCGGGTCCACATAGCCTTGGCGGCATTGCGCTTGCAGCGCCATGAGCTGTGCGGTGTCGGCCACGACTGCTGCGGTGGCGGGCATGCCGGTCACGCGTTGCACGATCACGAATTCTTCTTCCTCGGTGGGGTAGCCCACCAGCACCTTCATCATGAAGCGGTCGACCTGCGCTTCGGGCAGGGGGTAGGTGCCTTCGGTCTCGATCGGGCTCTGGGTGGCCATCACCAAAAAAGGCCGGGGGACCGGATGTGTTTCGCCTGCGATCGTCACCTGCCGCTCCTGCATCACTTCGAGCAGCGCGCTTTGCACTTTGGCTGGCGCGCGATTGATCTCGTCGGCCAGAAGCAAGTTGGCAAACACCGGCCCCAGCACGGTGCTGAACTCGCTGCTTTTGGGGTTGAAGATGCGGGTGCCCACCAAGTCGGCAGGCAGCAAGTCGGGCGTGAACTGGCTGCGTTTGAAGCTGCCACTCACGGTTTTTGCCAGTGTGTTGACGGTGAGGGTTTTGGCCAGTCCTGGCACGCCTTCAATCAGCAGATGGCCTTGGGCCAGGATGGCCACCAGGATGCGTTCAAGGAAGGCGTCTTGCCCCACCACCACGCGTTTGACTTCGTAGAGCACACGTTCCATCAGCGCGGCATTGACGGCGGCGCTGGGAGGTGTTTGGCCCTGGTTCCATGCCAATTCAGAGGGGTTCATGCACAAAGCCTTTCAGGATCGGGTGGATCATCAAAAATCAAAACGGCGGCATGCCCATACCGCCACCCGCGCTTTCAATGGTGGCGGCAAAGACGATGCCGATGAAGGTGCGGGCCTTGGTGGGGTTGAGGATGGCCGTGACGATGCCCACCACTTCGCCAGCCATGTTGATGAGCGGTCCGCCCGAGTTGCCGGGGTTGGCAGCGGCATCGGCCTGGATCAGGCCGCGCATCATGGTTTTGTCCTCGGAGCCGAAGGACCGGTTCAGGCCAGAGACCACACCGGCCGAGACCGAGGGCCCGATGCCAAACGGAAAACCGACCGCCACCACCTCGTCACCAGGTTGCAAGTTCTGGCTGCTGCCCAGGGTGGCGGGCTGCAGGTCGTCGGGCAGGCGCTTGGCCTTGATCACGGCCAGATCGTTTTCGGGTTGCACGCCGATCACCACCGCTTCTGATGCCATGCCATCGGCAAAAGTGACCAGGATGCGCTTGGCACCTTGCACCACATGCAAGTTGGTCAGGATGACACCTTCGTCCGAGATCACCACGCCTGAGCCCACGCCGGTGTTTTGCATGTCGCCTTGTGGATTTTTTTTGTCTTCATCCTGGGTTTGTACACGCACCACCGAGGGTGAGATCAGCTGCGCGGCACGGGCGGCCCGTGATGGCAGGTCCTGGGTGTTCAAGGTGTGCAGCACCGCTGCGTTGATGTCGTCTTGGGTCAGCCGCTGGGGCGCGTTAACCTGTCGGGTCAGAGCCCAAGTCAGCGTGGCGGTGAGCAAGGCGCACAGCAGCAAAGCGGCCCAAAGCGGCAGTCGCTGCAAGCGCTGGGTGATGGGGGTGTGTATGGGTGAATCCGTGTGCGCAGGACTTGTGACCGCCGCTGCTGCTTGTGCCGCAGGCAGTCTGTCAGCTCCTTGTGCAGTGGGCTTTCGGCTGTAGAGTGCGGCGCGTCTCATTGTTGTTGGAGCCTTCGGTGATACAGTGGCTTGACTTCTTTGCACGCCACATAACATGCACTTTATCTGGCCCGACCTGCTTTGGCTATTGCTGTTGATCCCCCTGTTGGTGGTGGGGTACATCCGGGCTTTGCGCCGCAAGCGCACCTCGGTGGTGCGTTACTCCAGCTTGGAGCTGATTCGGCCCGCTTTGGGTCCGGGGCACCGGATCCGCAGGCACATACCCCCCGCCTTGTTGTTGTGCGCCCTGACCTTGGTGCTGTTGGGCACCTCTCGGCCAAGTGCTCGGATCTCTTTGCCTGCTGATTACCTGACCCTGGTGCTGGCCATGGACGTGTCGCGCAGCATGCTGGCCGAGGACGTGCCGCCCAGCCGCATCGTCGCGGCCCAGCAGGCGGCTAAAACTTTTGTAGAAGAACTGCCAGGCCATGTGCGCGTGGCCGTGGTGTCTTTTGCGGGCAACGCCCAGTTGGTGCAAGGCGTGACAGATCAGAAAGACGAGCTGTTGGCCGCCATTGACAGCTTTCAACTGCAGCGCGGCACGGCCACCGGGAGCGGTTTGCTGGTGGCGCTCAACACCTTGTTGCCTGAATCGGCCATTGACCTGGAGTCGGTGTTGTATGGCGCCGAGTTCAAGTCGGGCAGTCTGGTGGCCCAAGGCGGGCTGGCTGGGCGTTCGCTGGACCAGCGTCCTGCCCCAGGGGCCGCAGAGCCAGCCAAGCCTGTGCCAGTGGGGTCTTACACGGCTGGTGCGGTGATTTTGTTGTCCGATGGACGCCGCACCACCGGGCCCGATCCGGTCGAGGTGGCCAAGTGGGCGGCTTCCAAAGGGGTGCGTGTTTACACCGTGGCCTTTGGCACGCCCAATGGGTTCATACCTGGCTTGGAGGGCTTTTCTTTTTATGCCAAGGTCGATGAAGAAGCCTTGCAAAAAGTGGCCGAGACCACGGGCGCCGAGTTTTTCCGGGCCACCAACGCCAGCGACCTCGCCACGATTTACCAGCACCTCTCGTCCAAGTTCACGCTGGAGCGGCGCGACACCGAAATCACCGCCTTGCTGGCGGCACTGGCGGGTGTTTTGGCTCTGCTGGCGCTGGGCTTGTCGATGCGCTGGTTCCGCCGTTGAAAAGGCTTTGGCCGTCCAGCGCTGCCTGGATAGCGTTCGCAGGCAGCCTCTGGCGTGGGTCTGAATTCAGCCCTGCTTGAGCCGCTCGTTTTGCGGAAACATGAACTTCTTGGCGTCTGCGTCCATCTCGGTCTTGAAGGTGTATTTCGCCTTGAAGGCTTCTGCACGCTGGGCCGCTGGACGGGTATTGACCAAATCCAGCAGGCGTTTGATGTGGGGGTATTGCGTCCAGGTGGCCTCTCCTGTGCCCAGCACATAAGGCAACATGCGGGCCCAGCCCCACAGCGCCATGTCGACGATGCTGTAGTGCTCGCCCAGCATGTAGGTGTTTTGCGCCAGGTGCTTTTCCAGCACGCTCCAGTGGCGGTGGGCTTCAAAGTCGTAGCGGTTCAGGGCGTACTCTTTGGGCTCGGGTGCGGCATGGCGAAAATGCACCGAC
>JACCDK011483530.1_pt1 | contig 12044 bp, 13 predicted proteins | sample 7445871 | NCBI WGS metagenome assembly JACCDK01 (sample SAMN15323436, study PRJNA562643) | freshwater metagenome | isolation source: river surface water | place: USA:Blue River Watershed | collected 2017-08-15
GCCAAGGGTATGAAGATTCGCGTGCAGCAGTCGGACTTGTGGGTGGGCCTGGTCAGTGCCATGGGCGCCAACGCCACCCCGATGCCTTATGGCGAGGTCTACACCGGCCTGAAAACGGGCCTGATTGACGCTGCGGAAAACAACTTCCCTTCGTACGACACCGCCAAGCACTTCGAAGCTGCCACTGTGTATTCCAAGACCGAGCACTCGATGGCCCCTGAGATTTTGGTGTTCTCCAAGGTCGTTTGGGACAAGCTCCCCAAGGCCGAGCAGGACATGATCCGTGCAGCTGCCAAGGATTCGGTGCGTGTTCAGCGCGCCGCCTGGGACGATCAGGAAGGCAAGTCGCTGGCCCGTGTCAAGGCGGCCGGTGTGCAGATCGTTGAAGTGGACAAAAAGTCCTTCCAGGCTGTCATGGCGCCGGTCTATGACCGCTTCATGACCACCCCCGACATGAAGCGACTGGTCAAAGCCATTCAGGACATCAAGTAATCAGACCGGGGCTCCTAATGAGCCCGCCCGGCGCGGCTGCAGTATGAGACTTTGCAGCGCGCCGGGTTTTTAGGAACTGCTGTCCATGTTGACCAAATTCTGCGCTGCGCTGGCCAAGCTGAGCTTGATGACCGCAGTCGCTTTGCTACTTCTTTTGATCCTGTGTGTTCAGTGGCAGGTCTTCGGCCGCTATGTGCTCAATGACACCCCGACCTGGGCTGAAAACCTGGCTCTGTTGCTGGTTCTCTTTGTCACTGCATTCGGACTGGCCGTGGGTGTGCGCGACGCCGGCCACATCGGACTGGAATCGCTGGTTGTGCTGCTGCCCGAAAAATGGCAGCGCCGTATTGAATTTCTGATCCACACCCTGGTTGGGTTGTTTGGTGCCCTGATGGTCTTTGGGGGTTGGACCTGGGCCATGGCCAAATGGGGCGAGAAAAAACCGATGCTGCCGGTACCTGACGGCATTGACTACGTCCCCATCGTTATTGCAGGTGCGCTGGTGTTGCTTTTCTCGATTGAACACATCGTGGCACTGGCGCGCGGCCAGCGCGTGGAGCCGGCATGGAACTGACCGTCCTCGCGGTGACCTTCACCCTTCTTCTGATTCTGGGCGTGCCGGTTGCATTTGCCATCGGTCTGTCGTCTGTGGCGACCATTCTTGCGGCTGGGCTGCCGATGGCCATCGTATTTCAGAAGATGGTCGGCGGCATGCAGACCTTTTCTTTTCTGGCCATCCCCTTTTTCATTTTTGCCGGCGAATTGATGCTTTATGGCGGCATTGCCGACCGCATCATCCGCTTTGCCAACAGCCTCGTCGGCCATGTGCGTGGTGGCCTGGGTATGAGCAATGTGCTGGGCTGTACCATTTTTGGGGGTGTCGCGGGATCGCCCATGGCTGATGTGTCGGCGATCGGTTCCGTGATGATCCCGCTGATGAAGAAGGAAGGCTATGACACCGATTACGCAGTTAACGTAACCACGCATGCCTCACTGGTCGGCGCGATCATGCCCACGTCCCACAACATGATCATCTTCACGCTGGCCACCGCGGGTATTGCCTCGGTCAGTGTGCTGGGCCTGATTCTGGCCGGGCTGATACCGGCCATCATTCTGACGGTCTGCAACATGGCGGCAGCTTATTGGGTGGCGGTTAAACGCGGGTATCCGGTGCACGGTCAGTTTCCGGGCTGGGCCATGGTGCTCTCGGCCTTTTTGGCCGCTCTGCCCGGATTGCTGGTGGTGGTCATCATTCTGGGCGGCATTCTGTCAGGGGCTTTTACCGCCACAGAATCAGCATCGATTGCAGTGGCCTGGGCCTTGCTCATCACGACCGTGGTGTATCGCACGCTCACCTGGGAAAACTTCATGAAGGCCTGTGCCAAGGCCTGCAAGACCACCGGCGTGGTCCTGCTCCTGATCGGTATCTCAGCGGCGTTCGGCTACTTCTTGGCGCTCTACGAGGTGCCGCAGAAAACCGGCGAACTGATGAAGATGGTCAGCGACAACCCCATCGTGATCTTCTTCATGATCAATGTGCTGCTGTTCATTCTGGGGACCTTCCTGGACATGGCGGCCACCATATTGATCTGCACCCCGATCTTTATGCCCATTGCCATGCAGTACGGCATGGACCCTCTGCAGTTTGGCATTGTCATGCTCATCAACTGTGCGCTTGGCTTGAACACGCCACCGGTAGGAACGGTTCAGTTCGTTGGCTGCGCAATTGGCGGCATCTCTGTGGGTCAGGTGATGCGAACCATCTTGCCGTTTTACACCGCACTGTGCATGACCCTGCTGGCCGTTACCTATGTGCCGGCTTTTTCCCTGTGGCTTCCTGGCCTCCTCAAGTAAGCCAAGATCCGCATGTCCTCTTCGGGCGATCCCCTCCTCCTGCGCATGCACCGCGAGGACAACGTGGCCATCGTGGCCAACGAAGGGGGCTTGCCTGCCGGCACGGTGATCCCCGAGGGGCGGGTTGGCGCTGGGCTGGTCCTGCGTGAGAAGGTGCCGCAGGGCCACAAGGTGGCCTTGCAGTCCATTGAGGCAGGGCAGGCCGTGCTGCGTTACAGAGTGCCCATCGGCTATGCCTTGTCGGCCATTGAGGCCGGCAGTTGGGTGCACGAACGATTGCTGCAAATGCCTGCGGCGCGTGCGCTGGAAGGCTTGCCGATGGCGACCTTGCGTGCGGCCGACCTGCCGCCTCTGGAGGGCTACACCTTTGAAGGTTATGTCAACGCGGATGGCTCGGTGGGTACTCGCAATTTGTTGGCCATCACCACCACGGTTCAGTGCGTGGCCGGGGTGGTGGACGTTGCGGCCGAGCGTATTCGGCGCGAACTGCTGCCCAAGTATCCGCAGGTCGATGGGGTGGTTGCGCTTGAGCATACCTATGGCTGCGGCGTGGCCATCGAGGCGCCTGGCGCCGAGATTCCGATTCGGACCCTTCGGCATATTTCGCTCAACCCGAATTTCGGTGGCGAGGTGATGGTGGTCAGCCTGGGATGCGAAAAACTGCAGCCCGACCGCCTGCTCCCCGCTGGCAGTATTCCGATCGGCGCCGGGGCCCAGCCAACGCTGAAGACGGTCTGCCTGCAAGACGCGCATCACGTCGGCTTTGCCTCCATGATTGACGACATTGTTGAAAGTGCTCGCCCTCATTTGGAGCGGCTTAATGCGCGTCGGCGACAGACTGTGCCGGCGAGCGAGCTGGTGGTGGGCGTACAGTGCGGCGGCAGCGATGCCCTGTCCGGCGTCACGGCGAACCCGGCCGTCGGTGCCCTGGCCGACCTGCTGGTGCGCGTCGGTGCCACGGTGATGTTTTCTGAGAACACCGAGGTGCGCGATGCGGTCGATCAGCTTACTGCACGGGCCGCTTCACCGGAGGTGGCCCAGAGCATCGTCAATGAGCTGGCGTGGTATGACCGTTACCTGCAGCGCGGGCAGGTGGACCGCAGCGCCAACACCACCCCGGGCAACAAGGCCGGAGGCTTGTCCAACATCGTTGAGAAGGCGATGGGGTCTATCGTTAAAAGCGGCAGCGCACCGATCGCGCATGTGTTGCCTCCAGGCGAGAAATTACGCCGCAACCAGCGCGGCCTGGTGTTCGCCGCCACGCCGGCCAGTGACTTCATTTGCGGGACCTTGCAATTGGCAGCGGGCATGAACCTCCACGTCTTCACCACGGGGCGTGGTACGCCCTACGGATTGCAGGCCTGTCCGGTGGTGAAAGTAGCCACCCGCACCGATTTAGCCCGGCGCTGGCATGACCTGATGGATGTCAATGCCGGCCGTATTGCTGACGGGCAGATCAGCGTCGAGGAGGCGGGGCGAGAACTGTTCGATCTGCTTCTGGCGGTGGCCAGCGGTCAGCGAACCTGCGCCGAGCAGTGGAAGCTGCACAACGCGTTGGTGCTGTTTAATCCGGCGCCCATCACCTGAGGCCGGCGCATGTCGCTGCGATGGCTTAGCCCGGACGCATTTGCAGGCCAGGTTGACGGTCGGCGAGTCAGTTTGCATGTTTTGCGCTCGACGCGTCTGCAGGCTGCCTTTTGCAACCACGGCGCTCGCCTGCTGCAGTTGGTGGTGACAGGCCGCGACGGCCAACCACGCGATGTGGTGCTTGGCAACGATAGCCTGACGCAGTTGATGGCGGGCATGCCGTCCATGGGGGCCTTCATAGGTCGCTACGCCAATCGCATCGGCGGAGGGCATTTGCAGATGGGTGGGCAGTGCTACGACCTGCCGGCAAATGAAGGCCTTAATTGCCTGCATGGTGGACCGGGCGGTAGTCGACACCAGGTTTTCAGTGTTCTTGGGCAGGATGAAAACCGGCTGCGGCTGGGTTGGTGCTTTCGCACCGACAACGATGGCTTCCCGGGCGAGGTCGATCTCGAACTTGAATATTGCATCGAGGACGATTCATTGCGGGCTAGCTACACCGCAGAGGTTCGTGGGGCGGCCACGCCTTTGAGCATGACCTGTCATCCCTTCTTCAATCTGGAGGGGGCGCAGTCGGCTACTGCGCTCGATCATCGCTTGCAGATATGGGCCGATGAGTTTGTCCCGGTGGATGCCTGGCGCATCCCGCAGGGGCATCTTGAGCCTGTGGCGGGGACTGCTTTTGACTTTCGGCAGATGCGAACGGTTCGAGACGCCCTGTCGCAGGACCATGCACAGCTCAGGCTGGGGCCCGCGCCTGGTTTTGATCATGCCTTCAGCACACCGGGCCGGCCAGGCGTCTTGAAGTTACAGGCTCGTTTGCACGCGCCGGTCAGTGGCATTGCGATGGAAGTCTGGTCAGACGCGCCCTGTCTGCAGTTTTATAGCGGCGCTAACCTGAACGGGCAATTGCCGCGTCACGCCGGTAAGGACGGCCAGATCTACCGCAGTGGCGCCGCCTTGTGTCTGGAGCCGCAGCAGTTTCCAGATGCACCCAACCAGCCCTTCTTCCCGGCCTGCATTTACCAGCCGGGTGAACAAATGCGGGGGCAGATTCAATACCGTTTCTCGGTAGAGGACGTGGCCTTTAGCGACCGTCGGGGCTGAGTCGTTCGATCAGGCCGCGCAAGGCGCGCTCGACAGTGGCTTGCCGCACGGCCTGGCGATCGCCGCTGAACTGCTGCCGCTCGGCCTCAATGTGGCCGTTCACGGCCCAAGCCAGCCAGACCGTGCCCACCGGCTTGTCAGGACTGCCGCCAGAGGGCCCCGCCACGCCGGTCACGGCCACAGCCACCTGCGCCTCTGAATGGCTGATCGCGCCGCTGGCCATGGCGCGCGCGACGGGCTCGCTGACGGCCCCGTGGGCTGAAATCAGTTCGGGTGGCACACCCAGCAACTGGGTCTTGGCCGCGTTGGAGTAGCTGACAAACCCGCGCTCAAACCACAGACTGGATCCGGGCAGGTCGGTGCACGCTGCTGCGATCATGCCGCCGGTGCAACTCTCGGCCGCGACCAGCATTTCCTTGCGCGCTTGCAGCAAGCGGGCCAGCTCGGTGCTCAGCAAATGGCTCATCACCCGTAGGCCCTCCACATGGCCAGAACCAGCAAGGTGCAAAAAGCCGCGACAAGATCGTCCAGCAAGATGCCCAACCCGCCGCGTGGCCCGATTCCCTTGAAATGGCGATCTGCCCAAGCCACGGGCCCGAACTTGACGGCGTCAAAAAACCGGAAGAGGGCAAAAGCCACTGCCTGCAGTGCCAGCCCTGCGGGAAGGATCAGCCACAGGACGATCCAGAAAGCCACCACCTCGTCCCAGACGATATGGCCAGAGTCAGCCAGACCCATGTGCTGCGCAGTGACCGTGCAGGCCCACCAACCAACCAGCAGGGACAGACCGATGACCAGCCCCAACTCGGCCGGGGTGAGAAAGAGGTCCAGCACCAGAAAGGCCAGCCAGGCCCACAGCGTGCCAACGGTCCCAGGTGCAATGCGGGCCAAGCCAGCGCCTGCCCCCAAGGCAATGAAATGAGCGGGATGAGCCAGCAGAAATCCCACCCCGGGCCTGAACAAGGGTGCGGTAGGTGTGGGCGGTGGTGCGTCGGTCTGCATGTTCGATCAGGCGGCCCTGAAGTGGTCGAAGGAGGTTTGTGTAGGCTGCACCAGACCTCCGTGCGGGTCGATCAACCGCAGTCCGGCGTGCGCATCGATATGACCGATGCGCGTGACGAGTGTCTGGCTGGCCGCAGCAGCCCCTGTCACCGCATCGCGATGCTGCGCCGGCGCGGTAAACAGCAGCTCGTAATCGTCACCTCCGCTGAGCACTTCGTCAAGCACCTTGATCTGTGCGCTTAACTGGGGCCACTGCGGGTGAATGCGGGCCTGCAGCAGGCTGCCAAGCGCCTTCGTCTGCAGCGTTGCGCCTACCCCCGATGCCCTGAGTACATGGCCCAGATCTCCAATCAGTCCATCGCTCAGATCAATGGCGGCGCTGGCCAGTCCGCGCAAGGCCAGCCCCAGGGCCACGCGGGGCTCGGGGCATTCCAGCCGCATACGGGCCTGCTCCAGCAGATCGGCGGGCAAGGCCCGTTGGCCGAGCAGCGCCCCAAGCGCCAAGCGCGCATCGCCCAGATGGCCGCTGACGTAGATGTCATCGCCAGGCTTGGCACCGCTGCGTAGCAGCGGCTGACCTTCGACTTCTCCAAAAACGGTGATGCAAATGTTCAAGGGGCCAGCCGTGGTGTCGCCGCCGATCAATTCGCAGCCATGCCTATCGGCCAGTTGCAGCAACCCGTTTGAGAAACCCTCCAGCCACGGCGCATCAATTCGAGGCAATGACAAGGCCAGCGTGAAGGCCAGCGGCTTGGCCCCGCAAGCGGCCAGATCGCTCAGGTTGACGGCCAGCGCTTTGTGTCCCAGGCGGATCGGCGAGACATCGTCCAGAAAGTGCCGGCCAGCCACCAGCATGTCGCAGGAGATGGCCAGTTGGGTGCCCGATCGCGGCTGCAGCAAGGCGCAGTCGTCACCGACACCCAGCAAGGCTTTTTGTGTTGGCCGGGAGAAGTAGCGTGCGATCAGATCGAATTCGCCCATGGCCTCAAGCATAAGGCCCGCCGCAAACGGGTGCTGTCAGTGCACCACGCGCCGGCCTCCGGATGGGCCGGCTTCCAGAACGAACAGCGGTATCTCTGCGTCGAATCGGGTGGCGTCTTCGGCCACGAAGAAATAACTGCCGTGCATGGTGCCACTGCTGGTGCGCAGCCTGCAACCGCTGGTGTACTGGAAGGATTCGCCCGGTCGCAGCAGGGGCTGCTGGCCGACTACGCCCAGACCCTTGACCTCTTCTCGCAGTCCGTTGGCATCGCAGATGATCCAGTGGCGCGCGATCAGCTGCGCCGAGACCTCGCCGGTGTTGGTGATGGTGACCGTGTAGGCGAAGCCATAAAGGCCCGCCTGCGTATCTGATTGGTCAGGTAGAAACAGCGGCGTAGCCTGGCACTCGATGCGGTACTTGGACATGGCGTCATCTTATCGGCCTTGGTCTTACGCCGCTGCCCCGGGGGTGTCGCCTGCTGCACAATGGAGGCAGTCTGTGTTCTGACTGTGTGCCGCCATGACCTATCGCATTGCCCCGTCCATTCTTTCGGCTGATTTTTCCCGGCTTGGGCAAGAGGTGCGCGATGTCATCGAAGCCGGCGCCGACTGGATTCACTTTGATGTGATGGACAACCATTACGTGCCCAACCTCACCTTCGGCCCGATGGTCTGCAGCGCGCTCAAACCGCATGCACGCACAGCCCAGGGACAGCCGGTGCCGATTGATGTGCACCTGATGGTGCAGCCGGTCGATGCCCTGGCCGCCGCCTTCGCGCAAGCGGGCGCTGACCTGATCAGCTTTCACCCGGACGCCTCTTCCCATGTTCACCGCAGTGTGCAGGCCATCAAGTCCGCTGGATGCCAGGTGGGCCTGACCTTTAACCCGGCTCAGCCGCTCGATGTGCTCGACTGGCTGATTGATGACATCGACCTGATCCTGATCATGAGCGTCAACCCTGGTTTTGGGGGGCAGAGCTTCATCGATTCAGCTTTGCGAAAGATCGAGGCGGCTCGGCGGCGGATTACTGCCAGCGGCAAGGACATCCGGCTCGAAGTAGATGGTGGCATCAAGGTCGACAACATTGCGCAGGTCGCCGGCGCCGGCGCCGATACCTTTGTGGCGGGCAGCGCCATCTTTGGCCAGGCCGACTACGCTGCGGTGATCGCTCGCATGCGGGCCCAATTGGCCGCTCCATAAATCGGGCGCTCTCGCGGGGTATTTCGCGGGGCTCCAGCCCCCTTCGCGCGATCACATCATCTCTGTTTGTTAAATATAGAAAATTAGGGTGATTTTTGCGCTCAAAACGGCCTTATTCGTTAACTTCTTTATTCCAAAATAAGTACTATCCGGGCTCGTAAAAATTTCTTTGCGTACCACGGAGCCCGGCCATGCGAATTGCTGTTCTTGAAGACGACGAAAGCCAGCGGGACTGGATGAATTCGTTCCTGATTGCCCTGGGGCATGTGTCTTATTCCTTTGTTACGGCAGAGGCCTTGCTGCGTGAATTGCGGCGCGAGAATTTCGACCTGCTGCTGCTCGACTGGAATCTTCCTGACATGTCAGGTCTGGAGGTGGCGCGTTGGGTCAGGGCCAACATCAAGGCCCGCATACCGATTCTTTTCGTGACCTGCCATGTGGACGAGGCCGATTTGGTCGAGGCGCTCAAGGCTGGCGCCGATGACTACATGTGCAAGCCGGTCCGGGTGCCCGAACTGCTCGCTCGCCTGCACGCCCTGCTGCGTCGTGCCTATCCTGATCAGACAGGCGATCTGCTGACGTCGGGAGATTACGTCTTCGACCAAAAAGCCAAGACCCTGACTGTCAAGGGTGAGCTGGTCGAGCTCAAGCACCGTGAATACGAGCTGGCCTACCTGCTGTTTTCCCGCCTGGGGGAACTGCTCTCTCGCAAATATCTGCAAGAAAGTGTCTGGGGCGGTCAGGCTGCTGGGGTATCGCGAACGCTTGACACGCATATTTCGCGGCTGCGGGTCAAGCTCGATCTGCGGCCCGAAAACGGCTACCGCTTGAGCTCGGTCTACAGCTTGGGCTACCGCCTCGAGTCCCTGCGTGCTCGTGCGCCGGTCACACCGCCCTTGCCGGCTCCACCGCTAACCAGCGAAGAGGGGCAGCAGATTGCGGATCCGGCCTGAGGCCCAAAGTCCGGCCGGTCTGGTCAGGGAGTTCGCGCGGCTGGTCTGGCCTTTGTTAAACTGGCCCCATGTTTATTCACCGCATCATTTCTACAGGGTCAGGTGACCGGGGAGCTTGGCCCTGGCGCCACTGCCTGACCTGGCGCGGCTGAAGTCTCTGCGCGGCCCCTCGCGGGCTTGCCTCTAGCGGTTTTCCTCTTTCTTCTTCGGCCGGCGCCTCCCTGGAGTGGCTGCCTCGCGCGGCTGCGTCTGTTTGGCCTCTGAGTCGCGACTGCAAATTGTCAGTGCGTTGACCGTAGAAAGATCCGCGTCATGTTGTCTGAATTGGAATTTAAGAGCCTTGCTCAGCAGGGCTACAACCGAATCCCGCTCATGCTGGAGGCATTTGCCGACCTCGAAACTCCGCTCTCCTTGTACTTGAAGTTGGCCTACAGCCAGGACGCAGGGCGTTACAGCTTTCTCCTGGAGTCGGTGGTCGGTGGTGAACGCTTCGGGCGCTACAGCTTTATCGGTCTGCCGGCGCGCAGCTTTATCCGCGCCAGGCATTTTGGAGCCGATCAAATCACCGAGGTGGTGACGGAGGGCCGGGTGGTGGAGACCTCGCGCGAGAACCCTCTGGATTTCATTGCCGCCTACCAAAAGCGGTTCAAGGTCGCCCTCAGGCCTGGGCTACCGCGCTTTTGCGGTGGCCTGGCCGGTTATTTTGGCTATGACGCCGTGCGCTACATGGAACCGCGCTTGGCCACCGGCTGTCCACCCGATACCCTGGGTTGCCCCGACATCATGCTGCTGCAGTGCGAGGAGCTGGCCGTTATCGACAACCTGTCGGGCAAGCTCTACCTCATCGTCTATGCCTCCCAACCAGCCGGAGGCCTACCCGCAGGCCAAGCGCCGACTGCGGCAGTTGGGCCAGCAGCTACAGTATTCGGTCAGCGCGCCTCAGGTGCGCAGTACCGAAGGTCATCCGGTGGTGCGCGAATTTCCCAAAGATCAGTACCTGGCCGCTGTGGACAGGGCCAAGGGGCTGATTGCCGACGGTGACTTCATGCAGGTGCAGGTGGGGCAGCGCCTGAGCAAGCGCTATACCGAATCGCCCTTGACGCTGTACCGGGCGCTGCGCTCGCTCAACCCCAGTCCCTACATGTATTACTACCACTTTGGAGATTTTCAGGTGGTCGGGGCGAGTCCGGAGATTTTGGTGCGCCAGGAGTCGGTACCGCAGGGCACCAAGATCACCATTCGACCCTTGGCGGGCACCCGCCCGCGTGGCGCAACGCCCGAGGCCGACAAGGCGGCTGAGGCCGAGCTGCTGGCCGACCCCAAGGAGCGCGCCGAGCACGTCATGCTGATCGATCTGGCCCGCAACGATATTGGTCGGGTGGCCCAGGTCGGCTCCGTCAAGGTGACCGAGGCCTTCGCAGTCGAACGTTACAGCCATGTCATGCACATCGTGAGCAACGTTGAGGGGCTGCTCAAGCCGGGCATGACGCCGATGGATGTGCTCAAGGCCACTTTCCCGGCGGGTACCCTGACGGGCGCACCCAAGGTTCACGCGATGGAGCTGATCGACCAGCTCGAGCCCAGCAAGCGCGGCCTCTATGGGGGCGCTTGTGGCTACATCAGTTACGCGGGCGACATGGACGTAGCCATCGCGATTCGCACGGGCATCATCAAGGATCAAACGCTGTATGTGCAGGCCGCCGCGGGCGTGGTGGCCGATTCAGTGCCCGAGATGGAGTGGAGGGAAACTGAGGCCAAGGCCCGCGCCCTGCTGCGGGCCAGCGAGCTGGTTGAGGAGGGGTTGCAATGAATGCCCTGAATCATCCGACTGCCGCGCAGTCGCGCCACGTTTTGGTGATCGACAACTACGACAGTTTCACTTGGAACATCGTGCAGTATCTCGGCGAGCTCGGTGCCGAGGTCAACGTGGTGCGTAACGACGAGGTGTCTCTCGAAGAGCTTGAGCGGCGGTACGCCGCGGGCCTGTTCGATCGACTCTTGATTTCGCCGGGCCCGTGTTCGCCCCAGGAGGCAGGCATCTCTGTGGCTGCAATCAAGTACTTTGCCGGGCGGCTGCCGATCCTGGGCGTGTGCCTGGGTCATCAGAGCATAGGCGCCGCCTTCGGCGGTCGTATCGTGCGGGCCAAGACGCTGATGCATGGCAAGACCAGCGTAATTGCTCATGTGGGGCTGGGGGTGTTTGCCGGGCTGCCCGAGCAGGTAACGGTCAACCGATATCACTCACTGGCCATCGACCGCACCTCTTGTCCCGACGACCTGTTGGTAAGCGCGTGGACGCCTGATGGAGAGATCATGGGTGTTCGCCATCGCAGCCTGCAGATCGAGGGTGTGCAATTCCACCCCGAGAGCATCCTCACCGAGCACGGGCATGCGATGCTGAGAAATTTTCTGGAGCCGTCATGAAGCCTGAGGGTTTGTCTCCTGCTGCCCGGCCTGTGTTCGTGCGATCCGAAGCCGGCCTCATCTCCGATACTTCGCACCGCCCGCGCCAAAAGATCCGGGCAGCGATTGCTTTACGAGAGGTGCCCCATGTTGGTTGACTTGCGCAGCGATACCGTCACCCGCCCCACCGCAGCCATGCGTGAGGCGATGATGTCCGCCCCCCTGGGCGACGATGTTTTTGGCGACGATCCGACCGTCAACGCGCTGCAGGAGCGTATTGCGGCGATAACCGGCAAGGAGGCGGCCTTGTTCATGCCTTCAGGGACGCAGAGTAATCTCTGCGGCATTCTGGCCCATTGCGGCCGTGGCGATGAGTACATCGTCGGCCAGCTTGCGCACACCTATCGCTACGAGGGTGGTGGGGCCGCTGTTTTGGGCAGCGTGCAGCCGCAGCCGCTGGCCCA
>JACCDK010597029.1_pt1 | contig 12043 bp, 12 predicted proteins | sample 7445871 | NCBI WGS metagenome assembly JACCDK01 (sample SAMN15323436, study PRJNA562643) | freshwater metagenome | isolation source: river surface water | place: USA:Blue River Watershed | collected 2017-08-15
AAAGAAACCAGGATTAGCTCAATTAGCCACTTGATGGGCCAGAGTAGGTCCATTGGCTTACCTCGACTTTTCTTCTGTTGCGGGACTTACAAATCCTAGCTTGCCTATCGCTATCCAAGCTGGGGCAGTTTTTGGATCATCTATGCCCCCCTTAGACCACGGGTTGCAGCGCAAAATGCGCCAGATAGTTAGCGGGACACCCCTGAGGACCCCCAGATTCTGAAGCGTTTGCAACCCGTAGCTCGAGCACGATGGGTAATAGCGGCAGACATCTCCATACAAAGGTGAGATTAGCTTTCTCCACATCAGCACAAAAGCAATAAGGGTGTTTCTCGGAAGCAGTATGGCGAAAGCCAGCAGCCGAGACATTAGCTCAACTTCTCCAGGGCGGACACCAGGGCGGACTCGAGATCACCAAAGGTCGACTCCGCGCTAGCCGGATGGAGCCTGACGACCAAATCGTAATCCTTCAGAGAGGCTAGGTGGCCGCGAACTATTTCTCTAGCCCGTCTACGCACCAAATTTCTCGTCACGGCGTCACCAAGGGTTTTAGGTGTGACAAATGCCGCTCTGGAAGAGCCTTGGATGTAGTGAATAGTTGCCAGAGGGCTCGATAAACGTTTTCCCTGGCGGATAACTGCCTTAATCTCATCGGACTTGGTAAGTCGATGAACCTTAGGCAGCATTGACTGCCTAAGCGCTTAGCTCAGCGCGTCCCTTTGCACGACGGGCAGAAAGGATCGCACGTCCGGCGCGGGTGCGCATACGAGCACGGAAACCGTGGGTCTTCGCACGACGACGGTTGTTCGGCTGGAAAGTGCGCTTGCTCACTTGAAAACTCCCTGAATTCTTTAGGACTCAACTGTCCTAGACAACCTCAGTAATTTACGCCATCTCCCTTTGGAGAGTCAAGCCCGAATCTCGAATTTCATGACAGGAAAAATCCCTCTCATAAAAATTTGATAAACATTGGAATGACACGCCGATTAAATTTGATATCTGTCGCACTTCTCTGTTGAATGTCCAAATCGAGAATCCAAGGGGAAGCTCCTAGAGAGTTATCCACAGAAAATTCAGGGTTTTTCCACAACCTTTATTTCTGTGTAAAAATCTGTGGATAACTCGACGCAACTAGGGAGAATTGTGGCAGAAGCTGGACTCGTAACCGCCTGGGAAAGGCTGGTAAAGCGAGTCGCTCTAGACGAACTGGTCACCCCCCACCTCAAAGGTCACCTGGATCTCGCGGTACCAAAGGGTGTTTTAGATGACACTCTTTATCTAGAAGTGCCCAATGAGACGAGCAAGGTCATGTTGCAGCAGCGACTTCGTGACCAGATTCTGGGTGCTCTGGATGAGCTAGCAGAATTTGGTGGACCGACAAGCTTTATCGCAATCACCAACGAAAACCTCCAGGTTCCGGTTCGCACTGAGGTTGCGTATGAGCCAGCAGCACCCGAATACGATCGCGACCCAGCAACTGGCCCGGTGGCAGCTTCGGAAACATCGGGCCTAAACCCAAAGTATTCGTTTGAGAATTTTGTTACCGGTGGATCTAACCGGTTTGCCCACGCGGCTGCATTTGCTGTGGCAGAGGCCCCTGCGGAGGCATACAACCCGCTGTTTATCTACGGCTCCTCTGGACTCGGCAAAACGCACCTGCTTCACGCGATTGGCCACTACGCCATGCACCTCAAACCCAAGACCAAAGTTCGCTACGTCTCCTCTGAGGAATTCACAAACGACTTCATCAACTCGATTCAAAATAACCGAACCGCTGAATTTCAGGCTCACTACCGAGATGTGGACATCCTCCTTGTCGATGACATCCAGTTTTTACAAGGTAAGGACCAGACTCAGGAAGCCTTTTTCCACATCTTTAACGCCCTACACGATCACTACAAGCAGGTTGTCATCACCTCAGATTTGAGACCAAAGCAGCTTGCTGGTTTTGAGGAGAGAATGCTCTCTCGCTTTGAGTGGGGGTTGATTACCGATATCCAAGCTCCGGAATTCGAGACCCGAGTTGCAATTCTGCGGAAGAAAGCCGCCCAAGAGAAGATTTCAATCCCGGACAATATAATTGAGTACATGGCGACTCGAATTTCTTCCAACATCAGAGAGTTAGAGGGGACTCTCATTCGAGTAACTGCCTTCGCAAACCTCAATCGGCAGCCAATTGACATGGATTTGATCCAAATGGTTTTGAAGGACAACTATTCGGCTGGAGATGGAGCGCAAATTTCACCAATGGCCATCATCACCGCAACAGCCAAGTACTACAAACTCACCCCGGAGGACATCACAGGTTCTGGAAGACAACAGGCCGTTGCTCTTGCTAGGCAGATTGCCATGCATATTTGCCGCGAACTAACAAACCTCTCACTGCCAAAAATCGGTACCCACTTCGGCGGCCGCGATCACACCACCGTGATGTATGCGACCAAAAAGGTGAGCGAGTTGATGCGTGAACGCAGATACATTTACAACCAGGTATCAGAAGTAATCGAAAAGATTAAAGAAGAGAACAAATAGTTTTCAAAATAACCTGTGGATAAGTCCCTGGATCTCTGTGGAGAACCGGGGTTTTATTGTTAGAAAACCGTTTCGGTGTGTTGTCAAATCAAAAGTTATCCACAGCAAGCTTAGTTACTAACAGATTTATCCACAGAGCTGTGAACAACTTACACGGATGTAGTTTTTAGCATTTACAAAGGTGAAACCTGGTTACTAACAGTTTCAACAGAGGTTAATGATGTTTTTATAGAGATATCTAAATTTCTGAAATTCATAAAACCAGAGCTTTTTATTAGTTCTGTGGTTGGTGTGCCAAGATAAAGAACCGTCGTAGGAAGAAATAATGAAATTTCAAGCAGATAGAGAAGTTCTCTCGGACGCGATCTCATTTGTAGTTCGCATGCTTTCTCCTAAACCACAACTCCCACAGCTCTCCGGGGTAATGATCACCGCCAAGGACAACGCGGTAGTTCTCTCGATTTTCGATTATGAGGTTTCAGCAAGGGTCGAAATTGCAGCAGCTGTCGATCAACCGGGACAGGTCCTAGTTCAGGCAAGACTTCTAGCTGAAATTGTTTCCAAGCTGCCTGGGGAAACAGTGGCGTTTAGTCTGACTGAATCCAGACTTGGTTTGAGCTCTGCAAGCAGCAAGTTCACTCTTTCTGCAATGTCAACCACTGATTACCCAGATGTACCTGCAATGCCTGCTTCTTCTGGCAAAATCTCTGCGTCTGACTTCGCACATTCTGTTGCTCAGGTTGCAATTGCTGCTTCCAAGGAAGAAGTAACACCAGTACTAACAGCTGTGATGATCTCCGCAACCTCGAAAGAGCTCACCCTGGTTGCAACTGACAGATTCCGAGTCGCCGTAAAGTCTTTGCCCTGGCAGGGCGCCGCTTCAGAAAAAGAAATTCTTATCCCGGCTCGTGTTTTGCAAGAAATCGCAAAAACCTTCTCCCACCAAGGTGATTTAGAGATTGCTTTCTCGCAGAACGATAGGGATTTAGTGGGCTTTAGTGCTGGCTCCAAGAGTGTTTCCACGGCAACAATCAAAGGCAAATACCCTGCCGTGCTTCAGTTATTCCCCTCTGATTCCGACCACTTTGCCGTTTTGAAAACCAGCGACATCGCAGATGCAACAAAGCGCGTTGCTCTAGTTGTAGATCGCGAGAAACCACTCCGCTACAAATTCTCTGAATCTGAGTTGAGCCTAGAGTCAATCGGATCAGACGTTGCCGAAGCTTCCGAGCAGGTAACCGCATCACTAAACGGAGAAGAAACAACGGTTTCTCTGAGACCGCAGTTCCTATCCGATGCCCTAGCTGGTGTGGATTCTGCGAACGTGAAGATCGCGTTTACTCAGAATCCTTCTAACCCAAACAAGCCGGGTCCAGTACTGATCACAGCCGCTAATTCTGAAAACAACTACAAGTACCTACTTCAGCCAAACCTGCTTGTCTCCTAGTAGGAGCTTCTGGTGTGGGTAAGAAATCTAAAGCTTTCAAACTTTAGAAACTATAAAAGCCGCAACCTGGATCTGTTGCCGGGTATGAATCTCTTGTTTGGTGACAACGGAAACGGAAAGACAAACCTTGTAGAGGCCGTGTTTTTTCTGGCAAATCTCGAATCCCACAGAATTTCTGACACCAAAAGCCTTATCAGGCAAGGCGAAAGCCAGAGCACTGTGATAGCTCAGGTCTCTTATCGGGAGCGAAACCTGCTACTTGCGGCCGAGATAAACGCTGGATCCGGAAATAAGTACTACCTGAATGGGAATCAGCAGAAGCGAACATCTGATTTTCAAGGTCTCTTGGCCGCGGTAATTTTCGCTCCTGAGGATCTCGATCTGATCAGAAGAGACCCAAGTGATCGAAGAAGATTCATGGACCAAGCCCTTATCTCACTAAGACCAAGGATGGCTGCCGTCAAAGCAGATTATGAAAGGGTGCTCAAGCAGCGCAACGCGCTTTTGAAAAGTGCAAAAACTCAACCCAAGGTTGACCTCAGCACTTTGGAGATCTGGGATCAGCAGCTGGTGAGGCTAGGAACTGAGATAACAATGGCTCGAATCGAGCTACTCCAAACCCTAGAACCACTGCTTCAAAACTTTTACCGAGCACTTTCGTCCGACGCAGAACAGATCAAGCTCGATCTTGAACTAAACATCGGCTCCGAAGACGATGGTGCCGTGTTGGAAAACCCAGATGCAGAGCAGATAGCCAGCATGTTTCACGGGAAACTGCAGGAGCTAAGACCAAAAGAACTAGAGCGCGGGGTGACCTTGGTTGGCCCACATCGCGACGAACTACGAATCACAAAGGCCGGGCTATCCACCAGAAGCCACTCTTCTCAGGGCGAGGCTTGGTCATTAGCGCTGGGCCTAAAACTGGCGATTGCCCAGTTATTGCGGGAGAACTCAACCTCGGGGGACCCGGTATTGATTCTCGACGATGTATTTGCAGTTTTAGATGCGGGTAGAAGGACAAGACTTCTCGAGTTTGTTGCTGATTATGAGCAGGTATTAGTAACCAGCGCAGATCGGGCATCGACACCGGATTTGAAGTGGTCTCTAGAGGTTTCGGTTGGTAAGGATGGCGAACTTGCTCAACTTTGAACCCATTGATCGCTACTTCAGAGACTTTCTCGGTAGTACTAAGTCGCATCAAAACAAGGATCTGCGCCGCAGATCTGAGAAATCGAAGGGATCCCAACCCTTTGAAAAGGGCCGAGACCCAGTAATTGCCAGTTCTTCCATGAACCAGCTCTTTGAGAATTTCAACTGGGGGCTCAACATCACTCGGGCCGAGTTGTTTTCTAATTGGGAAAAGGTGGTTGGGGCGGCAAATGCCGAAGCTTCCAAACCCGAGGAGCTCCGAGACAACGAGCTCACAATTAGGTGTCGAAGCACCGCCTGGGCCACCCAGCTAAGACTCCTTGAAACCCAGATACTTGGTCGGATAAACGATGAATACCCATCGCTTAGGGTGCAGAAGCTAAAGATAATCGGACCCAATGTTCCGAGTTGGAAAAAGGGCCCTAGATCTGTCCCCGGAAGGGGTCCTCGCGACACTTACGGCTAAGCGCGATATCCCAGCATTGTCGGTGCCAAAAGGTAGAATTCAGGGGTTAGTCAACCCGAATATCAGTCGGTCTTTCGAGGCCGCAATTCACCGGAACTAACCCAGACCGGAAAGCAACTTAATATGTCAGAACCACAAAAAAATTATGACGCTGGCGCCATCCAGGTCCTAGAGGGACTAGAGGCTGTTAGAAAACGCCCTGGAATGTATATCGGGTCCACCGGACCGCGCGGCCTACACCACCTCGTATATGAAATTGTCGACAACTCGGTTGATGAAGCGCTCGCGGGATACTGCGACAACATCCAGGTTGTAATCACTAAAGAAGGCCACATCCGAGTCACCGACAACGGCCGTGGAATCCCGGTAGATATGCACCCGGTAGAGAAAAAGCCGGCTGTTGAAGTTGTGCTGACCGTGCTACACGCCGGAGGTAAGTTCGGAGGCGGAGGTTATGCAGTTTCTGGTGGTCTACACGGTGTAGGTGCTTCGGTAGTAAACGCACTATCCACCACGCTAAAAGTTGAGGTGCACCGCGAGGGCCACATCTGGCGCCAGAGCTACACCATCGGTGTCCCAGATGCGCCACTGGCCAAGGGCGAGAAGACCGATCGCACCGGAACCACCATCGAGTTTGTTCCTAGCGCCGAGATCTTTGAAACAGTCGAGTTTGACTACGAGACCCTGCGACAGAGATTCCAGCAGATGTGTTTCTTGAACAAGGGGCTAAGAATCTCGCTCCAGGATGAGCGTGATGGTCAGAATGACACTTACCACTACGAACGCGGTCTCTCTGACTATGTGGAGTACCTAAACGCAGCCAAGAAGGTAGAGGTTGTTCACGACGAAATCATCTCTATCGAGTCTGAGACCGAAGAGAAAAACCTCTCTGTCGAAATTGCGATGCAGTGGACCACCGGCTACAACGAGGGTGTTCACACCTACGCAAACACCATCAACACCCATGAGGGTGGTACCCACGAAGAAGGTTTCCGTGCTGCTCTCACCGGTCTATTGAACAAATACGCTCGTGAAAAGAGCCTTCTCAAGGAGAAGGATGACAACCTCACCGGTGACGATGTTCGCGAGGGATTGACCGCAGTTATCTCGGTGAAGCTGACCGAGCCTCAGTTTGAGGGTCAGACCAAGACCAAGCTTGGCAACACCGAGGCCAAGGCCTTCGTGCAGCGCGTGGTCAACGATCAGCTCGGCGACTGGTTTGAGCGCAATCCAAACCTCGCCAAAGAAATCGTAAAGAAGGCCATTCAGGCAGCTACTGCTCGTCTCGCAGCCCGTAAGGCCAGGGAAGCCACCAGACGCAAGGGACTCCTCGAGTCGGGTGGTATGCCTGGAAAGCTAAGGGACTGTTCTTCCAGAGATCCCAAGGTTTCCGAGATCTACATTGTTGAGGGAGACTCGGCAGGTGGCTCCGCCGTTCGTGGTCGCGACCCGGAGACCCAGGCAATCTTGCCGCTTCGCGGAAAGATCCTGAACGTTGAGAAGGCGAGACTGGACAAGGCGCTAGCCAACACCGAGGTGCAGGCTCTAATCACAGCCTTCGGTACCGGTATCGGCGAGGACTTTGATGTCGAAAAGATTCGCTACCACAAGTGCATCTTGATGGCGGATGCCGATGTCGACGGTCAGCACATCCGTACTCTGCTACTAACTCTGTTGTTCAGGTACATGAGACCTTTGATCGAGCACGGGTATGTTTACATGGCGCAGCCACCGCTGTACCGCATCAAATGGTCGAACGCGGATCACGAGTATGTCTTCTCTGACGCCGAGCGTGACCAGAAGCTTGCTGAAGGCCAAGCAGCAGGTAAGAAGATCCCTAAGGAAAACGCGATTCAGCGCTACAAGGGACTTGGTGAGATGGACTACGACGAACTGTGGGAAACCACCATGAACCCGGCCACCAGAACTCTGCTTCAGGTGACCTTGGACGATGCCGCCCTTGCCGACGAGATCTTCTCAACCCTGATGGGTGAGGACGTCGAATCCCGCAGAAGCTTTATCCAGCGCAACGCCAAAGACGTTCGATTCTTGGACATCTAGGCCATAGGAGATTTGAAAAATGACTGAAAACCAGATCGACAAGATTGAACAGGTAGACCTCCAGGTCGAAATGCAGCGTAGTTACCTCGACTACGCGATGAGCGTCATCGTTGGTAGAGCGCTGCCAGACGTGCGCGATGGCCTAAAGCCAGTGCACCGCAGAGTGCTCTACGCGATGTATGACGGCGGTTACCGACCAGAGAAGCAGTTCTCCAAGTGCTCTCGTGTGGTGGGTGACGTAATGGGTCAGTTCCACCCACACGGTGACGCTGCTATCTACGACACCTTGGTTCGCATGGTTCAGGACTGGAACCTGAGATACCCGCTGGTTGCCGGTCAGGGAAACTTCGGTTCACCCGGTAACGACCCAGCCGCTGCCCCTCGATACACCGAGTGCAAGATGGCACCACTAGCCATGGAGATGGTCAAGGACATCGACGAGGAAACCGTTGATTTCCAGGACAACTACGACGGTCGGACTCAAGAACCGACAATCCTGCCTTCAAGGTTCCCAAACCTATTGGTGAACGGATCAATCGGTATCGCGGTTGGTATGGCAACCAACATCCCACCGCACAACCTTCGTGAGGTGGCTCAGGCAGCTCAGTTCACGCTGAAAAACCCAGGTCTCGAGGGCGAGGCTCTGGTTGAGGAGCTAATCAAGATCGTTAAGGGTCCGGATTTTCCAACCGGTGCCCAGATCCTTGGCCGCAAGGGTATCGAGGACGCCTATCGCACTGGCCGCGGCTCCATCACCATGCGAGCAGTTGTCAATGTTGAGGAGCTACAGGGTAGGACCTGCCTAGTGGTTACCGAACTTCCCTACCAGGTCAACCCAGACAACCTGGCCCTCAAGATCGCGGAGCTGGTCAAGGAGGGCAAGCTAACCGGTATCGCGGACATTCGCGATGAGACTTCGGGTAGAACCGGTCAGCGCCTTGTGATCGTGCTCAAGCGCGATGCTGTTGCGCGTGTGGTTCTAAACAACCTCTACAAGTACACTCAGCTCCAGGAGAACTTCGGTGCCAACATGTTGGCATTGGTCGATGGTGTGCCAAGAACTCTTTCGATTGATGGATTCATCACCCACTGGGTGCGACACCAGATCGAAATCATCGTTCGCCGCACTCAGTTCAGGCTCCGCAAGGCCGAGGAGCGCGCCCACATTCTGCGGGGCTACCTAAAAGCTCTTGACGCCCTGGATGAGGTAATTGCTCTGATCCGCAAGAGCCCAACCGTTGAGGATGCCCGCGATGGCTTAATGAAGCTGCTGTCAATCGACGAGCTTCAGGCCAGAGCAATTCTGAACATGCAGCTACGTCAGCTTGCAGCACTAGAGCGCCAGAAAATCATCGACGAAGCTGCCGAGCTCGAGCGTCTGATTGGCGAGTACAACAAGATCATCGCCAGCGAAGAGCTTCAGCGTTCGATCGTTTCGGAGGAGCTCGAGGAAATTGTTGCTAAGTACGGTGATGACCGCCGCACCGCAATCATGCCGGGCTTTGACGGTGACGTAAGCATCGAGGACCTAATCCCTGAAGAGGAGATGGTCGTCACTCTGACCGCAGGCGGCTACATCAAGCGCACCAGAAGCGACAACTACCGCGTGCAGCACCGCGGTGGCAAGGGCGTGAAGGGTGCAACCCTTAGGGCTGACGATGTGGTTCAGAACTTCATTGTTTCAACCACCCACCACTGGTTGATGTTCTTCACAAACAAGGGTCGCGTCTACCGGTCCAAGGTTTACGAGGTGCAAGAGGGTGGCAGAGATGCCAAGGGTCAGCACGTGGCTAACCTGCTTGCTCTGCAGCCAGATGAGCGCGTGGTTGAGGTGCTAGACCTAAAGGACTACCAGCAGTCCCCATACCTAGTTCTCGCAACTAGGTCGGGTCTTGTGAAGAAGACGGCTCTCGAGCTCTACGACACCCCAAGAACCGGTGGAATCATCGCCATCAAGCTCCGCGAAAACGACGAACTGGTCAACGCGATGTTGGTGAGTGAGGAGAACGACCTCTTGCTGGTATCACGCAAGGGAATGTCGATCCGCTTCAGTGCCGGAAATGACTCGCTTCGACCAATGGGCCGCGACACCTCAGGTGTTATCGGCATGGCCTTCCGAAAGGGAGACGAGCTACTCAGTGCCAGCGTTATCGGTGAGGCCGGATTCGTATTCGTCGTCACCGAAGGCGGTTACGCAAAGCGCACCAGTGCAGATCAGTACCGAGTTCAGAAGCGAGGAGGCCTCGGAATCAAGGTTGCCAAGCTGGACGAAAAGCGCGGAGACCTAGTTGGTGCCCTGATTGTTGATGAGACCGATGAGGTGCTGGTGGTCCTAGCTTCCGGAAAGGTCATAAGAACCAATGCGGATGAGGTCCCGGCCAAGGGCCGTGACACCATGGGGGTCGTATTCGCTCGCTTCGATGAGTCAGACTCTGTACTCTCGTTAGCTAGGAATACCGAGCGCAATCTAGAAAGCTCGGGGGATAACGAGTCCGAAGGAGTAACCGATGGCGTCGATGTTCAAGCGGAGTAGCGCTCCGAAGCAGCCGGTCAAGAAGGTAAGCCTCAAGCTATATGCGATTGACGTTGTGTCGGCGGTGAAGGTGGGATTCTTTGTCTCACTGGCCCTCGCGATTGCAACCATTGTCGGTGCGCTATTGGTTTGGGCGGTGCTTTCTAACTCCGGCATCTTTGCCTCGGTTGGTGGGCTTCTCTCCTCCATCCTTGGTGAATCCACCCCGGTAAACCTGGAGTCTGACTTCTCACTCGGAAACGTGATGGGCACCGCAGTCTCGCTGGCACTACTAAACATCGTGCTCACAACCGCGCTAGCCGCGGTTTGGGCAGCGATTTTCAATGTGATCGGGAAGCTAGTCGGTGGAATCGCACTGACGTTCACAAACAACTAAAAACTTTGGTTTGTCACTTTTGGCAATCTTTAGTAATGTTGTGATGCTCTACGGGCCTATAGCTCAGGTGGTTAGAGCGCTTCACTGATAATGAAGAGGTCGGAGGTTCAAGTCCTCCTAGGCCCACGGTGAGCACTTTCCACTGGGAAATTGCTCGCTATGGGGACTTAGCTCAGTTGGTAGAGCACCTGCTTTGCAAGCAGGGGGTCAGGGGTTCGACCCCCCTAGTCTCCACAAAACAAAACCCCTCCTTCGGGAGGGGTTTTCTTTTTACTTACTCTCGACGTGCCTCTTGAAATTGTTGAGAATCGCCTGCCAACCCTCGCGTTGCATTTCAACAGGGTTCTCGGTCTCGGCGTCAAACTCGACAACGACCGTCACCGCATTTGCTTCCTCTTTGAAACGGATGCTGGCGATTCGATCACCAAAGCCATATTCGATTAACTCATTCGGAACAACGTTGGTGTATTCGCCTTCAAAATCAAAGCCAAAACTTCCATCCTTGGCTTCCATACGGGAGCTGAACTTACCTCCCGGCCGAAGATCAACGCTTGATGAGGTTGTGTGCCAATCATCTGATGCTGCATTCCATTGAACGATGTCTTCTGGGGTGACATAAGCAGCCCAGACTGCATCGATGGGTGCGGAAACCGCAACTTCAACTGTGATTTTCATGAGCGAAGCCTATTACCTGCGGGACTAAAACTGAGTGGTCCAGGCTTATACTCAAATCGGAGGTGGTAATTATGTTGACTATGACTGATTGCTGCGGAGGAAGCTGCAAGTGCAAGGACCAGGCAAAGCCAGGTATCAACTAGTTTTTGACCGCATTCAAACCCCTGGCTCGCCAGGGGTTTGTTGTTTCTGGTGAAAAACAGGCAATCGTTAGGACACAATCTAGGCATGGAATCTCTTGCAGCACTCGTGAGTGCCATCTTCCTCGGTTTGATCGTGTTCAGTTTGTTGACGGTGCTTTTCGCAGTCTTGACCAGGCGGGGCAAAACCAAGTTTTGGGTGGCAATGGTATTCAACGTGATCACGGGATTGCTTGCTGCCTGGGGAATCAGTGTCACCTGGGCACTCGGGATAATTCCATTCCTCGGTTTAGTGGTGAGCTCGATCATTCTCACCTGGCCGAGAAAAAAGAGTTAGTAGCGCTCGTCCCTAAGGACCTCAACCGCCGAAACCCAGCAGGAGCAGGCGTAGTGCGGGAAGTAGTTGGTTTCCAGCAGGGCGAGAACTGCCGACATAACTTCGTTGTTTACAACGACCTCAATCTTTACGTTCCCACCCTCGAGGTCACCATTTCTTTGGTTTCTTGGCCCGGCTCCGTGAGCGGGGGTGATGGTGTACCCCTTAGCGCCGAGGCTAGTGAGATCTCTAATCAGTCTTGGTTCCAGCGCCGCCTCGGCAACGATTGTCACTAGCTTGCGTTGCTTGAGATTCACAGCCCGACTCCCTCAATTAGGCCACTCAACG
>JACCDK011174912.1_pt1 | contig 12039 bp, 11 predicted proteins | sample 7445871 | NCBI WGS metagenome assembly JACCDK01 (sample SAMN15323436, study PRJNA562643) | freshwater metagenome | isolation source: river surface water | place: USA:Blue River Watershed | collected 2017-08-15
ACTAATCTATAAATAAACCCCCATCAAGGTCGATGAGGGTTTTTGTTTTCTGGTGGGCCCACCAGGACTTGAACCTGGGACCAAAGGATTATGAGAGCAGATAACCAAATAAAACTATTATGATTTCAATGACTTACAGCACTTGATTGCCGGTGTGTGAGCTTTTGTGTGGCGAAAATTAATGGATTTGAATACCAATACTCGTTTTCTGTAATTTTGATGGTTTGGAACAATGCTCTAAACCAGATTGCTGTATTAAATGATTGCTCCAAAAAATCCAATTAATTCAAAAGGTTAATTTTTATAATCAGCCAGGTGTACATCAAAGTGTGTATTTAAGATAAATTACACACAAATAACTTTATTTTTAACGGTTTATGATAAGTTGTAAATAGAATAACTACGATGATTTGAATAATGACAGCGCAGAATCCGGCCGCAGTACTTATTTGGAGGCGGTCAAACTAAACCTCAGTAACAAGTGTAATTCTTACTTGAAAACTTTTAAAGATGATGGCTTGTCTTGATATGTAGGCTGAACAATATTTGCTGGCAACTTTAAGTTTGACGGTCTGTCAATAAAACCCTGATCAGCTAATTTAACAACTACTTCCTCACCCAACGATTTTGACGCTGCCGACATAATTTTTGCACTACTCGGAGTATATGTCCCCGACCTACCATTATCAATTCTATTATCATTACCAGAAGCAGTAACTGTAAAAGCTGACCTAGCTTGTAGGGTTTTTGTATCAATTAAGCTATAGTCAACAGTCATGTTCATATCATATTGATTCATAAAACTATCAGTGTTATCAAGTTTTTCGCGGTTAGATCTTGTTTCCATTGATGCTATGACGCCAAATAATACGTATTGGGCCCCAGCAAATTCACCATTTTTAATTCTGGTAACCACATCAAAAAAACTATCTGTTTGACCTGGCTTTGCAACATTTGGTTTGGTTTGAATAAGCTTAAAACCTGACTTAATAAGTTCAGAACGTACCTCTCCGGACATACCAAGAAGTTCGGTGTATTGAATTTTTAGCTTGTCACCATAAGTTTTTACATAATTACTTTCTTTACTACTGGTCGAGGCTGAACTACCTTTGGCGGCAAAAGCCATATCATTTTTAGAGCTGCTAGCTGCACTACCCTGAAAGGACCCAGAGCTGTTGGCTGCAAGTGCGCCACCGCCAGCTGCCAAACTATCTTGTCTTCTTGCGTCAATGGCCACAGCCGAGCTGCGAGAACTTTTATCGTAGCCAGCGGCCTCATATGAGCTTGCTGAACTTGAGCTTGATTTTGAATTTGCGGCTTCAAAATAAAAAAATTCTCTAACCTCTTTTTTATAAGAAAGATCAGGGACAGCAATAATAGTGTCAGCTGAGGAAAAGGTGCCGAAAGATAAAAGAACTAAAAAGGAAAAAGGCTTGATGTAATTCATCATGATCATCTACCAGAAACCTTACGTATCTCTTTTTCATCACCCCATACTTGAACATTTCTCTCAATATCGATTAATTGCATATTGAAGTTATAACTGACAGACTTAACTGCGCCACGCTGTGTCATAGAAACAAGCGCCCCTTCAACACGATATTTTGCACCTTGCATTTTACCCATTTTAGCCGTTGTTTTTTGATCGTATAAACCAGATTGATTTTGTCTTCTTAAAGTATCCACTGCAGCCTGATTTTGATCAGCCCCACCAGCAAACTCAACGCGTCCGCTATTAACCAAAGTGTTTCTAATTTTATTAGTAATTAAAGAAGTATTAACGTATTCTCCAGTCAAATTTTTAACACTGGAAACTTCAATGCGAATAACTTCTTTACTCCGAGATAAGGCAGGAGATTGAAGCATCTTTGTTGCCATTTCCTCAGCCACCATACTAACGTCTGACATACTAAATTCATTAGAGGTCTGCTCTATAGATTTGGGATCAACATAAGAAACATTACCGCCATAACGCGGGCCAGTGGCGCAGGCTCCAAGAAAAATTGTCAGAAAAACCGTACTAAATTTAAAAATTACTCTCATAGGGTTACCCATAAAGTTAGTTAGATCCATTAAGTTCAATAATAAAATCGGTTGCCATAGGCGTTGGTGCAACACCAATAATATCTACAGTCTGTCCTGCAAAAAGATTCATCGGTTTCCAGCTTTCATCATTGCTGGTAGCCCGCATTTTTGCATCATCGAGCCATTTAAAACGATAATTTATTGGGGACCCAGACATGCTATCGTTTTGAAATGTAGCTTGAACTGTTAATAGTCCATTTCTTTCAACAGCCCTAAGATCCAAAAGCTTAATTGAGCGAGTTGACCCCGTTCTTCGAACTTTACTCTCCTTGCCCTCTTGGGCAAAAGATAAATTTAGCAAAAAAGCTGGCGAAAGAAAAAATAATGCGATTGTAGATTTTATAAAAAAGCGTTTTTTCATAGATGATCACTTAATTGCAGAAGACTGTGCAAATGCTCCGTATTCCTCTTGTGACAATGGTTTAGGATAATTTGCTGCAATAATCCCGTCATTGAATACTCTAAGTTTAACAACTTCATAGGGTGAGTTGAGCGAAACTTTTAATTGTTTTACTCCGGTAGGTGTTGGAACCGTTATTACACTTTCGCCCTGAGGAAGCATAGCTCTAGCCATGTAAATACCCGATGGTAGAGCCTTCCACATTCGAGTGTCAGCATCGCCAGCTGCTAAAACATTAACTGCGGCCGTAGCAGCAAACTTTAATAAAGCATTAGAGCCGCTATTCTGATTTTTTTGTCTATCAATTGCCTGGTGTGCAGCCTCTTGCGCAACGATTTGAATAATGGAAGAGGTGACAGCCTTTGCTATATAACTTGGCATTTGATCCTTTAATTCCCGCCTTGACATAGCCTCGACATTAGCAACATTTACCAATGGAAATGGCTTTCCACTGATGTCTAACCTTTGCGGATTAAACATAATTGCATTATTTCTAACCGCAGGAACAACCCAAGTTACTGCCTTGGGCCCGCTTCTGGTTGCAAATGGAATTGTTGTCTTAAAAGAATATATATCTGATAAAAAACCAGTCTGTACAATTATGAGTGTGTCTGACTGTTTAGGCCCTGGCTTAACTTTTTTTGATAAATTGACTAAGGCCTGCTTGAAAAATGGATGAGGATTAATTTTTATTGCATTTTGATAATCAGTATCTGCTTCCCCACTCACAACCTGACCCATGGACTCCCTAACAAACCCTGCTAAATAATAAGTTCCGGCATTGAAGTATGCATTTTTTAACTCAAGAACTTCCTTCGTATTGAAGGTGTCTATCGGGTACCCTGGTATTTGATCAACGCGATTTACGCTGCTTGTAATGCCTGAGGTTTTTATTTGCTCTTGAGCTTTAAAATTAGCCTGCTGAAGCTCTGCTCTTCTTGCCTCCGTTAAAAATTGGTCTAATTCTGTTGTAAATTTTGCGTCGTTGTAGGCCAAATCAAATCGTTTAGCAAGTGCGTGATTGGTCATTAAATCGAAGCCAAGAAGGCTTTTTTCATAATCACGCGGAATGTAAAACTGACTGAGATCAGCAGATTCGGCTATGCTTGCCATCATCTGCTTTGCACTCATATTAAAACTGAGTCTAGTTTGGCTCTCCCAATCTTTAATAGTGTTTTTGGCTACAAGGAAATTTTGAGTACTCTCATTCAATCTCGATTGACCAAGATTGCTTAAAAAAGTACCCTTTTCTAAGTAATAAATTGTGTCTTTTCTAGCTTTATCTTTTGCGGCTATGTAACTTACTCTATTAAAAGTAGCATCAAGCGACTGTAAGGCGCCAGGAACATTTCCCATCCTATACTGGCTATTGATATCAATGGCTTCCTTTTCCGAAGACTTGGTTACGCTTGCGCACCCCCCGACCAATGCTGAGGCAGCAATCACAAACACAAGATATAAATTTTTTGAATAGCGCATAGTTTTGAATAAAAGTTGACGTAAATTTATTTTTACCCAAAAATAAAAAAAATTCTAGTTTTTAAAAGGAAATTTAAAAAAAATAAGTGTTATCCCCAGTAAGAACTTAGGATGGGTCATTAAATAAATTATTGCAGCGCACTACTTTGGGATAACAACAACTGCCTCACCAGCCCTAACAATAGTACCTTGTTTAGTTTGTGTAACCGAAGCATTTCCTGCCCTCACCTCAGATTCTGGAGGATTGGGGTCTTGGTTAATTTTTTTAGAATCTATGGACTGAGTTGAACTATCCATTAAACCACTGGAGGAACTGACTTTATACTTATTAAGGTGTTCGATCATTCCCGCAGTGTCCCCAGAGGCCATGTATGCTTTAACCATTGATTCTGAAACAATTCCATCGGGATCTTGTTTCTTTTGAAGATAAGCTTCGCCTTCACTTATGGCTTTTTGATAGGCTTTATCCTGAACTAATTTATCAATTTTTTTTGACATCTCAGTAGGCGTAGGTTCTGAAACAAAGCTTGTGAGCTTTGATTTAATCTGATCGCATCCCGTAATCGATAAGGATAACGTCAATAGAAGAGGTAAGAAAATATAAGAATTAATAGCAAACGGCTTCATATGATTACCAAAGTAAAGAAAATCACCCATAACTTTTAGGATTAAACAAAGAATACTTTAAAAAAAATATTTCACAAAGAATATTAGTAAAAAATGAAAAAATCGAATAAAAACAATGGATTGAAATGGATAATCTTAATTTCGGCCCTATCCATAGCTATGCACTGGGTCATGAATCCATGGCCAATTACTCTCCAAAAGAAAGATCAGCTTTTCTTACAAGAACTGAATTTTTCACGCTATGAAATGAATTTATCAGCCGCAGATTTTTGCGCGTCAGTAATGCGTGATCGAAATAACTTACCCTGTAATAGTACAAGCAGTGAATTGGAGAAAAACATCACAAGTGAATTAAGAGAAAAAGTATTAAGCGAAATTAAAAAGGCTTCAGATAGCTATGAATCTTTAAAAAAGATTCTTATGAGTGAGGCAATCGATAACCAATATAAATTTCAACTAGTTGAAATTTTGGAAAGAAGAATTAATGAATTAGAAAAATTACGAACTGAATTTTTGAGCCCAACAATACTTACAGGTCAAAATAAAAAGGCCTTACAAGCACTTCTATTAGCGCAAGGTTATGCATATAACGAATATTCAGATAAGTTCAAGTTACTAAATTACGATATTGCCAGATATGTGATTCAACCGGAAAGTGTTAAAAATCAAATAGGTCGTCTTGAGAAATTCTCAAATGCATTACCACTAATCGCTTGCGTTTGGATTGCAATTTTTTTACTGCTCATAAGAAAAAAAATAAGTTTTGCTGGTCTAGTAATTTTTAGTCTGATTGCAATATTAATAACTATTGGCCTAACAATAGTTCGCGATGCAACTATAAACTTTGGTGCTTTGTCTAATTTTTATCATCTCAATCCATTTAGAGCAACATTAGAGAGGCAAATAATTATCGTTGGATTAAGTTTATTAATTTTTGTTTTTCTAATAAGTTTTGGCGATCAAATAAAAAAAATAGTTGAAAATATTGTTAATAGAATATCAATGACAACTATCTCCATGACATACATACTTATTTGCAGTTTTGCATATCTCATTGGTGGACAGGCTATAGGATCAGAAACAATTAAAATTTTTACTTGTCTAATTTGCGCATTATTCATAACTAAAAATGGAAGAATAATAGAGCTATTACAAGAAAATTCTAAATTTAGTACATACATAATAATTGCACCCTACTTTACTAAAAGCAAGAACAATAGCAATATAGAGAGAAAGCCTATTCCTACAACATTAGACTATTTTTCAAAATTTTTATTTTCTCAATTACTGACACCAATCAGTATTTTATTTTTGACTATAGCTATAGCAGCTATGATATTTAATGATTTAGGTGGATCATTAATTGCTTCTTTAGTAGCTGTTTTTTCTCTATATACTCTTCTCGGAGAAAAATTTGCAACTTTCATTCTAGGATTTTTAGCTCTAGTAACTACATTGCTAATTCTTACTTCAGATAAGGTTCGAGGAAGATTTCAATTAATGCTTGACCCAATGTATGCAAATGTTAGTGACTTTGCTCGATTAATTGAATTTAACAAATCTGCTCAACCATTTGGTTATGGTCCATCTAAAATTGAGTGGTGCACAGGAGATGGAGTATGCATTCCACTTCAATCTTTAAGTGACTACATGCCAACTTTAATATCAAGCATGATTGGGGCTTACCCAACAATTGTAATATTTTTACTAAGTGCAATGGCATTAATGTTTCTAGTTTATAAACTATTCATGCCGGCGTGGTACTTTAATAATCATGACCGATTTTTATTTATGTTTGCATGCTTACTATCACTTGCAACACTTGGACAATTAATCATTACATTCTTTGGAAATTGGCGATTAATGCCTCTAACTGGATTGGGTGTGCCATTTGCCAGCATTGGGATTTCATCATTTATGGCGGCAATACTTGGGCTTGGATTAGCAATGATGCTCGCACTTAAGAAATGAAAGAGACATCAAGTTACCGTATACACAAAAGAATGAGAATTGCAATTCTCGCTCTACTTGTAATTTTACTTCTTGCTATAGGGCTACATCATTTTAAAAATAATGAAGACGAATCGAATGGTATTTTTATTCCTATTTCGCTAATTAATCAAGTTAAAGAAACTATTGAATTCATCAAAAACTATGATACGGATAAAATCAAGGTAGAGAAATTTCCCTGCAGTGACCGGCAACGACTAATACTAAGTGAGTTTATCAATGAAAAATTAATGATTGGGACTGATAAGAGTGGAGAATTAATAGACTCGATTTGGCATAACCTTGAAATTAAGGCGCATAGTCCCTCATGTAAAACATTCCCACAGGTAGTAAAAAACACTTACAAAATTCTAAATGACACTGATCCAAATTTAACCGATTTGAGCAGAGTCGTTAAAGAAAGATTTGTTGAAAATGTAAGCTGGGAAAAATCTATATTCTGTATTTATGGTAAAGATAAAGGCGGATTCTATCTCGCGCATGGTAACTATAGTCAATGTAACCATCAAAAATTTGATAACTCAGGAAATTCCCCGCAGAGAAATTTAATTCGAAGGGATCTCAAACCATTAATTTCTCTTTCAAAAAACCAGGGGCAATTACCAAAAGAACAGCCGCCTTTGTACTTAACAATTGATGCGGACATTCACTATAAGATCCAGCAGTTGTTGATATGTAACGAATTAAATTGCCCCGAAAAAATTAAGAAAATTGTTAACCAACTTGACTTTTTAACCATAACCATAATGGATGCCGATAGCGGCGAAATTTTGGCCGTAGGATGCCGTGGGAATAAATGCGATGCTGCTGATAATAAGGATTTGGGACTACTGAAAGGCGCCAATATTGAAGCGCCTCCCGCATCTACTGCGAAATTATTTTTTGGTATGGCGTTAGCTAAAAACAACGCAAACTTGAGAAATGAACTTAGTTTTCAGATTAAAACATCTGGTCAGCTTGATCAAAAAGTTACTAAACGAAACGAATGGTGGGAAAAGGAAGCGATATGTAGCGCAAAAAATCAAAATAACTGTGTCATTCCTTTGATGGCTGAAGATTTCTCAAAAATTATTGGTTGGAATCAATATTGTACTGATAAGTCAAATTTAGAATGCGGGAAATCGAGCATTCTTCAGCCACTTGGAATTAATAAGTATAGTCCTCAAGCCGGTAGATTTCTTACTCAATCTAATAAAAATGGTCCCTATTTAAATTTTAATTTTTTGAAAGGAAAATACATGGACTGGCATTCATATGATGATTTCAGACTTGGTAAACGGCAGCCCTCCTTACCTGGACTTCTAGAGAAAACTTCACTTGTTGTGCAATCAGTAATTGGCGCTGGCGATAATCGGACCTCATCGCTCGGATTGGCAATGTTAAGTGCCGGGCTCTTTGAATCCTCACAAAAAGGCTTTATAAGTGAAGCGAAATTATTTAAAAATACCAACACCATTAAAGTGGAGCTGAATAAGTCAATAGCGAGCGCTGTGTTGAATGGTATGCAAAAAGTAACAATGCCAAGAGAGAAGAGTTGGGTTGGAGATGGAACAGCAAATTCTGCATATATCAATGCTTTTGGCGAGCCCTGCAAGGAGAATTGCCCTATCTACTCTAAAACTGGTACGGTCAGTCAGCAGGATAAGGTGTATGCTGGAACATCTCTTTTTACTGCGTTAGCTTTAAGTGAAGATTTGAAGAGAGCTCATGGGAAGAGTTCATCTCATACAGACCGGAACCTTGCAATCGGAGTGATATCAAAACCGAAACATAAGGTAAGCGAGCATTTTGCAAGCAAATTAGGAATGTTGGTTATTAAGGAAATTGTTTTTAATGAATAGAGATAATTTTTCGCTCTTACCATCTGAAGATTTATCTGCACAGATTAATCTGTTGTTTTTTGCAGTCTCAATAAAAGAATTTTATAAAAAAAATATGACTCTTGAGTTAACAATTCCAAATTCAGTTATGAGTGGTCTAGATGGAAATGATTTCAACACCTTTTTTTCAGATATCCTTCTTGATTCAACAATTCCTGATGAAAAACTTATCATTAAAGTAACTCAATCTGAAGTATTCAAAGTAAGGCTATATGGTCATGTCAATATTCAATAAATTGAAGTATATCTTTTCCTCTGATAATTCTGTAAAACAAGATAATTATCCCATCACCGATTCATTTGCCGACAATCTAATTTTAGAATTTAGAAATGCGGTGAATGATGCTGTGTTATCTGAGCTTGATAAATACCAAGAAAAGTACTTAAGTAATATATTACGACAATCGCATTTCCCAATAGTTGCAATCTCAATTGTTCCGGCTGATCATGAAATAGCAAAATCTGTTGATGAGTTTTTTAGAATTCATTCAGAATTAGATATGGATTTTGAAAAAAATTTTTTTACTAAACACCTGCAAACTGAATATCGAACACCAAAGGGGGCCAAAGCTATTTTTGCTGAAAATGTATCATTTAGTATACAGCCGAGCCATTTAGGAACAGATACCCTTACAGGTGATGAAGCCTATCAAATTAATTTGCGAGGTAATCGCAAGAAATTTACAGCATTAATTGAACTCGGAAAAATTACAGCCGATCAAATTAGTAGCATAAAGTCAAATATCAAAATCATTGAAGCCAAGCCAAATGACTTTAGTATTGAGACAAATAAGTCAAATAATGTACTAAAAAATGATGAATCTAAAACCAAGATCTCTGTGCAAATTAAAGACAAAGATGGCTACCGAGAACTTTTGACTACTCTGCCAGTTATTTTAGGAAGAGAAAGCGGTAATTCTAAGATGCCCAATCAACAAAAAATTGTTATTAACAGCACTTATGTTTCAAGAAATCAATTTGTTATTTTTGAGATTAATGAAACAGTTTACGGTTTTGTTCCTCAAGAGGCAAAACTAACAGCCGTCCTTGGGCGACGTGGGACTTTACGCCCCTTGTCCCTTGTAGAAATAGATAAAAATGGTCTGCAAATGACGTTTGGTCAACCGATTGATAGCGCTGTAAATATTGTTAATGCCGATAACCCAGAGCTGTATCCATCCATGACAGTAAGGATATGTAGCGATGCTGCGCATGATTCTGTGACACTAGTACCAAATGTACGAAAATAATGAATTATTCTTTTGCTTCATCCATTAATTTTGGCAATAGTAAAGGATATGATTATTTTCTTCATAATCCACTAAATAAATCATTTTGCTTATCTGATGGGGCAAACAGTGCTGTCTTTAGTAATTTTGCATCAAAATTAGCTTGCAATGAGTTAACAAAAATTGACTCCTCATCTATTGATGAAATTTACAGTTTATATTCTAGATTAGATAAGCTATTAATCGAGACACATCCAGGTACTGCGTGTACAAGTGCACACATCAAGTTATTTAATAAAGGTGTAATGGCTAGTTATTGTGGCGATACACTTATAGAAGTCTATCAATATAAAAATAAGAGTTTCTTTTCTTTTGGCACCAGCAAATGGGTAAAGGTTTGGGAAAATCCACTCGATGAACTTGATGATCATTCAGGCCCAAGTCAGCTTTTGGGGTGTAATGCATTTATCAAAGCTAATGCAGAAATATTAGATGTGAATCTCCCTCTTTTAATTCTGATGAGTACGGATGGATTACATCGATATACATCATCTGAAGATAGGCTATATCAAATTAGTCAAGTTAGAAGTGACAAGCCAAGTGAGAATGATCTTCTCTTCATTTGTGAAACCTTGTCTCAAGTTGCCCTAGCGGCCGGCTCTACTGACGATATTTCAATTGCAAGTATTTGGTTAAGTCCTATCTAGGAGATGCGGTGACTACAAATACATTTATTAAGCGATACAGCAGCACTGGACCGTTTCTAAATCTACCAGCTAATAATTATTGGATTTTACGAGAGGAATCAATCTTAAGTTATCTTGAGCAAAGAGGCGCAAAAGTCCCAAAAGTTTATATTAAAAATACTCAGGATCAATCACTCACACTCGAATTTGTTGGGAAATCATTCCACGACATATTTATTAAAACTTCAGACAGCAATCCGATAGTTCTAATGGAGTGTATTACAGCTGCAACAAACGAATTATTAAAAATTTTTGAACTAGGTGTTTTACATTTGGATATTGCAGCTCGTAATATTACTTTTGATGCTGATGGAAGCCATAGTGTGTATGTTTTAGATTTTGCACAAAGTCTTAGTAGTAACTATGTACTTCAAAAACCAATTCCACTCATTCCCCAACCAAATTATCAACATCCTGAACTAGTTAATGCACTTAAAGAGGACTGGTCAAATTTTTTTCGGAATACGAAAAAATATATTCCTGATTTAAATAAGAAATTTGAAGTTGATGACAGAATTTTTACTGATTACTGGAGTGAAAATCTTGCTATTCAAAAATTACATCAGTCCCTAGCTATCCTAAGTCACAGTCTTGGCCAGTTTTATTTAGAAATGTCTGAAAGTCCTATTCTCACAAATAATGAGAAAAACTTTTTAATTAATTTAGGGCGTAATTTAAAATACAGAGAAAAAAATGAGTCAAGATCTGCCATTGAGAATGCCTTGACTGACTTGCAAACATATTTAATTTCTAATAAGTCTGTTCATACAGAAAATATTACACAAATTCCAATTGTTAAGCGTAATTCAATAGTTTCAGAAATCGATACTAGTCATATTAATGCCTCTGAAATAAATGTTGTCACTCTAGCAAAAGATGAAGCCCATCAAAATCATGCGAACAAACATACTCCTGTAGGCAATCTAGATAGCAAAAGCAATATGAATTTATCTAAGTCGTCTTTTTTTGAAAAAAAGTTATCAATCTACTTTATTGGTATATCTTTATTACTGTTAGCCATTCATACATTTTGGTTGGATCTAATCATTTCAACCTTAAATATTATCCTTCCAGATTTACTTATCTACAGCATTCTTTTGATAGGTTTTTTTACAATTTTTCTAATCAGTGTTGGAATTTTTAAGAAAAAGTTAAATCAAACCGTTTTAATTAATTTATCTCTACTTTTTTTAGGAATACAAATTTTAATTTCCGCGTTTGTATTACTTAATACCAAAAACTCATTAATTATTTGGGCCCCATCGAGCGTTATTTACCTTGTTTCAGCACTTCTTATTTATAAGGGAAAAAGTTAAAATTATTTTTTCAACGAGCAATAATTACTCGCTTGTCACTTTCTTTTCCTCGAATAGAATTAGCATCTAAAGTAGAGCTTATTACTTCATATCCATACGCCCCACATATTGATATAATTTTTTTTCATAATATACCTGCCAACTAATTAATGGTTCAGAACGCTCGACTACAATAGTAGCCTATCCATCATTAATTTTCACTTCATCTGTATGAGTTTATGCACCTATGAGTGGCAGTAATATAAAAATTCTTTTATAAAAAAAATA
>JACCDK011522018.1_pt1 | contig 12036 bp, 9 predicted proteins | sample 7445871 | NCBI WGS metagenome assembly JACCDK01 (sample SAMN15323436, study PRJNA562643) | freshwater metagenome | isolation source: river surface water | place: USA:Blue River Watershed | collected 2017-08-15
ACGTTCGTTGACACACGTAAACCTCCTGCATCCTCCCGCGCCCTTATGAAAAATCCTGACGACCAAGACGTCGATCCTGACGACATCTTCGAAGAACTCGAGCCAACCGAGCCCGAGTCGACCTCCGCCCAGATCCGCGATGGCGAAGAGGTGGACATCGACGAACTCACCGAAGAGGACATCGCCAACCTCGATTGGGATGAGATCCTCGAGGCGGACCGGAATTACGTCGACTACCTCGAAGAAAAGAAACCCGAGCCGTCCAAGCCTCCGGAACAACCTTAACCCTGGCCCCTGTTAGGGTTGCGATGACATCGCATCCGTTGCCTCAAGGTAGGGGCAGCACCGCGTGCTGCCCTGGCGCCTGCATCGAGGTAGGGTCGGCTTTGCTCATGCCCCCGTGTCACCATGCCCACGTGCCCCCTCGCGGCTCCGCCGTTTTGGCAGGGATGACCGGCCCGGGCATCCTACGCCTCCGTTAATTGTCACTTGCCGCCCAATTCTTATGCTTGATGCCTATAATAAAGGAATATTTAACCATTAACCATGCCCCTACGCTCAGCCCTCCTTCTCTTCCTGGCCATGCTCATCCCTGTCGCACGCGCAGATGAACAGCGCGAACAGATGAAGAAGGCCATCGCCCAGGAGCTCCTGAAGGCGCTGCTGGAAGACGACGATGATGACGAGGAGGATAAGCCCAAGAAGGCCAAGCCTGCCCCCAAGAAGAACAAAGAGGCGAAGACCTTCGAGCCCGCCGCGGACGCCGTCTTCTCGGCCGAAGCGCACTCGCTGACTCCTGGCGCCATCTACCCCAGCCTCATTCTGGCTACCGCGACGATCAAGGATGACGGATCGCCGGACGATCCCTCGGAAGCCTCACACTATGGAGACCCCATGGCCACCCTCGGCGTACTGCTGCGCAATGTCCGCAAGGACGACAAGATCACCGTCGAAGTTTCCGCGGACGCCGTGATTAAGCCCTCGAAGTTTTCCTTCACCGCCAAAGCTTCAGAGGTCCTCGTTACCGCCGCGCCTAAGGTGAAATTCGACTTCGAAGCTCTCGGCAGGGTTACTCAGACCCGGCCGCTCAATGTCACTTTCAAGGTCACCCGTAACGGCAAGGCCGAGGACGAGATCGATGAGGTCATGAGCCTCCGGCAGATCAATGATTGCCCCTTTGTGGTCATTTCTCCGACCCCTAAGAAGAACGGTAAGACGCCACAGGAGCGCCAAGATATTTGGTTCATGTTCGCCGCCTATGCGAACGAGAACCACCCGCAGATCGACCAGATTCTCAAGGAGGCAAAGGCTACGGGTCTTTGTAACTCATTCCATGGCTATCAGGGGACCGAGCAGGACGTCATTCAGCAGGTGAATTCGATCTGGGTCGCCTTGCAACGTCGAGGAATTACCTATTCCAGCATCACTGACACGACTCCCAACAAGGGGGTTTACGCTCAGCATGTGCGCTTTTTGGACGAATCGATCAACATGACCCAGGCCAACTGCGTCGACGGCTCGGTGCTCATGGCCTCCGTCCTGAAGAAAATCGAAATTAAGACCGTACTGGTGCTTGTCCCCGGACATTGCTACCTGGCCTTCTACTCGCATGATCCGGCCAAGGGTGGTAAGCTTTATGGCGTCGAGACGACCATGCTCGGCAACAAGTCGGGACTAAATGATGCCATCATGGTCGGCACCTCTTCGGCAGAATACTCTTTGCAAAAAAACTGGGCTAAGTTCAGCCAGGAGAATTCGGGTTTCATGCTCGTCGACTTGGACGAGGCACGCGAGTTCGGCATCATGCCCATCCCCTATGTTAAAGGGCTGAAGTGAGTTCCAGGCTCGCCCGACCATTACAAAATCACCCCTTGTTTATCCTGTCGCATTTCGTGCGACATCCCTGCGGGCTTGTCCGTAGGCTTAATCTCATCGTTTAGGCGGCCAGTGTGACCTGGCTGGCAAGCTCATCAGGGCTGTATGGGCTTGTCCCAATCTAAGAAGACACAAGAAACACGTCGTTCCCCATGAACTACGCGATCCTGATCCTGGCTCTCGGCTGCGCCCCTTTGCTGCCGCTGGTCGCCACCGGCTATTTCTGGTATTCACGCTGGAAGTGCCGCAAGGTTGCCGTCAGCTCCGGCCTCAAGGGGCGCGACGCCGCGCTGAGGCTGCTCGCGGAAAACGGGATTACCGATATTCCTGTCGAATCCGCCAACGCCATGGTCGGCGATCATTTCGACCCCAAGGGCCGCAAGATCGCCCTCTCGGCCGATGTCCTCGACCAATCTTCCGCCTTCGCGCTGGCCGTCGCCGCGCATGAGGTCGGCCACGCATTGCAGCAGAAGGATGGTTATCGCTGGTTCGGTTGGTGGATGGCCGTCGCGCCCTATGTGCACGTCCTCACGTTCGTCTTCCAGATGATCGTGATGGCGCTGGCGCTGTTTTTCCCGCCGATCATCTTCCTGCTGGTCATCTCCTATTCGCTGCTGTTCCTGATGTCTATCCTGACGCTGCCGGTGGAGTATGATGCCTCCCGCCGCGCGCTGAAGGAGCTCGACCGCTCCGGACTCCTGACGACTCCGGAAGAAAAGTCGGCCGCCAAGACCGTCCTTATCGCCGCTGGATTGACCTATGTCGCCAAGGCGATCCAGGACCTGCTTCTCGCTATTTACTACGCCCTCAAAGTCTTCCGTCGCTGATCTTATGTCTACCCCTGCCCCTGTTACCACCCCTTCGGCCGAGCCGCAACCGGCTGCCGCTCCCGCCCCCAAGCCTGGAGTCTTCCTACCCTGGGTGTTCGTCGTCGTGGTGCTTGGTTTGTCCTTGGTCCAGCATGCCGTGATGGACCCGATTTCCGAAGCCATTGAGCAGATCAACATCCTCAAACAGTTGGTCTCCTCGTCCTTCCCTGATTTCCTGCAGGGTGTAGTCGGAGAGTTCTTGTCCTGGACCATGGCCTTGGGCATTCAGACCCCCTACGGCTCGGTCGCCGGCTTCATCATGACCGGCGTCTTCATCGTCGCAGCGCTTCGTCCCTTCCTGGCTTCATTCCTCGGGGCGTTCTTTGTCCACCCATTCCTCTTCATCACTGGAGGCACCGAACAGGGTTGGCGCTATACCTGGAGAGCCTTCGCCTTTAACCGCATCGCCGTCGAGCTCGTCTCCATCGCCTGCTTTATCGGAATCGGCTACTCGCCGTTGGCGGTCGCTTGGAAGATTTCCGCGCTGCTTATCCTGATTCCCGGCATTCGGCTGGTCGGCATGGGGGCCTTGCTCGCGCAGCTCGCCCGCGGACAAGGTCTCGGCTTCTTCCGTACTTTCTTTCTGCTCGGCCCGCTGTTCGCCCTGTTCGCGGTAATCTCGATGATCCTGAGCATAGTCTCCGTCGTTTGGGTCGGCCTCTGGTGCATCGCTAAGGTCGGCTGAGCTCAGAACGCCACCGAACCACGACTCCGCTTATCCTCCATGAACGAACGAGCAGACACCTTAAAGAAAGCCGAGCAAGCCGCCGGACAGATTGCCGGTCAGAAGTAGCGTAATTTGACTTGGGCTTGGCCAGTCGCCCGAGCAGGTCGCCGAAGTCAAAGAGGAGGGCCGCGCTTTCCGTTCGATATCTCACTGGATCTGGGCGCTCATCATCCGATAAGCCATTACCTCGGACCCGCAAAGATCGCCAAGGCGTCTCAGGCACCTGCAAGGCAGGGGGGTGATCTGGTGGATTATTTGAAATCCGAGGCGGAGGCTGGCTAGTCGATTTATCCCACCGTCACCTTGCGAGATTTGTAGCAACCGAAGACGCGCGTGCCTTCGCGCCAAAAAAAGGCTCCCTCAAGGAATCCCGGAAGGTCTTCGTCGGATTCGATGCCCCCAATTAGTTGGCCTGTTATTCCCGCGAGGACCACGTCATGCGTGATAAATAAATGGAGGCCTGGGCTAACGCATCTGTCGAGGACGTGATTGAGCAATGTGCGGGCAGCGTCTGCAGGCGGGTGCATTCCTGGAAGTGCGATATCCCTGACTGCGAGGTGAAGCATGACTCCGCGCGTACCAAGAGTTTGGAAGTTAATCCATGCGGCCTGGCCATCCGCGATGAAGGCGCCTGGGTCACCAAGTAGCTTAGATGTAGGCACGGCAAAGTCGGCACCACTTCCTTTAACGATATGCTCGGCTGTTTCCGTGCATCTCCCGACCGGGCTCGACATGATTGATGCAAGTCTGGAGGAGATCGTCGCGCCGAAGAGCATTGCCAACTGTCTTCCTTCTGCGGTGAGGGGCACGTCGTTACCCGTCTCTCCTTCCGGGATTTCACCTCTAATGGAGTGTCTGATGATCAGGGCCGCCGCCGTACCTTCAGGGATCAGCGAAAGCCCGTGCGTCAGGCTGTCAGGGATTCTCATCTGGAAGACGGCTTAAAATGGAGCGCCTTATGCAGGCTTGAAGCATCCAGCATGTCGACAAGTGTGAGTCCGGCTGAACCGCATATTTCGACGAAATCCGAAAGCGTGCGTTCTTTTCCACCGCTTACAGCGAGAAGGTGAAGATCGCACAATCCTCCTTCCCAGCCCTCCTCGGCGAGGACGGTCTCGATGATGATAATTCTTCCGCCAGCACCAAGGGCGGATTTCGCATGCGTAAGAATCTCGCGGCATTTGAGATCATCCCAGTCGTGCAGCACTCGTGACATGGTTATGACATCGGCGGGTGTCGGCCAAGGTCTGGCAAAGTCGCCAGCCTCCCACTTGATGTCGCCAATCATCCCTAGCTTGGCTGCAAGCTCGCAGACTTCTGGGCGCTCAAGCACAACGACTTCGAGCTTCGGATTAGAGGCTTTTATTTTCCGGGCAAGCGCACCGAGCCCGCCGCCTGCGTCTACGATGACGCCTCTCTCCGGAAGCCGTAGCGCCGAGACCGCCCGGGCGTAATCACGGCTTGCGTATGAGTTCATCATCAGGTGCAGGTGCGTCGTCCTTTCTGGCGTGACGGATGCTTCCTCGAAAACATCAGAGCAGCTGGAATGACCCTTGAGCGTTGCGTCAAGCTGCTGCCACTTGCCGATATGAGGGCCGGCCATCTCTAACGCAGAATAAGCCAGGCTGGAGGGGTGCGTGCGAACCAGCATGTCGCCTTTAGTGGTTCGCATCCAAGTGCCATCCGGACGTTTAAACGTAAGTCCAAGTTCGGTGGTGGCCCTGAGAAGGCGGCTAACCAATTCCATTCGGATGCCGATTTTTTCGGCTACGGCTCTGGACGAGCCGGGCAGGGATTCGAATAAGCCCGCCCTTACGGACGCAGATATCGCCAACGACTTCCAGTAACCGACTATGTCTGAAGAAAGCTGATCGAAAAGGCTGTCCTGGCATGCAGACTTGGCGTGGAGGCTGTCGACCGTGGCACCACTTGGCGCGATCCTCACGCGCCTTCCGTCAGCCGTGTCCGCCCTCGCCAGGCCGTTATAGAATGGCTCAACCGAAGCATAGCGCTCCGGATAGCAGGCCTTGCCGTCGGGGGTGACATGGAACCATCCTCGTGCATCCTTCGCTCGGGCAAAACCCTTGTGGAAAACGTCTAGGTCGATGAACGCGCCAGCGTGGAGAGGCTTGCCGTCGGTAGTAATGTGGCGGCAGAGACCATCTTCAGAAGAGGTCACCACCGCAATGCCGTCACGGAAGTCCCCTGCATATGAGTAGGTCTCGGCATAGACTCGGCGCCCAGACTGGTCGACGTGGAAAAATCCTTCGCAGGATTGAACTGGGCAAAGTCCTTCCTGAAAATTGCCCACCCAGGCGTAACGTTCACCATAAGCAGGCACTCCCGAGGCAGCCACATGCATCCACCCTGCGGCGTCTTTTGCTGCGGCCAGCCCACAGTAGAATCCCCATGTATGCTCATACCTATTCGAATATGCGGCCATGCCATCGGTCTGGATATGCATCCAGCCGGAATCTTCATGGGCAGGAGCTAGGCCTGGTGGGTGAAATTTGCCCACATGCTTGAACCTGGAGGAATAGGCCGGCGTGCCATCGGCATTCACGTGAAATCTTTGCTCACGCCCAGGCAAAGGGTAGGCATGCATTGTGCTCATGAGAGTCTGCGCATGTTGCAGGTCCTGCAGACCTCACGGTTAAGATAACCGGTCAGGAGCTGCGAGTAAGGTGCTCCTTTCCAGATTGATTGAAACCCTTGGGATACGTTGCCGAAGTCACCAAGTGTTCTTCGTAGGACGTCGGGACAGCAACATGGATCAAATCTTCCCTGGGCGTTCACCCAAGCTTCTCGCCCCAGAAAGGGGCAAGGACCTGCGCCACGCTGTTCCTGTGACGTGGCTGCGCGGCCTTCCAGTTCCTCGAAATTTTCAAGCACCAATAGGTTACCTCTGCTCCTCGTCGCCGCTTCGGCCGTCGCCCTGCAGCGGCGGGCGACGGAATTCCAGCGCGCGATGGAATCAGCGGAACGCTTAAGGCCGAGCGGCTCGATTTCGTTGAAGTGTGCCCACAGGTGGTGTCCTTTGACTCGTTCGACCCCAAGGGAGGACGCGAGCTCGATGATCGAAGGCAACTCCTCGAGATTCTCCTCCATGAAGGTTAGCTGTAGAGTGACCCTGCAAGCCGGTCGGCCTGCAGACCTTTGTTCATCTCTGACCGACAGGAATGTGCGGAGGTTCGAAAGATTCCGATCCCAGTCGGTTCCCCGCATGATTTTTTCCTGCGTGGACTTGCAGCCGCCATTCCAAGAGATCTTCACGTCGCTGCAGATGGGGACAAGAAGGCGCGCCCACTGTTCGGCTCCTCGCTTTGGGAAGGTGCCGTTAGTCGTGAGGTTCATCTTGATGCCGTGCTGCGTGCACAGCCTGATGATCTCGTCGAAATCTTCATAAAGCAGCGGTTCGCCCATCGTCGAAGGGATGATTTCTCTGAGCCCTAGCGGTGCTTGTTCTTCGATTACTTTGCGAATGAGCGAGACATCCATGCGCCTTTTGGGAAGTCCCGCTGCACGGCGCTGTTCTTGGGTCTTGCTGTAGGGGCTATGGTCTTCGCACATGATGCAGCGAAGGTTGCAGTCGTCCGGATTAGTATCGAAAGTGATTCGCCAAGGGCTCGGAAGCGCCTTGATAGTCAGGGCGCGTCGGCGGCTTGCGGCTTGTTCATAGATGGTGACGACCTCTGCGGCATGTTCCTTGATGTCGGGGATATCCCCGGACTCGGAGTGGAGATACCCTCGCCGTCCGAGCTCAGCAATTTTCTCCGGCTCATCCCAAGCACGCTGCATGGCTTTGGCTAGCGATGATGCGTCACGATGAGAGAAGGTAAGGCCATTGACCCCGTCTTGCACAAATTCTCCCATGCCGCCCGCGTTAGCGGTGATCACCGGCACACGGGCTTGCAGAGCTTCATGGATGACCAAGGGTGAGTTCTCCACCCAAATTGAGGGAACCACGATGCAATCCACCTGATTGAAAACTTCGGTCACGATGGCGTCGTTCCGATAGCCGCCTAGCCATTCTACTCTGCCCAGCGTTTCAGGTCCATAGCTGTGAAGTTGGCGCTTCAGCGCGACGGTCTCCTGGCCGTTGGGGTGTCCCCAGATGCGTAGCTTGGGCTTTCCGGTCAGGCTTGCAAAGGCCTCGATTAGCAGGCCGATTCCTTTGGCGGGAATATGCGTGCCGATATAACCGAAAGTAAAAGGTTCGCCGGCAGTCCTCGTCCGGCCAGTCAAGCGACGGAGATCAAAGCCGTAGTCCAGAAAGCGGACCTTGCTCCTGGAAGCTGGCCAGTCCCTCACGAATCGCTCCATGATCTGACGCGAGGGGGCAATCATCGTGTCGAAACAATGAGTCGCCTGTGCGGATTCTCTCATCCGCTGGTCCACCCACTCCGTCCAGAAGGCATGCTCTTCCTTCTGAGTCTCATTGTTCCCCGAGCAATAGCGCTGGTAGCAACGGTCTGCGCACTTATCCGATGACTGGCCGGTGCATAGCGGCCATGTCTCGCCGTTCGCCCCGTTCTCCATCTGGATGAACTGGCCCCGCGGGCACATCATCCAGAAGTCATGGATGGTGAAGATGCAGGGAAGGCCCTTGCCGGAGGCTATCGCCGGGAGCCGCATCGACAGGTGATTGAGATGACCGAAATGAACTACGTCTGGACGGAATTCGCTGAGCGTCTTCTCGAAGACTTCATCCAAAGGACGATGAACATAGCGATCCTTGTGATTCGCCATATTGACGCGACGGACCAGGACATCCGGTCGGAGCTCATCTGTTTCGTCCCGGACGGCAACGTCGCCGCGCCCTGAGAGTTCCTCTCGCGTGAACACCATGACCTCATGGCCCTGCCTGGAAAGCTCGTGACATAGTGTCTGGGAGTAGACTTCAGACCCGGCGCTATACGTCGGAGGGTAGCCATGAATCACCTTCAGGACTTTCATCACGACAAACTGTACTCACGTAATTGGCCGGGCAAGATTTTGATGATGATTACCTATCGCTCTCAGGAGCTTCGAGGGGGCATGACAAGGTGTATTCATGCGACACGATAATCGGCGATTCGCACGCTGGTTCGCTGTATTCTGCCGTAATTATGCGACAGGCGGCAGCGAAGAACCTTTCCGTCCAATGCAGGCGCATGCGACAGATATTGACTGAAAATAAGACGATTAGATTATTAAAGATATGGAATGTGGAGTTAATCGTATCGAATGGGCAAGCCCGTCTGCCGGGCTGTTCGACAGGCAAGGTGACCACGGAGGTGAGCTATGAAGCCTGAGGTAATCCTGGGTCTGCATGGGTTTTCTGCCGATAGCAGGAGGCAAATGCACGATGCAGGGGTATGTCTCATGGTAGACGGTGAAGTCGTAGCCGCAATCGATGAAGAGCGCCTAAGCCGAGCCAAAAGAGACGGTAACTTTCCATTTCGATCGTTAGAAGCGGCGATGGAGATGGCGGGAATAGGGTCAGAAGAAATTGACACTGTCGCGTTCGTAGACCGTCTGCCCCTTTGGCAGACTTGGTTCGTCTGGCGCTACGCAATGGAGGCGGCGATAATGACGGGCGTAAGGCCTTGGGGGTATCTCGGTTTTTGGACAAAGATGATGCGCGAAAGGCGCCGTGTCCCGCCAGTTGGAGTCAGTACGAAGGACATACGTTATCTAGAGCATCATCGCTGCCATGCTGCGACGGCCTATTATCCGAGTCCCTGGGATAAGGCCACGGTAGTGACGTTGGATGGGATGGGAGATTTTAGCATCGGGGGTTCAGTTTCTAGAGGTGGTGCCGGGAAGCTCGATTTGCTGCGCAGAAGTAACGGATACTTTTCGCCAGGACACTTCTACATGATAGTTACCGAGTATTTGGGTTTCGTGCCTGGCAGGCATGAAGGAAAGGTCACTGGGCTTGCTGCTCACGGCGATCCCGGACGCGCGTACGCCCAGATGGAGCGGATCATCGGCTACCGGAAGGGAAAACTCGATTTCGTAGCAGGCCCCGTGGCCGAGGAGTTCTTCAACGTCATCCGTGGGAGGCCGGGCACGAGGACACGCCAGTGGTACTCCCAGGATCAGTGGGATTCCGCTAAGGCCAGGATCGATGCCGGTTACGTGCCCGATGACGCAGTTGGCCTTGATTACTTTCGCCGGGCATGGGCGGGGTACTCGCGCGAGGACATCGCAGCTGCGGCTCAGAAGCGCTTCGAAGACGTAATCTCGGAATACGTGGCCGATGCTGTGAAACAGGTCGGCGAAAAGCGACTCGTGTTAGCCGGTGGTTGTTTTGCCAACGTCCGGCTCAATCAACGGCTAGCAGCTTTGCCTGGCGTAGACGGAATATACGTTCACCCTAACATGAGCGACGGCGGATTGGCGTCAGGCGCGGCTCTGCTGGCTTACCATGAACGAAGAAATCGTCGTGGAGGAGCTTATCTTCATAATTCCTGGCCGCATGTTTACCTCGGCCCCTCATGGAATGATGCGCATTGCCAGTCTATTTTAGAGGCCAAGGGGATCGTCTGGTCATCTCCGCCTGATCTCGCCGCAAAGGCGGCGGCCGCTCTCGCTGACGGGAAGGTGATAGCCTGGTTCCAGGGACGCATGGAGTATGGGCCGCGTGCTCTTGGAAACCGTACTCTATTGGCAGCCGCTACGGATCCGGAGATGCCAGCCCGCCTTAACGGGCGCCTGAAGCGCTCCGACTTCATGCCATTTGCGCCGATTATCCTGGATGAGCATGCGGCAAAATGGCTTGTAGGCTGGGAGCCGGATCATGTCGCCAGCCGCTTCATGACAATCACGTATGATGTAGAGCCGGCCCTGTCTTCAAAGGTCCCGGCAGTCGTGCATATCGACGGAACTGCCCGCCCACAGGTTCTTCGTAGCGATGATCACGCATGCTTGCATGCCGTTCTCAGCGAGTATCACAGGATAACCGGGATTCCTATGGTCATAAACACGAGCTTCAACATGCACGAGGATCCGATCGTATGCAGTCCTGAGGATGCTATTGATGCGGTTGCCCGCGGAGCCGCAGACGTGCTTATTTTGGGGAGTCTATGGGTGGAGTGCGGTGATGTAATAAAGGTAATGGTGCCACGAGATGCTGCTACTTGACGTCTGTGTAAGATAAAATGCTTCTATGATTTTTGATTAGAGTTAGTTTGGTCGCCTATGCTTCCCCCCAAGCAGCTGATGATGGAGCCCCCGCCTCCATCGACATATGTCGGCCAGTTTATGGCCGACCTTGCTCTTATTCCCGAAGCCTTGGTCGCCAAGTTAGCCGAAGGACTTCCAGTAGACGACATAGTCCTCCCGCTTGAGAAGATTCGCATCCACGTGACGGATAGCCCGCAGCGCATTCCTCAGCTCTTTGCCTTGGTTGTCCGTGACATGCCATACTATCAGGTGCTACGACATTTCGAGTGGATGGAGCGCAAGGATCTGTTCCGGAAGTATGGTTTGAAGCTCATAGAGGCACTTGGTCCAGCCCGCGCCTGCCTCGGCTTCATGGCTATTTCCGTTTTAGAGACAGGCGACAAAACGCCATTCGCTGCGATTCCCCGCCTGCCGGCGGACACAAAAATGGATATCCTGCAGTCGCCTGATATGCAGAAGGTTGCGGATCTCGATGCAGAGCTTTCGAAGCAACTGGTGCCTATGGAAAGCCTAGGCAAGGGTGATCTTGCTCAGGCGCTTGCTGCCGCTGAGAAGCGTGCCGTGAAAGCAGAGAAAGAGCTTAAGGATGCTCAAGCAGGATGGCTTAAGCGAGAGAAGCGGATGGTTGCGGATGCAGAGCGCGCCAAAAAGAATGCAGCAGAACAGGCCCAAGGTGAATCCGGGAAGGCCTCCGAAGCTACGATCGAATCACTCAGGCAAGAACTCCGGGCATCCCGAGAGATTTGCGACAAGTTGAAATCCGAACTTAAAGCCGCGAAGGATAAGCTGAAGGAGGTCGAAGACTGCGGAGGCGCGACGCCGGAGAGCCTCCAGAAGATTAAGGACAGTTACGCGCGTCATACTGCCGAGCAGGTCCAGCATGAGGTTTCGGAGATCGTGCGGCCTTGGTTGACGAAGCTGATCAAGGCTGAAGCTGAGCAGGCTGAACTTGAACGCTTAGATAAGGTTACCACGGCGCTGTTGGAGAAGACCAAGGCGGCGGTCCTCGAGCAGGACATTCTCCAGCGCTGGGAACTGAACCGCGAGCGAGCCTTGCCCGCCCTCGGACGACAGCTCGAAGAACTGGACCGGCTGATGGCCATGGTCCTTACTCCTAGCCCGGAACTCGTCAGGGCTCACGCCACGTTGCGTGAAGAGGTGATGAAGTGCCGCCAGGCGCTCAATCCTTCCGAGGCCCTGGGGGGGGTCACCACCGCGATGATGGCCGGTGTAAGAAGCGCCCCCGACGAAGCCTTGCCGGGACTTGTTTCCGCGATCGAGAAGCTAGTGGATGCCAAGGTCATTGACGGAAAGGATGGCGACGCCCTTCGCCGCTTCATCGCAGGCGAGAAGTCCCTGCGTAGCGACAAGAAGGCCGTCAAGACATCGACCCGG
>JACCDK010689528.1_pt1 | contig 12034 bp, 9 predicted proteins | sample 7445871 | NCBI WGS metagenome assembly JACCDK01 (sample SAMN15323436, study PRJNA562643) | freshwater metagenome | isolation source: river surface water | place: USA:Blue River Watershed | collected 2017-08-15
AGCATGAACTATTCCATTCTGTGGGCCGACGACGAGATTGATTTATTAACTCCCTACATCCTCTTCCTAGAAAACAAGGGCTACCAAGTAACAGCTGTCAATTCAGGTGCTGATGCACTTGATTTAGTCAATAAGCAAAAATTCGACGTCTTGTTCTTGGATGAAAACATGCCCGGCATGACCGGTTTGGAAGTACTTCTCGCTATCAAACAAATTCGTCCCAATCTTCCTGTCATCATGATTACCAAATCCGAGGAGGAAGAACTGATGGAAGACGCGATCGGTTCTAAAATTGCCGACTATCTGATTAAACCTTTAAATCCCAACCAGTTACTACTTTCTGTAAAGCGAATTTTTGATAAAAAACGTTTGGAGGAGGAGAAAACGAATTTAAGTTACCAACAAGAATTTCGGGAGCTTTCGATGCGTTATCAGGATCGACTGAATGCCGCAGAATGGGCTGAGATTTATAAAAAATTAACCTATTGGGAATTGGAAATCGACCAAACAGAAAATAAATCGATGTCGGAGGTTTTAATCAGCCAAAAAATGGAAGCCAATGGTCATTTCAGTAAGTTTATTGAAAAATCTTATGAATCTTGGCTACAAAAACCAGACTCCGATACGCCTGTTCTGAGTCATTTAATGATGCGAAAATATGTATTCCCTCGCATCAACGACAAATCCCCACTCTTCTTTATTCTCATCGATAATTTGCGTTATGACCAATGGAAAACGCTAGAACTTTTTATTCAAGACTACTTTCAGGTCGAGGATGAGAAAACCTATTATTCCATTTTGCCAACGACAACTGCTTATGCCCGCAATTCCATTTTTGCCGGTATGATGCCCATGGAGATCCAAAAAAACTATCCAGATAAATGGGTGTTTGATTTAGGGGACTCCGAAGATGAAGAAGGTTATAATCAGCACGAAGAGTTTTACCTGAATGAGCAGTTAAAACGTCTTCGCATCGACGCTAAGGCATCTTATCATAAAATTGTACATCAATATCAGGGAAAGCAATTGGTTGACAATTTCAACAGACTATTAACCAATCAACTCAACGTGGTGGTTTATAATTTTGTTGATATGCTCTCCCATGCCCGCACCGATATGGCCATGATTAAAGAATTGGCACCCGATGAGTCTGCCTATCGTAGCTTAACGGCAAGTTGGTTCCAGCATTCCCCCCTTTTCGATTTTCTAAAACGTATCGCGGAGAAAAAAGGTCGCGTGATCATAACTACAGACCATGGCATGATTCGCGTTCAAAACCCCATTAAAATCATCGGAGATCGTAGCACAAATACGAACCTTCGCTACAAACAAGGGAAGAATTTAAATTGGGATGTATCCAGCAAGATGATGGTTTGTCGGAAACCGGAACAATTGTTTCTTCCTAAGCCCAATGTTTCGACATCCTATGTGTTTACCAAAGAAGATTACATGTTTGCCTACCCGAATAACTTTAATCAGTACGTCAACCACTATCGAAATACCTTTCAACACGGAGGTATTTCTTTGGAAGAATGCATCATACCGGTAACCTATTTGACTGGGAAATAATTAAAGGGAACTCACCGGCATAATCTTACCGCTTTCGCATTTTAAGATCTTTCCGGGAACTCGTTGGATGGTGTGGTAATCATGACTAGCCATGATGATGGAAGTTCCTTGTAAAGTCAATTGGCGGAATAATTCCATGATTTCTAAACTCACTTCTGGGTCAAGGTGGCCTGTGGGCTCATCCGCTAAAATCAATACGGGATTGTTCAGCAATGCCCGAGCGATGGCAATACGTTGCTGTTCCCCACCCGAAAGCTTGTGCACACGCTTATGAAGGGCATTGGACATACCCACCTGAGCCAAAACCTCCTCAATTCGAGATTTTATGAAAGCTTTGTCTTGATGACCCGTAGCTTCCAAAACAAAAGCTAAATTTGCCTCAACATTGCGGTCGGACAACAATTGAAAATCTTGAAATACAAAACCTAATTTGCGACGCAAAAAAGGAATATCCTTATTCTTGATATTCGTTAAATCGTAGCCCGCTACTTGAGCACTTCCCGAATCAATCGCTAATTCACCGAAAATAGCTTTAAAGAAAGTACTCTTACCAGAACCCGACTTACCGATTAAATAATAAAATTCACCTGCGCCAATGGTTATCGATACATCTGCCAAGGTAGGAACACCCTCATGTGAAATATGAACACTTTCAAAAGACAGTACAGACATAACGTTAAATTATTGGTTTGACTTTGCGTGATCGGCCAAGAAGGTCGCTAAACCGCTATCGGTTAACGGGTGTTTTAATAAGGCTAAAATCGCTGACAATGGACCTGTCATCACATCAGCACCTATTTCCGCACATTTAATAATGTGAATAGGGTGACGAACCGATGCCGCAAGGATCTGCGTATCGAACTCATAATTATCATATATGACACGAATTTGATCAATTAAATCCATCCCGTCGAATGAAATATCATCTAATCGACCGATAAACGGAGATACATAAGTAGCACCCGCCTTGGCAGCCAATAATGCCTGTCCAGCTGAAAATACCAAGGTACAATTTGTCTTAATTCCACGGGATGAAAAATACTTCAAGGCCTTGATCCCGTCCTTAATCATGGGAATCTTCACCACTATTTTATCATCCAAATCCGCTAATTCTTCGCCTTCACGTACCATGCCCTCAAAATCTGTCGCGATAACTTCCGCAGATACATCCCCATCCACTAAATCACAGATTGCCTTGTAATGACGTAAGACATTGTCCTTGCCACTGATGCCCTCTTTGGCCATCAAGGACGGATTGGTTGTAACACCATCCAAAACGCCTAAATCTTGTGCTTCTTTGATGTGGGCTAAATTAGCCGTATCGATAAAAAATTTCATAGGGAAGGATTTAAAAAAAGAGCAAAAAAAAATGGCAAATTCACCGCTACAACCAACCTACCTTTGCTTCTTTCACGACCTGGAGGATTCAGCGGGAGCTGGTAATTTGCCGATGCAAAGATGACAAAATCTACGCTTTTTTCAAAATAAATGCCAATATTTTCCGAATACCAATTAACTTTAATTTCAAATAATAATTATGCGAATTCTTGCCCTCCTTGTTTCCTGTGTATTTCTCCTCTCTTGCTCTTCAAGCGCTGACTCATGGCTGGAAGAAGCCAAAAATCGATTAAAGAAAGGAGAAAGTGTTTCGGCTAAGGAAGCGATAAAAAAAGCCTTAGAAGCTAATCCAGGTTTAGCTGAAGCCTATAATCTACAAGGAGTCATTGCCTTTCAAGAGAAAAATTGGACCGATGCGCGGAGCAATTACCAGAAAGCCATCGAATTAAAGCCTTCCCTCTATACCGCTCAATTGAATTTAGGGGCGCTTGAAATGGAACAAGGCCTTTGGAAAGAAGCGCTCACGCCTACCGAAAAAGCTGTTTCATTGCAACCTGATTCGAGCGCAGGATATTTACAAAGGGGCATTATTCAAGCAGCTTTAGGTAATCCCGAGGCTGCCATGAAGGACTTTGGACAATGTCTTGTCAAAAATCCCAACGAAATAAATGCCTTATACAATCGAGGAAACATCTATTTCCAACAAGAGAACTATGAACTTGCCAATCAAGATTTTGAAGCCAGCGTAAAGATTGACCCCAATTTCGGAAAGGCCTTTTATGCCATGGGATTAAGTTATTATAAATTAGCCCAAGTGGAGAAAGCTTGCTTTTCACTCCAGCAAGCCAAAAAACTAAAGTACCCCGGAGCCAAAGAAGCCGTTGCTAACTTATGTCCATAAACCTATGAAAGCGAAAAAAGCCATCTCCATTATTGGGATTTTATTCACAATCGTATTTCTGCTTTTTACCTATTGGCAATTAAATGACCCTGATCCTATCCTTTGGGTACCCATCTATGGAACCGTCACTTATGTTTCATTTCAAGCTTTTCGAGGTTTTGTTAATAAAGAATTAGTTCTTGTATTGTTTATTCTATCGACCATGGCTGGCATCCAACTGTGGGTTGAAATGACCGCCTGGGAAGGATTTATGACAGATGGTTTAGCCATGAAAACAATTAATCAAGAATTAGCCCGCGAAGCCGTGGGTCTATGGATAGCCTCCTTTTCATTTGCGCTCTATTACCTTTTAGAAAAAAAATAAGATGTTAGAACTTGGATTTGCCTCTGCGATTCTGCCTAATTTAAATTTAGAGCAGGTTTTGGATTTTGCGCAACGCGCGCACTTTACTTGTGTTGAAGTGATGTGTTGGCCATCTCAAAACAGTGATACGCGCCGCTATGCGGGTGTTAGCCATATCGCTGTAGACCAATTGGACTCTTTAGGCCTTCTCAATCTTAAAACTTACCTAAAACAACATCCCGTTAAAATTTCTGCACTGGGCTATTATCCGAATCCCATGGACCCCAACGAAGAGCAGGCAAGCTTTTACCGCGAACATATCAAGAAAGTAATTAAAGCAGCCGCTGCGCTGGAAATCCCCGTTGTCAATACATTCATTGGACGTGATTACACGAAAAACATAGCTTATAACATCGCTAAGTTCAAGGAAGTTTGGCCAGAAATCATTGCTTTGGCGGATTCCCTCCACATTAAAATTGGAATCGAAAATTGTCCCATGTTTTTCACAGACGATGAGTGGCCCGGGGGAAAGAATTTAATGACAACCCCCAAAATTTGGGATGAATTATTCTCCATCATTCCATCCACTAATTTTGGCTTAAATTATGATCCATCACACATGGTTTGGCAACAGATGGATTATTTATATCCGATTTATCATTACGCAGAAAAATTACATCACATCCACCTAAAAGATGTCAAGGTATATACTGAAAAACTAAACCGCGTAGGAATCATGGCGAATCCTCTGGAATACCATTCACCTAAATTACCGGGGCTGGGAGATATTAACTGGGGAAAATTCATCAGCGCATTGCATGACATTCGTTACCGGGGTCCTATTGTCATCGAAGTAGAGGACAAGGCCTTTGAAGGATCTGAGGATGATGTACAAAAAGCCATTTACATGGCGAGAAATCACATCAATTCTTTTCTCCCTTAAATTTGGTTAGGGTAGACAAAAAAAGAGGAACATTGCTGTCCCTCTTTATTAAAAAAATCTGTTTGAACACTATTTCGTGGGTTTATCCAATATGGAGGCATCGATTGCGGGGTTAACTTCAACGGACAACGTTTCCACAGTCATCATCCCGCCCGTCGGACCAGCTGTTTCGATGGTGAAAGGAAAATAAAGGCCATCCACCGCTTTGTAATTTGAAAAATTAACTTCAGTATCAACTTCTTGCCCATTTGCCTTTAACTTACCCGTCGTTTTTACGATGAAATAAGTCAAAGCAGATACATATACTTGGCTCTCCTGCCCGTCTAACTTAGTGACTTTCAACAAAAAAACATCCGCACCATCCAATTTTTCTTTACTAACTAATTCGATAGCAGCCCCCTCCTTTTGTGCAATAAGTAGACTTGAACCGATATTTTTCTGAGATGTTGCCATCCGAATTTGATCCGCAGGCATCTCTTCAGGTTCTCCTGTCCCCCCCATCATGGCAGGGCGTAGCATCCAACCACTTTCTCCATTGACTGCCGTTATAATCTTGTTTCCCATCACCTCAACCTCCGTACGAAATCCTAAATCAACCAAAATAGAGGTCTTACTTTCGATATCCATTCCTTGGACATTAAATTTAGTTTTCATCACTAAACTGCGTACAGCTGACCACTGTTCAGGACTACCCATTGCCTCCTGATGTTTACTTAAAACTTCTTCGGTTGTTTGTCCAAAAACCATCATTGAGCTAAATAAAAACAAGCTCATCAACAAGGCACTTCGTTTATTTTTCATATCCCATTTATTTTTCCGAAAGGTAGAAATATCTCTAAATTATATTCAGCCACTGAACACTAAAAAAGACCAATTATCTAATTAAATTCCTTTTTAGGGATTGAGCGCATAATGATTATCCAGGATAAAAATCCCACCATGCCTGCCGCAAAAAAGGCAGCACCCGGAAAATTATGCTGATCCATCGTAAAATAAGCAAACAAATTCGATGCGAACAATGGTCCTAGAATCGTTGTAATTGATTGTAAACTCGTTAAGCCTCCCTGTAACTCTCCCTGCTCATTAGGTCCCACTTGTTGGGTAATCAAACTCTGCAATGCTGGTCCCGCTAACCCCCCTAAACCAAAAGGAACCATAAACGCATACATCATCCAAGATTTAGAAGCAAAAGCAAAAAGCATAAATCCACTCGCCCACAACAACAATCCATAAGAAATTGCTTTACGCTCTCCAATTTTGGGGGTAATGATGCGGGTGAGCCCACCTTGCACGACAGCGACAATCAAACCTACAAAAGCCAAGGAGTAACCCACCTCATCGGGCGTCCAATTAAACACTTTCATGGTAAAATAAGACCAAGTACTTGGATGAGCCTGACTAGCTAATTGAACACAAAAGTATCCTGCAATCAATCCCAATACGAGTGGATGGTATTTCGACATGTGTTTGAGCGAACCAAAAGGATTTGCACGACGCCAATCAAAGGGTCTGCGGTTTTCCAAGCTTAATGATTCTGGTAAAACAAAGTACCCATAAAGCGCATTCACCAAAGTTAAACCTGCCGAGGCATAAAAAGGTAAATGTACATTCACATTTCCTAAAGCACCTCCAATCGCCGGCCCAACGATGAATCCCAAGCCAAAAGCCGCACCCACCATTCCAAAGTTTTTAGCCCGGTTTTCAGCTGTCGAAACATCTGCAATATATGCCTGTGCCGTCGTAAAACTCGCCCCCGTAATGCCCGCTAAAATTCTACCCACAAACAACCAAGTTATATTGGGAGCGTTTGCCAGCAGTAGATAATCCAAAGAAAATCCAAACAAGGAAGCCAAAATTACCGGACGCCGTCCGTATTGATCAGACAATCCTCCCAAAATCGGTGAAAAGAAAAATTGCATGATGGCGTAAGATGCCATTAACCAACCCGAAAACTGTGAGGCGGTACTCAGATCACCACCCGTAAAGCCTCGAATCAAAGTTGGCATCGTCGGAATGATAATCCCAATGCCCATCACATCAATTAACAGGGTTACAAAAATAAATCCAATCGCCGCACTACGCTTTTTCTTCAACATATTTTACTATTTGATTGGCAAATTACGAAAATTGATATTCAATTTGACCTTGTAAGAATTCTTTGCTGATTTGGGCACATTGAACAGGTGTCTTTGCCTTATCAGGAACCCCATCTAACTCAACAATGGCCCAACCACGAAACTTGATTCGATCCAAAGAGGCAAAAACAGCTCTTAAATCAACATTTCCTTGTCCTAACTCAACAAACTTATAGGATTTCGGATTAGCATTATCTTTGATTGGGCACTCAACATCCTTAATGTGTAAACTATGGAGCACCTTTTGATAGGTAATTATTGCCTCAGCTGGATTGCCTCCGCCTTGATGATAATGTGCTACATCTAATAACAAACGTACGTATTGGGGATCCATCGCTTGAACCAACGCGTCCACTTCCTCCGGCGTCTCCCCATATTGATTCATGTGATTGTGATAAGTAGCCTGTATACCAAGGGCCTGGGTCTGCTTCCCAATTTCATTCATGGCCGCACCCAAACGCTTCAATTCATCCGCCGTGGGTGGAATATTATTTTTTCGCAAACTATTCGTCAACTGAATTGACGAGCCCCCCAAAGCCTTCACAAACTTTGCATGATTCAGATGCATCGCCACATTTGCCTCCATTTTTGCCGGGTCTATCTCGACGTTCCCACTTGAAAACATCACCAAGGACATCTTTTTGGAGTCCAACAAAGCCTTTATTTCAGCCGAATTATCCTTGTATTTGCCATAAGTATTCGCACGTAATTGAATACCCCGAAAGCCTAAACTAGAAAGTTCATCAATGGCTTGTTCATCTTTACCTCCCCAAGTAATAGCAGAATATCCCATACGGTAGGATTTCTTTTTGGCAGAGGGTAAAAAGGCGGCTAAAGCCAATAAGGAATTTTGAGCAATGAATCGACGACGAGACAACATAAGTTAAATAGGTTAAAGGTTAAAGGTTAGAGGTAAGAGGTAAGAGCCTACAAGAAATAAAATAAATAGGAAATAAAAAATAGTTCACTCGAAAAGCCAATGGATGCCATTTATTTATAAACCTAGGCAAATGAATTAATTTATATACTCAGACTTAGGACTTCGGACTCTGGACTCTGGACTTTTCTATCGACTCGCCTTCAAATACCCCGCCAATTCCTGCAATCGATCCGTCCCAATGTAATCCACCCCCAAATCTAACAAAGTCTGATAAGCTATTAGACTCTCAGGCGTAGCCCACAAACGAACTTTTCGGCCAGCCGAATGGACCTTGTCAACATAATCTTTCAATTTTGTCTTCAAGGCGGGTGTCATCGGTGTATTCCCATTCCAGATACCAAACTTGTAGAATGCTTCACTCTCCAAGACCACGTGCTTAGCTAAAAAAGAAGGAACAGGCTCATTCGACCGACCATCGAAGCTGATCCATTCCGGATATTTGACATAATCCGATACCGCCGGACGATTACCCGAGATGACAATCCGAAATTGATGCTTTAAAATCAAGGCTTTGTAAGGCTCGATTGCTTTGATCAAGAGTGGCATAGTTGAATCGGCCGAAGTCTTGCTATCAATCAATAATTGATGGAAATTACCTACTTTCCCCGACTCCAGCACCCGAACCAAAGGGTCTAAATACAAATTTTGAAAGGTCCTAGAAGCCTTTAAATCCTTCACATCATGGGCAACGAGCAATTGGCCATTTACCGCATAAACATCCACCTCGATGGAACCAAAGCCCAATGAAAAGGCCTCGAAAAAAGGCCTTTCATGTTCATAATCATTATGTGCATGTGCTTTTGATAACAAATTTTGGCCCATCAAGGAGCTGGATACCAACAAGAGCAAAAGCAAATATTTCATTATTTATCCCTTTAAATAATCTCCCGACGCAATTCGCGTTTTGGGGTCAATCTTCTTATTATAGAGATAAGCAAATGATGTTATCTCCTTGCCCTTCAATTTTACCGTCACGTGCTCGCGAATAAACAAGGACTTTGCTGAACTCTCCGGATCAAACTCCTCGTATTCATCCAAAACATTTAATAACTTAATCGTATTTGAAAGCAAATACAACTCCCCGACTACCTGATCTTTTTTATCCTCCGATGGAATGATGCCCGGATAATCCGCCACCTGGTACATCTGACCCTGATAAGTTGCCATACCCACATAATCTGAATTACGCGCAATCAGACGATGTAAATCATTACCACAATCACGACGCAAGGTTCCATACACAAATAAATATTCCTCCACATCCGGCTCCGGCAATTTGGCTTCTTCCAAAGTCAAGACTAAATCATCTTGTTCCACGACCGTTCCCTCATGCAACACCACATTTCCTATGATTCCCTCAAACGGCGCCGAAACAATCGACTCCATTTTCATCGCCTCAATGACATACAATGGCGCATTTTTCTTCACTTCCTCCCCCGGCTTCACCAAGATACGACTCAATCGTCCCTGCAATGGGGCGCCTATATCCCCTTTGCCCTTCGCTTTCGCATGTTGAGCCCGTTCTACTTTGATATTCTTATCCAGAATCTTCAATCGACGCGCTTGACCATTTAACTCAAAGGTAATGTTACGTAGACCCGACTCGTCTGGATCCGACATATACAAGTATTTGACAATTATCGTCTTTCCAGGCTCAATCGTAATCATGATCTCTTCATCTTGCTTTAATCCAAAGAAGAAAGCAGGTGTGGGCATCATCGATAAATCACCATACAAAGCCTGATTCTTATAGAACTCCTCATATACCTTCGGATACATCTTGTAGGATAAGTAATCAAAGAATCCATCTTCGTTATCTGGGAATTTCGCCACAAAGGCAGCAAAATCCTTATCAAAATCAACAGGAGCTAAATTGTCATTGGGACGACCCTCGTAAGCGACTTCCCCCTTCAACACAATCTCTTGCAATTGTTTCGGGAATCCTTGATACGGTTGGCCTAGACCTCCTTTAAAGAAATCCTTGACTGATTCAGGAAACGATAAGGTAGAACCTTTGGCATAGACATCCTCCGCCGTTAAGCTATTCGCCGTCATAAAGATGGCCATATCACCTACAACCTTCGAAGAAGGCGTTACCTTCACAATATCCCCAAACAATTTATTCGCTTCCGAATAATTATCTTTTAAGCGCTCAAACTGATCTCCAACACCCAAAGCAATGGCCTGTCCACGTAAATTGGTGTACTGTCCACCCGGAATCTCATTATTATATACCTCCGCAGTTCCCGCCTTGAGCTCTGATTCAAATGGAAAATACATTGCCCGGACCGCTTCCCAATAATTGGAATAATCATTTAAGGCATCCAAATTCAAACCCGTATCATTAGGTTGGCCTTGAAGCATGGCCACCAAAGAATTCATATTCGGTTGGGACGTCAAACCGGACATCGCCGCAATGGCCACATCCACCACATCGACACCCGATTCAATCGCCTTTAAATAGGTCGCAGATTGAACGGATGCCGTGTCATGAGTATGTAAGTGAATTGGAATATCAATGGCCTTTTTTAATTCAGCGACCAACTTCTGCGCTTGATAAGGACGCAAAAGACCCGCCATATCTTTTAAACAAAGAATGTGTGCGCCCGCGTCTTCCAATTGGCGCGCTAAATCTAGGTAATATTGAAGATTATATTTCTCATTCGTAAACATATCTCCCGTATAACATATCGATACTTCTGCAATGCCTGGCGTGCGTTCACGAACGGCCTTGATGGAGACCTTCATGGCTTCAATCCAGTTCAAGGAATCGAAAATACGGAAGACATCAATCCCTTTTTCTGAGGATTTCTCCACAAACTTTTCAATCAAATTATCAGGATAAGCTGAATAACCCACCGCATTCGAACCTCGGAACAACATCTGCAAAAGCATATTGGGCATCGCCTCGCGAAATGCTTCCAAACGCTTCCATGGGGATTCATGTAAGAAACGCATCGCAACGTCAAAAGTGGCACCACCCCAAACCTCCATAGAAAATAAATTGGGGAAAGCTTTGGCATAGCCCGACGCGACGGCCAACATATCTTGGGTACGAACACGCGTAGCCAAAAGGGATTGGTGCCCATCCCGGAAAGTCGTATCGGTAAATAAAACCTGCTTCGAATCCCGAATATGTTTCGCAAAACGTTCAGGACCTAGTTCCGTTAATAATTGCTTGTGCCCGCGTGGGAATTCAGCAAATTCATCAACCGAAGGGATAATTGCCGGACGAAAAGGAGCCGAGGGCTTCACCTTCACATCTGGATTTCCATTCACGATCACTTCACCCAAATAGCGTAAAGCTTTCGTCGAACGATCGCGCGTTGGCTTAATGTTAAATAACTCCGGATGATTCGCAATAAATGGTACCGTGCATTTACCCTCCTGAAAAACGGGATGGGTTATCACGTTCCGTAAAAATGGAATATTGGTCTTAACACCACGAATTCGGAATTCCGATAAAGCTCGATTTAAGCGCTCGGAAGCACCACGTAAAGTACGCCCTTTGGCGGACACTTTTACTAACATCGAATCGAAGTATGGTGAAATCTTCACCCCTGGATAAGAGGAACCTTCATCCAAACGAATCCCAAAACCTGCCGCATTACGGTAAGCAATAATCGTTCCAAAATCCGGCTTAAATCCATTGGATGGATCCTCCGTGGTAATCCGACACTGAATCGCAAAACCTTTCAACGGGATATCCTCCTGGTTTTGAATAAAGATTCCAGGATCCGACAACTTATAATTTTGGGCCACTAAAATCTGCGTACGCACGATATCAATGCCCGTAACTTCTTCCGTTATCGTGTGCTCTACCTGAATACGTGGATTTACCTCAATGAAGTAAATATTTTCGTCC
>JACCDK011087478.1_pt1 | contig 12034 bp, 11 predicted proteins | sample 7445871 | NCBI WGS metagenome assembly JACCDK01 (sample SAMN15323436, study PRJNA562643) | freshwater metagenome | isolation source: river surface water | place: USA:Blue River Watershed | collected 2017-08-15
CTGCAGTCCATGCGCTACAAGGGCAAGCAGTACGGCCTGACCTACTACAGCGACTACATGGCGTTCTTCTATGACGAGCAGGTGCTCAAGAAGGTCGGCATCAAGGCGCCTCCCAAGAGCTGGGACGAGCTCACCGCCCAGTGTCTGCAAATCAAGAAAGCGGGCCTGTCCGAGTACCCGATGATGCTGTCGATGGCCCGCGAGAGCTGGCTGATCGAGTTCCTCAGCGCGCTGGTGTTCTCCAACGGCGGCCGCTTTGTGGACGACACCGGCACACCGGTGATGGCCGATCCCAAGAAGGGCGCACAGCAGGCCCTGCAGTGGGTGGTGGATGCGGTCACCAAGCACAAGATCATCTCGCCCGCCTGCGTGGAGACCGGCGAGCTCAACGGCCTCAAGGCCTTCGGCGCGGGCAACCACACCTTCGCGCTGCTGAGCCGCTATCGCATCCGCACGCTCAACGATCCCAAGCAGTCGGCCATCGCCGGCCGCGTCAAGCAGGCGCTGATGCCTGCTGGCAACGGTGGATCGCATGCCACCGTCGGCTGGATGCGTTTCCATGGCATGACGGCGCAAGCGGCGGCGGACAAAGGGCGCGCCGCCAATGCAGCGCGCCTGATTGAATGGTTTGGCGGCAAGGCCGGCAGCCAATACCAGTTCCAGAAGATGCTGTTCTCGGATCTGGGCACGGGCTTCGGGGTCAAGGGGCTGTTCAAAGACCCGGACATCCAGGAGAACTACAAAAAGTACGCCGACATTGCGATGTTCGAAAAGCAACAGCAACTGGCACGCAAGAAAGACGTGATCGCCCGCTGGTTTGGCGAGTGGGACGAGGTCAACGGCACGGCCTGGCAATCGGCCGTGGTGGGCAAGTCCACCGTCGCGGCGGCGCTCAAGAAGTCGTCGGACGCGTGGAGTGACATGCGCAAAGGCTGATCGGTCCTGAGGGCGGGGTGAGGGCGTCGTGTGCGCCGCCCCCCCGCCCTGCGCTGACACAGCTGCCTATGCAAGACAAGAAGACATCCCCCGCCGGCAAGCGCCGCTGGGTGCTGCCCAGTAGCGCGTACGACCAGCGCAGTGCCATGTGGTTCCTGGCGCCGATGGTGCTGGTGCTCAGCGTCGTGGCGGTGTTTCCGGTGATCTATTCGTTTTGGGTCAGCTTGCATGACCTGAAGCTCACACGTCCGCATCGCGTGCCCTTCGTGTGGTTCGACAACTACGTGAAGGTATTTTCCGATCCGCTGTTTTGGGAATCGGTAGCGCGCACCGCCAGCTTCACGGTGATGTCGGTGCTGGCGGTCATGGTGATCGCCACGGCGATTGCCCTGTTGCTCAATGAAGACTTTCGCGGACGGCGCGTTTTGTCCGCCATCCTGCTGATTCCCTGGGCCATCCCGTATGTGGCCAACGGCCTCATGTGGAAATGGATCTACGACTCCGGCTACGGCGCGCTCAATGGCCTGCTGATGCAGCTGGGGATCATCGACAAGTACATCGTCATGCTGGGCGATACCGAGAAGACCATGGGCTTGATCACCAACGCCTTCGTCTGGAAAGAAGTGCCGCTGGCGACCATCCTGATTCTCGTCACGCTCAAGTCGATTCGCCCCGATCTTTACAGCGCGGCCAAGGTCGACGGCGCGCCCTTGTTTCAGCGTTTTTTGCACATCACGCTGCCCCAACTGATTCCCGGCTTTGCCCTGGTCATGATTTATGAATCGATGATGGCAATCCGCCACTTCGATCTGTTTTTCATCCTCACCGAGGGTGGGCCGGCCGACGCTTCGCATGTGGTGGCCTGGCAGGTGTACGTCGAGACCTTCCGCAAGCTCGCATTTGGTACGGGTGCGGCGCTGGCCTACATCATGGCGATTGCCACCTTTGTGCTCGCCTATTTCGTGATTCGCAGCACGAGCCGCAAGCTATGAGCGCACGCCTGCCGCTGTCGCTGGATCGCTGGGTGCCGGGGCGCCGCGTCTTCCTGTTTGTCTGCTCGCTGCTGGTGGCGCTGTATGTGCTCGCGCCAATTGCGTGGCTGGTGTCGTCGTCGGTGCAGTCGGAGGCGGAGATCACCTCGGTGCCGCCGCACTGGATTCCGGACGAGCCCACGCTCGAGAACTTTGCGGTGATCTTCAAGAGCCGCGACGAAGTCGTCACCTATGAAACCCGCAAGCAGGGTGACACCGCCACCGGGGGCTTCATCCCATCGACCGCATCGAACCTGCTGCCTTCGATGCGAAACAGCTTCATCGTCGCAGTGGCGGTGGTGATCCTCAACCTGCTGGTGGCCGTGCCGGCGGCTTACGCCCTGGCCAAGATCCGCTTCATCGGCCGCACGGCGTCCATCTATTTCATGCTCAGTACGCGGGTGATTCCGGACATCGCGCTGGTGGTGCCCTTCTTCCTGTTCGTTCAGAAGTTGGGCCTGATGGACAGCTTGGGGGCTTTGATCATCACCTACCTGGCGGTCACGGTGCCCTTTAGCATTTTCATCCTCACGGGTTACTTCGAGTCGCTGCCCGAGGAGTTGGACAAGGCCGCGCGCGTCGATGGCTGCTCCCGGTTTCAGACGCTGATCTACGTCTTCTTGCCACTGGCCTTGCCCTCGCTGGTGGCGGTGATCTTGTTCACCTTCTTGACCAGTTGGAATGAGTTTTTGCTGGCGCTGATGTTCACGCAGACGCCCGCGTCTCAGACGATGCCGATTGTGGTGGCCTCGTTCACATCGGACTTCAACATCAGTTTTTCTTTCATCAATGCGGCGGGTGTGATGGCGATCGTGCCGCCCGTGATCATTGCGATCGTGTTTGAGCGCTACATCGTGTCTGGCCTCACGGCGGGCGCGGTCAAGGGCTGAGCCCGCACAGGAGTCGATCAAGTGGCCAGTATCAAGTTCTCGGGTGTGGGCAAGCGGTATCCGAACGGATTCGTCGCGCTGGAGAACCTCAACCTGGAGATCGCCGACAAGGAGTTCCTGGTCCTGCTCGGTCCTTCGGGCTGCGGCAAGTCCACCACGCTGAACATGATCGCGGGCCTGGAGGATGTCACCGAGGGCAATCTCTTTTTCGATGGCGCCGTGATGAACACCGTGCCGCCGCACAAGCGCGATGTGGCGATGGTCTTTCAAAGCTACGCCCTCTACCCGCACAAGAGCGTCTACGACAACATCGCCTTCGGCCTGAAGATGCGCAAGTATCCGAAGGACGAGGTCGATCGTCGGGTGCGCGACGCCGCCCGCAAGCTCGAGATCGAGCCCTTGCTCGATCGCCGGCCCGACCAGCTCTCGGGCGGTCAGCGCCAGCGGGTGGCCCTGGGGCGTGCGATGGTGCGCCAGCCGCAGGTTTTCTTGATGGACGAGCCGCTGTCGAATCTGGACGCCGCGCTGCGGATCTCGATGCGCGCGGAGATCAAGGCCCTGCATCAGGCCATGCAGACCACCTTTGTGTATGTGACCCACGACCAGGCCGAGGCCTTGACCCTGGCCGATCGCATCGTGGTGATGCGCGGTGGCGTGGTCCAACAAATAGGCTCGCCCGACGAGATCTACGAGCGACCCACGAACATGTTTGTGGCGTCCTTCCTGGGCAATCCGCCGATGAACTTTGTCGATGGCCATCTGACCGAAAAGAACGGTGGCTGGGTCTTCGAGCGGCCAGGATTGAGCCTGCCTATTCCCGCCGAACTGGCGGCGCACATGACCGGTCGGCCCCCCGCCGAGGTGGTCTTGGGCCTGCGCGCCGAGGACGTGACGGATGAATTTGAGCCGGACTCGAACGCCCTCTTGCGCGGTCGGGTCGCGTCCGTGTTGCCGGTGGGCTCGGATCGATTCCTGGAGCTCGATATCGGCGGCGCCAAGCTGTTCTTGCGTCTGGGCAAGGAAAGCCCCTGGCGCGACGGGCAGGAGGCGTGTGTGAGCGTGAACCTGCACCGACTGCATCTCTTTGACAAGGGCACGCAAAAGAGCCTGTTCTGGCGTTAAGCGGCGCCTGCTTGGGTCTTGCATGAAGCCGGCTGCCTTTGAATACCACCGCCCCGCGAGCCTGGCCGAGGTGCTGGCCTTGCTGGCCCGGTTCGGCTTGCAGGCCAAGGTGGTGGCGGGCGGGCAAAGCCTGGTGCCGATGCTCAATATGCGTCTGGCCCAGCCCGCGCATCTGATCGATGTCAATGACCTCACCGAGTGGGAGAAGGTGGTTGATCACGGCGACGTGTTGGAACTGGGGTTCCTGACCCGGCATCGGCAATTGGCCGAGTCGCCCTTGGTTCGCCAACACTGCCCCTTGGTCGCTCAAGTGGCGCAAACCATCGGGCACTTTCCCATACGTCAGCGTGGGACGCTGGGCGGCAGCCTGTGCAACGCGGACCCCGTGGCGCAGTTGTGCCTCATGGCGATCACGCTCGATGGGCACATGTTGCTGGCGCGGGAGGGCAGCCGCCGGTCGGTGCGTGCGCGTGATTTTTTCAAAGCGGCCATGAGCACCGATCTCCAGCCCGATGAATTGCTCGTGGGGCTGCGCGTGCCCAAGCTGCAGCCGCAGGAAGCCTCGGCCTATCGCATGTTCAATCGCCGTCACGGGGACTATGCGATCGTGGCATCGGCCGTCACGGTGCGATTGGCGGCAGGCCAGGTCGAGGCCCTGCGTCTGGGGATCGCCGGCACCTCGCCGGTGCCCCAACGCCTGTCCGCCGTGGAGGACGCCTACCGGGGCCAGGCGCCTACTGTCTCCTGGGTCGATGCCGTCGCGAGGGCGGTGGCTGCGGCCGTCGATCCCGAGGACGACCCGCAGATCCCCGCAGCGTATCGGCGCCAGCTCGCACAAGAGATGACCGCGCGCGCCCTGACCCGCTGCTTGCAGCGCCTGGGAGTGCCGACGCCATGAGAGACCTGCGCCCCATCACCCTGACCGTCAACGGTCGCAACATCGAGCTGTCCGCCGAGCCGCGCAAGCTCTTGTCCGACGCGCTGCGCGAAGACTGCGGCCTGACCGGCACCCATGTGGGATGCGAGCACGGTGTGTGCGGCGCCTGCACGGTGCTGGTCGATGGTCGGCCTGTGCGCTCGTGCCTGACCTTTGCGATTCAGATGGAGGGGCATGCAGTGGCGACCATCGAATCGGTGGGCGAGCCCGGGGCGCTGTCGCCCCTGCAGCAGGCCCTGCATGAATGCCACGGACTCCAGTGCGGCTTTTGCACGCCGGGCATCGTCATGACGTTCGAGGCTTATTTGAAAGAGCATCCCGATCCCAGCGAGTCCCAGGTCCGTGAGGTGTTGTCCGGAAGTCTGTGTCGTTGCACGGGCTATCAGAACATCGTTGACGCGGTGATGCGGGCCGCGCAGCGTATGCGCGACGAGGGCTCGCATGTCTGAGACCTCCTTCCGGCACATCGGCGCCCCGCATCTGCGCAAAGAGGATGCGCGCCTCCTGACCGGCAAAGGGCGCTATATCGACGACATCGTCGTGCCCGGTGCCTTGCATGCCTGCTTTGTGCGTTCGCCCCATGCCCACGCCAAGATCCTGAGCATCCGGGTGGACGATGCGCGTGGCTTGGAGGGCGTGGTGGGCGTCTACACGGGGCACGAGCTGCGTGAGTGGACGACCCGACTGCGGGTGGCGCCGCCCATCGAGGGGCTGCGCCCCATGGAGATGGACACGCTGCCGGTGGACCGTGTGCGGTTTCAGGGCGATCCGGTGGTTTGCGTGGTGGCGGTGGACCGCTATGTGGCCGAAGACGCAGCGGCACTGGTGCAGATTGATTACGAGCCCTTGGCCGCGGTATCCCACATGGAACAGGCCTTGTCGCCGGGGGCGCCGCAGGTGGATCCGGAGGTGCCGGGCAATCTCTTGTCGCACCAGCATGCCGCGTTTGGCGATGTGGCGGGTGCCAAGGCGTCGGCGCACCGTGTGGTGGAGCGGACCTTCTCGCAGCACCGTCAGACGCATCTGCCCATTGAGACACGCGGGTGTATCGCGCAGTGGGATGCAGGGCGTGAGCACCTGGATTTTCATGTGGGGATCCAGGTGCCCCATCCCTATCGCACCACCCTGGCGGCGCGTCTGAGGCTGTCGGAGGCGCAGGTGACGGTGCGCTCGCCCGATGTGGGCGGGGGCTTTGGCCAGAAGATCGCCCTGTACCGCGAGGAGCTCACGGTGGCTGCGATCGCGATGCGCATCGGCCGACCAGTGCGGTGGCGGGAAGACCGCATGGAAAACCTGCTCGCGTCGTCCCAGGCGCGCGAGGATTTTTGTCGCACCCGCGTGGCGCTCGATGCGAGCGGGCGCATCCTGGCGCTCGAGCTCGACATCCTGGCGGACTTCGGCGCCTACAGCTTCTACCCGGGCAACTACATGGCCCGTGTCGTGGCGATGATCCTCACCGGCCCGTACCGCATTCAAAACTACGCGTACGACGTCAAGGTCGTCTTGTCGAACAAGGTGGGCGCGGGCCCGATGCGCGCGCCCATGGCCGTGACCAGTTGGGTCATGGAGGGGACGCTGGATGTCGCCGCCCAGGCCCTGGGCCTGGACCCGGTGCAGGTGCGCAGGATCAATATGGTCCAGCCCTCGGATCTGCCCTACACCCTGCCCACCGGCGAGGTGCTGGAGGACGTCACCCCGGCAGCGACGATGGAGGCCGCCTTGGCGGCGATCGACTATCCGGCCTTTCGCGCGCGTCAGCGCGAGGCCCGTGAGCAGGGTCGCTTGCTCGGGCTTGGCCTGTGCAATGTGGTGGAGTCCACCACCTACGGCTCCAAGTTTTACCGGTCCGCGGGCATTGCCGGCTCGGGCCATGAGGCCGCCTGGGTGCGCATTGAGCCGTCGGGTGTGGTCAATGCCTCGGCGGGCCTCGGCGCGACCGGGCAGGGCTATGAGACGGCGCTGTCGCACGCCGTCGCCGACGGCTTGGGCGTGCATCCCCGCCAGGTTCGTATCCCGCTGGGGGACACCGATGTGGCTCCCTATGGCATGGGCAGCCGCGGTGCGCGCGGTGGCACGGCTGGAGGCGGCACGCTGTTCCTGTGCGCGCAGCGGGCGCGTGAGACGGTGTTGGCGATCGCGGCGTATCGCCTGGGCACTGCGGCGACCGATCTGCGCATGGTCGACGGCCGCATCGAGTCCCGCAAGGACGGCGCATGGACCGACGCCGGCCTGACGTTGGCGGATGTGGCCCGCATCGCCTATCTGGCCCCGCTGGAATTGCCGCCGGGCCAGAGTCCGGGCCTGGAGTTTCATCTGACCTATGAGCCCCCGGCGATGACGTACTCCAACGCCGCACACGTGTGCCTGGTGGAGGTCGATCGCGCCACGGGCCAGATTCAGATCGAGCGCAATGTGGCGGCCGAAGATTGCGGCACGGTGCTCAGTCCGGTCGTGGTCGAGGGCCAGCAGCACGGTGCGATCGCGATGGGCTTGTCGGGTGCCCTGTTCGAGCACGTGCACTACGATGCGACCGGCCAGAACCTCTCGGGCAGCCTGGCCGATTACCTGGTAGCCACCGCCTGCGAATTACCCCGTTTTGAACTGATCGCGATGCACACCCCCAACCGCAGTACGCCCGCCGGCATCAAGGGCATGGCCGAGGGCGGGGTGATGGGGGCCATCGGCGCGATCAGCAATGCGGTGTCGGATGCCCTGGCGCCCCTGGGCGTCGTCGCCGACCAGCAACCTCTGACCCCCATGTATGTCCGCGGTCTGATTGCACGGGCTGCGAATTCAACTTGAAGCAGGAACTCTCATGAACGCATCGACGAACAAACCCAAAGTCGCCTTCATCGGTCTGGGCATCATGGGCCAGAGCATGGCCGGACACCTCTTGGCCGCCGGCCATCCCCTGTCCGTCTACAACCGCAGCCCCGAAAAAATGGCGGCGCTGGTAGCGCGCGGGGCCCAAGCCTGTACCTCGGCGGCCCAGGCGGTGGCCGACGCCCAGGTGGTGATCACCATGCTGGGTTATCCGCACGATGTCGAGGAAGTGTGGCTGGGGCCGCAAGGCATCGTGGCCAGTGCGCGGTCGGCTTTGCTGATTGACACGACCACATCCAGCCCCGAACTCGCACAGCGCTTGGCCCGGGACGGTCAGGCCGCCGGGCATCGGGTGCTGGATGCGCCGGTGTCGGGCGGTGATATCGGGGCGCGCGAAGCCAAGCTGTCCATCATGGTGGGCGGTGCGCCTGCGGTGTTCGAAGAGGCGCTTCCCATTCTGGGTTGTATGGGCACCAACATCCGCTTGATGGGGCCGGCCGGTGCCGGGCAGCACACCAAGATGGCCAACCAGTTGGTGATTGCCTCCACGATCATGGGGGTGTGTGAGGGGCTGGCCTATGCCCAAGCGGCGGGTCTGGATCCGACCGCCGTCCTTCAAGCCATCGGGGCCGGTGCGGCAGGCAGTGCGCAGATGAACATGATGGGGCCCAGGATCGTCAAAGGTGACTTTGCGCCCGGGTTCTTCATCGAGCACTTTCTCAAGGATCTGGGCATCGCGCTGGCGCAAGCCGAGCGCTCACAGCTGCAGTTGCCAGGGGCGACCTTGGCCAAGTCCCTGTACGACCAACTGTCCGCACGCGGCCACACCCGGTCGGGGACGCAGGCCCTGTTCAAGTACTACGCGGAGCCCAAGACATGAGCATGGAGTTCAGCGGGGAGTATCGGATCCCGGTAGGTCGCGAGCGGGTCTGGGCCGCGCTCAATGACCCCGATGTCTTGCGCCGAAGCATTGCCGGTTGCAGCGAGCTGGAGCGCGCCGAGGGCGATCAATTCAAGGCGGTGGTCACGGCGCGCGTGGGTCCGATTGCCGTGAACTTTCGCGGCACCGTCCGATTGGAGGACATCGATCCACCCCAGGGCTACACCCTGATCGGGCAAGGGCAGGGGGGCGCTGCCGGCTTTGGTCAGATGAGTGCGTGGGTGACCCTGGAATCAGTGACGGCCCAAGAGACCTTGCTGCGGTACCGGGCTGAAGCGACGGTGGGCGGCAAGCTCGCCAGCGTGGGCAGCCGCTTGGTGCAGTCGGTGGCCAAGAAAACAGCGGACGATTTCTTTGTGGCCTTTGTGGCCGTTATGACGGGGCAGACGCCTGCGCGCTCAGAGCCCGCGCCAGCTTCGACCGGGGATTCATCTGCACCCGCCAGCGAACGGCCCTGGGCCGGCGGTGGTCTGGGGGCGCCAGTCCCCGCTTGGTTGGTGGTGTTTGCCGCAGGTTTGGCGGGGGCGCTCGGTTATTGCCTGGCGTTATTGAAATGAAATTGCTTGACGACGTCCTGGCCGCAGCGCCAGAAATCACTCGGATCCGGCGTGACATCCATGCCCACCCCGAGCTTTGCTTTGAGGAGCACCGCACGGCCGATGTGGTCGCCCAGCGCCTGCAGGCCTGGGGCATCGAGGTGCACCGGGGTCTGGCCGGCACAGGGGTGGTCGGCGTGATCCGCGGAAAAGACGCCGGTGCCTCGGGCCGTGCCATCGGCTTGCGCGCCGACATGGATGCACTGCCCGTGCAGGAAAAAAACAAGTTCGCGCACGCCAGCCAGCACGCGGGGAAGATGCATGCCTGTGGTCATGATGGCCACACGGCGATGCTGCTGGCGGGTGCGCGTCACCTAGCCGCCCACCGGGATTTTGATGGCACGGTCTATGTGATCTTTCAGCCGGCCGAGGAAGATGGCGGCGGGGCCCGCGTCATGCTGGAAGAGGGCCTGCTTCAAAAGTTTCCCATGCAGGCCGTCTTTGGCATGCACAACTGGCCAGGCCTGCCCGCGGGCACCTTCGCGGTCAGCCCCGGGCCGGTGATGGCTTCGTCCAATGATTTTCGTGTGCTGATTCGCGGCAAAGGCGCGCATGCAGCCTTGCCGCACAACGGCATCGACCCGATTGTGGTGGCCTGTCAGATGATTCAGGCCTTTCAGACCATCATCAGTCGCAATCGCAAGCCGATTGACGGCGGCGTGATCTCGGTGACGATGATTCATGCGGGCAACGCCACCAACGTGATCCCCGATACCTGCGAGCTGCAAGGGACGGTGCGAACCTTTGAGCCGGCGCTGCTGGATTTGATCGAAGCGCGCATGACGCAGGTGGCGAACCAGACCGCCGCCGTGTTTGGTGCCGGGTGCGAGTTTGAGTTTCGCCGCAAGTACCCGGCCACGATCAATGACCGGGACGCCGCCCTGTTTGTGCGCTCGGTGCTCGAGGACTGGGTGGGGCCCGAGCGTGCGCGTGTGCAAGAGCCCTCGATGACCGCAGAAGACTTCGGCTTCATGCTGCAAGCCTTGCCCGGTGCGTACATCTTCATCGGCAACGGTGAAGGCGCGCACCGCAGCAGCGGTCATGGCGAAGGGCCCTGCATGTTGCACAACCCCAGCTATGACTTCAACGACGAACTCATTCCGGTGGGCGGCACCTTCTGGTCGCATCTGGCCCGGCGGTGGTTATCCGCCTCGCGCTGACGCGCCCCCGTCGCTCCGCGACATGAGGCGGCCAAGAGCCTCTAAGCCCGCTGAATCAGCTCAATCTTGTATCCGTCCGGATCTTCAATGAAAGCGATCAGCGTCGCGCTGTGCTTCATCGGGCCCGGAGGCCGCACGATGTTGACGCCCAATTCCGCCAGATCGGCGCATACGGCGTGGATATCGGTCACGGCAATGGCGATGTGGCCCCACGCCGTTCCTTGGGCGTAAGGCTCGGTTTGGTCCCAGTTGTGCGTCAACTCGAGAACGGTCGACTCATCTTCGGTGCCATAACCCAGGAAGGCGAGCGTGAACCGCCCCGTCGGATAGTCCTGCCGGCGTACCAGCTGCATGCCCATGGCGCCGATGTAGAAATCCAGCGACCGTTGCAGGTCCATCACCCGCATCATGGTGTGCAGGATGCGCGTGGGACGCTCTGCCAAGTCCATGCGCAGGTCTGCGCTCGTTTGGGTACCGATCTCGTAGTCCATGATGTTCCCCCGGGTGCAGTTGCCTCGACTTAGCGAGCAGCGATCACATCGATCTCGACCTTCCACTCCGGCTTGACCAGGCCAGAGACATACACCAGCGTCGAAGCCGGCTTGTGGCCATTGAGGACCTCGGTTCGTACCTTCACGAAGGTGGCGTAGTCGGCGCGGTCAACCAGGTAGATGGTGGTTTTGACGATGTCTTGCAGCGTCATGCCAGCCTCGCCCAGGATGGTGGCGATGTTGGCCCAGGTCTGACGCGTCTGCGCCTCGAAGTCGGCGCTGGCCACACCCTTGGCGTCGATGCCGATCTGGCCCGCGACATAGAGAGTGGACTGTGCCGCCTTGCACAGGATGCCGTTGGAATACGAGGCGGGTTCGCCGCCCATGGAAGCGGGGTTGATGCGTGCGATGGTCATGGTCTGCTCCTTGTGATGAACCGTGGAATGAATCGATCGGGGTGGGTGAGCGGTCTTCGGGCCGGCTGCATCAATTGATGAAGCCGGCCGATGGATGCGCCCGGGGAAACTTGCGGATGTAGTTCAGGAATTTGCCGAGTGACTTGTCGGCCCGTGTGAGCAGGCCCTGTCGGTAATGGATGGTGTCCAGGATGTCCTTGTCTTCGCCCACGGTGCGGCGGCTGATCGCCAGTACCGATTCGAGATGCTCGGCCGACTTCGGGCCGGCCAGCACCAGGCTGCAACTAAACACGTTGTGTTGCCCGGGGCGCGGCAGGCTAAAACCCGTGACGTTGCACCGCCAGAAACCGTCGTACATGCCCCAGCGATAGAACACGCTGGTGCCGCGGATACCGGCGGTGTTCTCGATGGGAACGTCGCCCTGGTGCAGGCCGCGGTAGCTGAACTCGAAACCGAAGTCGTGCCACTTGACCAGCTCGTGGGGCTCTTCGGCCTCGAACTTGATCTTGTGCACCACCTTCAGGTGCTGCATGTCGGGCGTGTTGGCGGCAAAGATCCAGGGGTCGCAGTGCAAGGTCGGACCAAAGCGATACGCCGTCGACACCAGCTCGCTGTCTGCATAGGGCAGCTGGGGCAGGTCAAACAAGGGCTCTTCGCCGTTGAACACCCAGACGATGCCAAAGCGCTCCTGC
>JACCDK010587081.1_pt1 | contig 12031 bp, 8 predicted proteins | sample 7445871 | NCBI WGS metagenome assembly JACCDK01 (sample SAMN15323436, study PRJNA562643) | freshwater metagenome | isolation source: river surface water | place: USA:Blue River Watershed | collected 2017-08-15
ATGGGGGGACCATCCCCACCAAAAATTTGCTGGTTCCTGACCTAGCAGAGTTTCCTGTATTGGTGGCTCAAGCAGCCAACTCAAGTGCTCAAAAATTTATTTCTCGAAACCCACTCAACTTAGAAGTATTTCGTTTGGGAATCCCTTTGGAAGGGACTTCCGCCGTCACCGGCCCAATCCATTCGTTTCGATACGGAGCCTATGGGAAGTCAGCAGAAACTGTATTGGCTGAGCAAAGCGCGCAAAAAGTAGGATTAGAAGAAATCTTTTCGCGCGCCTATCCACACGAAGTAGCCTGGTTGACAGAGGCGCGGAGCAATCCACAACTCCTTGCCGACCGCATCCAATTTGTACTGGTAAAAGTAGAAGGACGGCAGGCTGACCTTATGAAAAGCATGGGACTGGAACCCCTTAGGGGTGAGGAAGGAAGCAAAATAGTCGTGAAATACTACATCCGATTTTTAGTTCGAGAAGAACTGTATCTGGGACCTGTTTGGGATGCGCATCCGGATTGGAGAATTGCGTTAAGCCAATTTTTGGAAAACCTGAAAAAGTAATTAATTGAGTTTTTAGGGTTGGATCAAAAGGGGGCAACTAAAAATCTCGAATAATTAAAATAGGTACTAGGAATAATTGCGGGTTTTGGGGTTGAATTAGTATTTCCAATACTTCACACAAATTCCTTCTGTTTAATACAGCGATTCATTCAAAAAAGGGATCAAAGCCAATACCATGGCTTGTTGGTAATAGGCTTCCCGAGTGATGATTCCTTGGGTAAGCAGGCCTACCGATCCACCTTTCTGTTTGGAATTTTGTGCCTGAAATACCAAATCATCTGCATGACCCAGTTCCATCCCTTCTCGTATCAGTGCGACTACGGGTGGAGGTAAGTAAAAAGTGCCGGTCTTGGATTGGCTGCTCTTGCCCGAACGGTGTAGGACGTAGATCCAAGCAAAAGCATACATGCCTTGCGGGTCCTCGTCCACTCCGCCTTCAATGCCTACCCAATAGTCTGCCTCAGGAACAAGCGTTTTGGCATGGGATACTCGATTTTTGGCACCAAGAAGGGTTTCTTCCTCAGTCCTAGGTTGTGCTGGGATATTTGAGAGGGCGTTCACGCCTTCCACCAAACCCACTTTACCAAATGCTTGGGTAAAGGCCTCACGGGTACAACTTACCTTTACAGGGTTTTGGCTACCCACGATGACGCGTAGGGCATTGGGTTGATTTGCTGACTTTGTAGCCAAGGCCTTAGGCCATGTTGGTAAATACCTGGTTGACATCGTCGTCCTCTTCCAGGCGATCGATGAGCTTGTTGATCAGTTCTTCCTGCTCTTCGGTCAACTCGGTAAGCGTGGTTGGGAAGCGTTGGAAATCTGCTGAAATCACCTCGATGTTTCGATCTTCCAATGCCTTTTGCATCAATCCAAAATCCTCGAATTCAGTGTATGCAAAGATTTCGCCTTCGTTCTCAGCGATTTCAGTCAGTCCAAAATCAATCAATTCCAATTCGAGTTCCTCGAGGTCGTATGCCGCTTTAGCAAATCGGAATACTGCCTTACGCTCAAACATAAAACTTACCGATCCCGAAGTTCCCAAAGAGCCTCCTGCCTTGGCAAAATAGGAGCGTACGTTGGCCACAGTTCGGTTGGTATTGTCGGTGGAGGTTTCTACGATAAAAGGAACGCCAAAAGGCCCATATCCTTCGTATACAATTTCTTCGTAATCTTTTTCGTCCTTATTGGAGGCGCGCTTGATGGCTCCTTCAATGCGATCCTTGGGCATTTGTGCACCTTTGGCATTTTGAATCACTGTCCGAAGTTTGGCATTACTTGAAGGGTCTGGGCCACCAGCCTTGACAGCCATGACGATTTCCTTCCCTAATCGGGTAAATACCTTGGACATTTTGTCCCAACGCTTGAACTTTCTCTCTTTTCGGAAATCAAATGCTCTTCCCATGGATTTGCTGTTTATTGGAAACAAAAATAGCAAATTCTTTTCTCGGAAGAAGTGCAATTTTTTGAAGGAGAAAGAAGAATCAAGGAAGCAAAATTGAAACGTGAAATCGAATTAGTTTCCTCTGGATTAAACCTAGCTCTTCGAAGAGGGTCTAAATTCCGAAACAAACCAATAGCAACATGAAAAAATGGATTCTAGGGGCAGCAATCTTTACCTGCCTAAGTTTTGGATTGGCTGCGCAGCAGCACAAAAATTATAGACAGTTCAATTCAACTGAGCGAGCACAAAAAATGACCGATCGCATGGCTGAGGAACTCAAACTTTCGGAAGAGCAGCGAAAGCAGGTAGGCCAACTCGCTCTCGAAAATGCAAATCGTCAAGAGGAACTTCTAAAAAGTAGAAAGGCGGAATTCGAGTCACAGAAAGCATACCGAAAGGCTCAAGATCAAAAATTGGCATCCATCCTAACGGAAGAGCAAAAAAAGATTTGGGAACAGCGAAAGGAATCCATGCGATCTAAAGACGCCCATCATTCTCGTGGCGATCACATTCGAGGCGGGAGACCAAGATTTCGAAGAGGGAGGTAAATATGCAGTGAGGGCCAGAATTTCTGGCCCTTTTTTTCACTAATTAATTAAAAGCCCGCGCGCGGCTCTTCCACTTCATACAAAGAGGCGTCCTTTTGTGGTAGGGAAGAAGAACCCATCAAAAATTCATCCACGCTCACTGCAGCTTCACGGCCTTCTGAGATGGCCCAGACCACCAAGGATTGCCCACGACGCATGTCTCCTGCAAGGAATACTTTTGGATTGGTACTTCGATACTGTCGTGATTTGGGCAAGTTGTTTTCCATCATTTCTACACCAAATCCGTCCAAGAGATAAGCTTGACCTGGACCCAGGTATCCGATGGCCAAGAAGGCCAAGTCACAGGGGATTGTCCGCTCGGATCCTTCCACTAGGTCATAGGTCATGCGCCCTCCAGCATCTTTCCAGACAATATCTGCCACCACTAGCCCAGTCAATTCTCCCTTTTCGTTTCCTACAAATTCTTTGGTTAGCACGGAGAAAAGACGTTCGGCACCTTCTTCATGGGAACTTGAGGTTCGTAAAGTCATGGGCCACTCTGGCCAAGGGTTGGTAGTGGATCGCTGCTTTGGAGGCTTGGGTAGTAACTCCAGTTGGGTCACTTGCGTGGCACCGTGCCTTCTGGAAGTGCCAATGCAATCACTTCCTGTATCTCCACCCCCGATGACCAGTACGTGTTTACCTGTCGCAGAAATTGGATTTTTTGGGAGTTCTCCTCCAATCACTTGGTTTTGAGGGCCAAGAAATTCCATCGCAAAATGCACTCCTTTCAAGGTGCTCCCTGGAATGGTTAAGGCCCGTGGTTCTTGGGCACCCACTGATAGGACCACCGCGTCGTAATTTTTCAGCAACTCATCTGCACTACGGTTTTTCCCTATTTCTGTATGAGTTTCAAAGCGTACTCCTTCTGCTTCCATCAGTGCAATTCTCCGATCAATGACCCATTTTTCCAATTTGAAATCAGGGATTCCGTAGCGTAGAAGCCCCCCGATTTTGGCATTTTTTTCAAAAAGGGTGACCTCATGTCCTGCTTGATTGAGTTGGTCTGCTGCAGCAAGGCCTGCCGGTCCAGAACCAACTACTGCCACCCGCTTGCCTGTTCGGCCTTTGGGTGGGGAAGCGTGGATCAGCCCAAGTTCGTAGGCTTTTTCCACAATGGTTTTCTCGATCAACTCGATGGCAACCGGATCCTTGTTGATCCCGAGCACACAACTGGCCTCACATGGGGCAGGACAGATTCTACCCGTAAATTCCGGAAAGTTGTTGGTGCTTTTCAAAATACGAATGGCCTGACTCCAATTTTGTTGGTATACCGCTTCATTGAATTCAGGGATTACATTTCCAAGAGGACAGCCGTGATGGCAAAAGGGGACCCCACAGTCCATGCATCGGGCAGCTTGGTTATTCAACTGCTTTTCAGAAAAGGGCGTGTAGATTTCCTGGTAATCCCCCAGGCGAATCTGAGGATCACGGCTGTTGGGCGTTTCTCGATTGTGCTTTAAAAATCCGTCTTTGGTACCCATATTAGGCTACTGTTTTTTCGTGTTGGAGTGATTTTTTTGCCAAGACCGCCTTGTAGTCTTTAGGAATCACCTTGATAAAGTTAGTTTTGGTATGCTCCCAGTTTTCCAAAAACTGTTGGGCAAGGGAACTGCCGGTAAAGGCCAGGTGTCGTTTGAGGTAAGTATACAAGGTGTCTAAGTCTTGGTCTTCCATTGGGTCGATGTCCACCATCTCCGAATTGATTTCACCTTGGTACCCTTGAAGAATATAGGCCAAACCCCCACTCATTCCTGCAGCAAAATTTCTTCCAATCTCGCCAAGATTGACGAGCAATCCACCCGTCATGTATTCGCATCCATGGTCACCAATTCCTTCAATGACTGCTTTGACGCCAGAGTTACGCACGCAGAAGCGCTCGCCCCCTTTTCCATTGATGTAGGCTTCACCTGAGGTGGCCCCATAGAAGGCTACGTTGCCGATGAGAATATTTTCTTCGGCCTTGAATCGGGCATTTCTACTCGGGTAAATGATCAATCTACCTCCGGAAAGGCCCTTTCCAAAGTAGTCGTTGGCTTCTCCTTCTAGTTCAAAATTTACCCCTCTGGCAAGGAATCCTCCAAAGGTCTGACCTGCCGAACCGCTGAAGGTAAAGTGGATGCTGTCTTCAGGGAGACCTACACTTCCATAGATTTTCGATAGTTCATTGGAGAGCATCGCTCCCACCGATCGATCGGTATTTTTGATTTCAAAAAAGCCTTGCACAGGAATGGCTTGTTCCAAGGCTGGAGCAGCAGTTGTGATTAATTTTCTATCCAAGACTTCCTCCAAATCTACCTCTTGGTCGATTTGCTTGTGAATGCCGACATGGCTGGGCACTTCTACCTTGTGGAAAATTGGAGAGAGGTCCAATTTATCCCATTTCCAATGCTTGAGATGCGTACTGGCCTGCAGGACTTGGCTTTGGCCTACCATCTCATCGATGGTACGGAATCCTAGGGAGGCCATGATTTCACGGAGATCCTGAACGATAAACTTGAAATAGTTGACTACATGGTCAGGGTCACCCGTAAATAGTTTGCGTAATTCTGGGTCTTGAGTCGCAATCCCTACTGGACAAGTATTGAGGTGGCACTTTCGCATCATGATGCATCCTTGGGCCACCAAAGCGCCTGTAGCAATGCCCCATTCTTCTGCCCCCAAGAGCGTGGCTATGGCCAAGTCCCTACCCGTACGCAATTGTCCATCTGTCTGGAGCACCACTCTGCTCCGCAAGTTGTTTTTGACTAGTGTCTGATGCGCTTCTGCAAGGCCTAATTCCCAAGGAAGACCGGCATGTCGGATGGAACTTAGTGGGGAGGCGCCTGTGCCTCCGTCCGCTCCTGAGACTAAAATTACATCCGCCATAGCCTTGGCTACTCCGGCCGCCACGGTACCTACGCCTGCTTGGGAAACCAATTTCACATTGATTCGGGCTGTTCGATTTGCATTTTTAAGATCAAAGATCAATTGAGCCAAATCTTCAATGGAATAGATGTCGTGGTGAGGGGGCGGGGAAATTAAGCCTACACCTGGAGTAGCATGGCGTACCCGACCAATCCAATCGTCGACCTTATGTCCTGGGAGTTGTCCTCCTTCTCCTGGTTTAGCGCCTTGGGCCATCTTGATTTGAAGTTCTTCGGCATGAGTTAGGTAATGGGAAGTGACCCCAAAGCGGCCCGAAGCCACCTGCTTGATGGCCGATCGCTCCCAATCTCCATTGGGTTTCCGTTCGTAACGTTGTTCGTCTTCCCCTCCTTCTCCTGAATTACTTTTGGCTCCAATTCGATTCATGGCAATGGCCAAGGTGGTATGAGCCTCATGAGAAATCGACCCAAATGACATGGCACCTGTTGCAAAGCGCTTCATGATTTTTTCTACCGGTTCCACTTCTTCGAGTGGGACTGGGATTTGTTTTTTGAATTCAAACAAGCCCCTAAGGGTCATCGCATCCTGACGCTGTTCATTGATTTTTTGCGCAAACTTTTGGTAAAGTGCATAGTCTCCCAATCGGGTAGATTTTTGGAGGAGGTGAATGGTCTCGGGATTGAATAGGTGCTTTTCTCCTCTCCGTTTCCATTGGTAAACGCCACCAGTTTCCAGAACGCCTGCTTGTGAAAGGTAGGCAGCGCGGTGTCGAATCAAGACTTCCTCTGCCAGTTCATCAAAAGAGATGCCGCTGATCCGGGATGTGGTGCCTTTGAAGCAGCGATCCATTACTTCAGGACCAAGCCCAATCGCTTCGAAAATCTGGGCCCCCTGGTAAGATTGTAGCGTCGAAATCCCCATTTTGGATAGGACCTTGAGTAGTCCTTTACCAATTCCTTTCTGGTAATTGCTCAGCACAGTTTTTTCATCTTTTGCTCCAGGTAGTTCGCCTTTTCTGAAGAGATCCAAAAGAGATTCTAAGGCCAAATAGGGGTTGATGGCAGAAACCCCGTACCCAATGGCTGTGGCAAAGTGGTGAACTTCGCGGATATCAGCGGATTCAAGTACCAATCCTGCACGTGTGCGGATTTTCTTCTTGACCAAGTGCTGGTGAACCGCACCAATTGCCAAAAGGGAAGGAATAGGAGCAAGGGAATCCGAACTTGAGCGATCGGTTAGAATCAAGACATTTTTCCCTTCAAGCAAGATTGCCTCCTCTGCTTCTTGACAAAGTTGGTCCAATGCAGCCAAAAGCCTTCCCGGCTGGTGGTCCGCTACAAAATGACCGAATAAGCGTTTGGTACGGTAGCCCAGGTGCTCGAGACGGGTGATTTTTTCCAAGTCTGCATTGAGCAAAACGGGTTGCGAAATATGGATCTGCTTGGTATGCTGTGGGCTTTCTTCCAAGATGTTGTGTCCTTCCCCTATGCGGGTAAATAGGGACATGACCAACCGCTCCCGAATGGGATCAATTGGAGGATTGCTGACCTGTGCAAAAAGCTGTTTGAAGTAGTTGGAGATGTGCTGGCTCTGTTTGGAAAGCACCGCCAATGGGGTGTCGGCACCCATAGATCCTACTGCTTCCTGTCCAGATTCTCCCAAGGGACTGAGGATCACCTTGAGTTCTTCCGACGTATAGCCAAAGATGGTTTGCTGCCTTTGAATTTCTTCCGTGACATAGGGGTAACTGAGTTCTTCTGGATCGGGAACCAATCGGAGTTTGGTCCGTTGCTCGTTTACCCATTTTTCATAGGGTTGACGACGGCAAATCTCCCCTTTGACTTCTTCGTCGAGGAGAACTCTCCCCTGTTCCAAATCCGCCCATAGCATTCGACCTGGACTTATTCTTCCTTTTTGGGTGATGGTCGCTTCCCGAATGGGCAATGCTCCCGCTTCAGAGGAAAGGATGAGTCGTTGGTCTTTTGTGATAAAATAGCGGAGCGGACGAAGGCCATTTCGATCTAGCGTAGCGCCCACCGATTTGCCATCTGTAAAAAGGAGGGCCGCAGGTCCATCCCAAGGCTCAACTAAGGAGGCGTGAAATTTATAGAAGGCTGACCTTTCTTTATCCATTACTTCATTGTCTTGCCAGGCTTCTGGGACGAGCATCATCATGGCATGCGGAAGGCTTCTACCGCTGAGGGTAAGTAGCTCCACCATGGCATCCAAATTGGCCGAATCGGAATTGAGTTTGTTAGTAATGGGCATGAGCTTAGCCAGCTCCTCCGGGGTAAACAAGGAAGACTTCATCAAAGCCTCCTTGGACTTCATTTTAGTTAAGTTACCACGAATGGTATTGATTTCGCCATTGTGGGAGAGGTACCGAAAAGGTTGCGCTAATCGCCAATTGGGGAAAGTGTTGGTGGAAAATCGGGAGTGGACAATGGCAAATGCAGATGCGAGCCCTGGGTTTTGAAGATCCTTAAAAAAAGGCAAAACCTGGTCGGTTCTGAGTTGACCTTTGTAGACCACGGTCAGGGAACTGAAACTTGCAAAGTAAAAAGCGTGGTTGACTCCTGGTATTTCTGCGTTGATTTTGGAACTCGAATAATTTCGAAGCACGTATAGTTTCCGTTCCAAGTCAAGCCCCTGCAGCCCCTCTTTGTGTTGTACAAAAACCTGCTCGATAATGGGCATCACTTCCAGGGCGCTGGAGCCAGGGATGGTTTCGTCCACAGGGACCTTTCGATAGCCAATGAGTACAAAGCCCAACTCCTCAATCAATTCGTTGAGCAGGGCCTTTGCTTTGATGTAAAGCTGCTTGTTGTTCGGAAAAAAAGTCATCCCTAGCCCAAATTGACCAGGTGGAGGCAATAGAATTTCTGTTCTGGCAGTGACGTCTTGAAGGAAGCGATGTGGAATTTGAAAACAAATCCCAGCCCCATCTCCCGTTTTGGGATCAGATCCTCTCCCTCCACGATGCTCCATGTTGCTCAGCATGTACAATGCGTCACTGATTGTTTCGTGGGTAGGTTCATTGGTAAGATCTACCACTGCACCAATACCACAGGAATCGTGTTCAAACTCCTGTCGATAGAGCCCTTGCTGCATTTTACTCAGTTTAATAGGTTAGAAAATTTTCAAAAAATAGGGATTTAAATTGAATTAAACACAATTAAAATGAATGATAACTAAAAATAACAGCCATGAAAACGATTGTTTTTAAAAATCAGGCAATATCTAAACATGAAAAAAATTCAGGTTTAAATAGAAAAGTTGGTTATTTTAAGAATACAGGACGTTTCTAAAGCGGGGAGGATAAAAACAGGAGGTGAAATTCACCAGAACTATACTGAAATAAAAAAAATATATTTTCTGTAATTTTTTTTAAAACCTCCTGAAACAAGGGTCTTGGATTGTGTTGACCAAATAAAAATGGGGCCATTGAATAAAAATTGAAATTACTTCTAAGTAAATTTTAGTCTGTGAATGGCCCAGAAAAATCCTTCTCTTCCCCTATCAAATGCACCTTTACTTTTTTGATTTTCCGTGCATCTACGGCAAGGATGGTAAATTCAAAATCCTTGTAGGTGATTTTGGTCCCATTTTTAGGAAGTTTGGAGTTCAGTTCCAGCAGCAATCCTCCCAAGGACTCACTTTCGCCCTTGACCTCGTCAAATACTTGCGTGTCTAAATCGAGTTTTTTGCAAAAATCATGGAGTGAAACTTTCCCTTCAAAGATGAAGGTGTCCACATCGACTTCCTGAAAGAAGAGCGTGTCGGTGTCGTCAAATTCATCGTTGATTTCCCCAATGATTTCTTCAATTAAGTCTTCGAGGGTGATCAAGCCGGAGGTACCTCCATACTCATCCACAACGATGGCCATGTGCACCCTCATTTTTTGGAAATCTTTGAGTAGGGAGTCGGCTTTTTTGTTTTCAGGAACGAAGAAACTCTTTCGAATCAGGGATTTCCACTCAAAGTTTTCATCCTTATCGATGTGTGGAAGTAAATCTTTGATGTATAGGACACCCAGGATATGATCTATGGTCTCCTCGTAAACAGGAATTCTGGAGTAGCCACTCTTGTTGACTTTGTCCATGAGTTCATGAAAGTCAATTTCTGCATCAATTGCTGAAATTTCCATACGGCTTTTCATGACCTGGCGAACGCTAAGCGTCCCAAAATTTACGATGCCGCGCAAAATTTCTTTTTCTTCTTCAGGGGTATCCTCTGTAGTCAATTCTAAAGCCTGATTCAATTCATCTACCGAGAGTGAATAGCCTTTTTGCTGTACGCGCTTTTCGATGATGTTGCTAAAAGCAATCAAAAAAGCTGAGAATGGCTTCAATACCTTTGTGAAAAAGTAGATGGGACCAGCAAGGCTCAGCGCAAAACGTGTCTTTGCCTGATTTGCATAAACTTTGGGTACAATTTCCCCAAAAAACACAATGGCAAAGGTAACGCCGACAGTTTGAATGAGGATGACGACAATTCCAGTGGCATTGGTGCCAAAAAGTGTCCAAGTAACAAAGGTAGTCAAGGTGACAATCCCAATGTTAATTAAGTTATTGAGGATCAGCACGGTACTCAATAGAATTTTGGGAGTTGCGAGCAATGCGGTAATTACTCGTCCTTTTTCTGCATGTTTTTGATTGAGGTCTGTGAGGTCATCCTTTGTGAGAGAAAAGAAGGCAACTTCAGAACCAGAGACTAAGGCAGATCCCATTAAGAGAAGGAGTAGCGCGAGCCCGTTGACGAAAAAATAGGAGAATGAAAATGAGGAAACCTGGGCTATCAGTAAGTAACTCGGGTAGGGATCATCCATGTGTTTGATAAAATAAGTGTTCAAAGGTAATCAAATCCCCTGAATTCAAGGAACAGGGGATTTGATTTCCATTAAAAGGGGAGGTCGTCATCCCCCTCATCTAGCGACACCATTGGGGCTACTGCAGGAGAAGAGCTGGGCATTGCACCTGATGCTGCTGGTGCTGCAGGTGCGCCTGGCATTCCTTCTGGTTTGCCTCCCACCATGGTAAAACTCAACACGCGGATTTTCATCTTCTTCCGGTTTTGTCCTTGCTCATCGGTCCATTTGTCGGACTTGATTTTGCCTTCCACATAGATTTGAGAGCCCTTTTTCAGGTATTTTTCAGCAATTTTTGCTTGTTGATCCCAAAGCTCCAAGTCGTGCCATTCGGTTTGTTCCACTCGATTGCCACTTCGATCTTGATAGGCTTCTGAGGTGGCTAGGCTAAGGTTGGCGACCACCTTATCACCCTCTAAATATTTGACCTCTGGATCTGCACCTAGGTGACCCAATAAAATGACTTTGTTTACTCCTGCCATAACGTTTTGTTTTTAGTAGTTAAAAAGTTTAGAAGATTGAAAGTAATCAAATCTCTCGATCAGTCAAATAGCGAACAATCAATTTAGGCTTGGGTAAAGCATCAATTTGCTGTTCATCCACCAAGTCAAATCCCTCTTTTTGGCACCATTTCGCCAGTTCAGGAAATTTATCTGAAGAAAGTTCGATTTCCCAAAAACTACCAAGTATCCGTTGATGCGACAAAAGATGTCGGTATTTTTTAGGAAACAAGACCGCTTCCTGCTGCAGAGTTTCTTTCCAAGGGAAGTTTTCCTGTTCGAGGAAGGGAAAATCATACAGCCCTGTCCAAATATCCCCTTCACCCCTTTTGTTCCATACGACCTGACCGGCACAACGAATCACCAGGTAGTTGAGGACACGTTCCTTGACTTTGGTTTTATTGATTTTTACTGGCAAGGAAGGGATGAGGTCTTTTTGGAAGGCAAAGCAAGAACTTGCCAGTGGACATGGTTCACAATTTGGATTTTTGGGCACACAGCATCTGGACCCAAAGTCCATCATGGCCTGATTGAATTCTCCAGGGGCATCTTTGGGGATGAGTTGGTTGGCTAATGCTTCAAACTCCTTTTTCCCCTTGCCGCTAGCGATATCGGTTGCGATTCCAAAGTATCGGGCAAGTACCCTGAAAACATTGCCATCCACCACGGCCTGTACTTCTCCAAAGGCAAAACTCGAGATGGCTGCCGCGGTGTAGCTCCCCACCCCCTTGAGTTGAATCAAACTCGCGTAGTTGTTGGGAAAATTCCCTCCAAGGTCTTTCCAGATGTATTTTGCGCAAGCGTGTAGGTTGCGGGCTCTGCTGTAATAGCCCAATCCTTGCCAAAGTCGGAGTACTTCTGCTTCTGGAGCTTCCGCTAGTGCTTGCACCGTAGGATAGGCTTTTGAAAATGCCTCGTAATAAGGCAATCCCTGCGCCACACGGGTTTGCTGAAGAATGATTTCAGAGAGCCAAATTTTATAAGGGTCTTGAGTTTCTCTCCAAGGCAAATTCCTGGGATTTTCTCGGTACCAAGAAATTATCAAATTTGAAAACAATTGATTTTCAGTTACTTTACTCTTCATGGGTGTAAGTTTGCAGGGCCACAAACCAAGGTATTTTTTTTGAATATCTTTTTTAATTGCGTTGATTCTTGTACATTTGCAGTCCCAAAAATACTTGGTTAATAGGTTGTTAAGGGTATATCGAAAT
>JACCDK011915005.1_pt1 | contig 12023 bp, 13 predicted proteins | sample 7445871 | NCBI WGS metagenome assembly JACCDK01 (sample SAMN15323436, study PRJNA562643) | freshwater metagenome | isolation source: river surface water | place: USA:Blue River Watershed | collected 2017-08-15
CTTCGACAAAATAAATGTACTCAACACAGTTGCGGAGGCGGGCAAATGATTTCAGCACAAGATCTGATTGAGAAGATTCTGGCTCGTTCCACGACAGATGACTGCATCGTCGTTGTAAAAGATAAGACTCAAGCTAACCTGCGTTGGGCCAGCAGCACACTCACAACAAATGGCGTCATCCAAGAACGAAGCGTTACCGTAATTGCTTTTGTAGCCATGAATGGATCAATGGCATCTGGCGCAGTCACCCGCACAAATGTTAATGAAAGCGATATCGATTCACTTCTCGCCGAAGCGTCTGCCGCCGCAAAAGCAGCTGGCGCTGCCGAAGACTTTGCGCCATTGGCAAGAGATGTTTCATTTGGGGATTGGAGCGCACCGCACACTCCAACTGGCCCAAATATCTTTTCGAAATTTGCGCCGGAATTAGGCGACATGTTGCGTCGTTCGCAATCAGATTCCATCGAGCTCTTCGGGTATACCGAACACACTCACGAAACTTTATGGGTTGGCTCAAAAGGTGGAATGAGATTACGAAATGACAATGCAGTAGGACGAGTAGAGATGACTGGAAAATCCCATGGTCGCTCCCGATCCACGTGGGACGGTGTGGAAACTCATGACTTTACAGATGTCTCTGTTGCCAATATCGATCGCAATATCCGCCAACGTCTAGAGTGGCAAGGAAAGAAAGTTGATCTTCCAGCGGGCCGCTACGACACCATCTTTCCATCAGGCTCTATCGCTGACTTATATGTATACATGATGTGGGTTGCGGGCGGTCGCGATGCATTTGAGGGGCAAAGTGTCTTTTCAAAATCAGGAGGCGGAACCCGAGTAGGCGAAAAATTATCCAATGTTGGCCTCCAACTTTTCAGCGATCCTTCACATCCCATTTTGAAAAGCTCTCCATTTGTTTCTGCTGCAACGAGTAGTCCCTTCACTTCAGTCTTTGACAATGGCCAGAAACATTCAAAAGTGGATTGGATTAAAGATGGGGTTCTTCAATCTCTTGTTCAGACAAGAGCTAGCTCGAAATTAACTTCACTTTCTTACACGCCAATTGGAGATAACTTAGTCATGAGCGTTTCTGGAGCTACTGGAACTCTGGATGATCTCGTAAAGAAAGTCGATAACGGCCTGCTTATCACAACACTCTGGTACATCCGCATGGTTGACCCCAATACTCTCTTGCTCACGGGACTCACTCGAGATGGTGTTTATCATGTAAAAAACGGTGAAGTACAAGGAGCGACCAATAACTTCCGTTGGAATGACTCGCCCGTTAATGCGCTCTCAAGAATTGCCGATGCGGGATCGACTGAATGGACTCAACCGCGGGAATGGGCAGGAGACGTTACGAATATGTCGATGCCACCAATGGTGATCAAAGATTTCAATATGTCGACTGTGAGCCCGGGTAACTAAAACTAACGCAGATGCCCGCGTTCATTCGTGGAACGTATTGCCATTAAGTTATCTGACGGCCAGATTGAAATCGATGAGATGCTGCACGGAGAAACATCGATATTGAAAATCGCTGTTGTGTCCACTTTCATTGCAGCTGCGAGCGAGGTTTTGATAATTCCATTGTGGGTGATCACGCAAATCTTTTTGCCAGGATATTCACCGACCAAACTCAGCAGTCCTTGGATAGCTCTCGCTTGTGCTGATTCATATGACTCACCTTCGGGCGGAGCATATGAAGTGCTGCCTAACCATTGGGCATATTCCACTGGGTATTGCTGGCGAACTTCTTCAATTGAAAGCCCATCCCAAACTCCGAAAGAACACTCAATCCAGATTGGATCTTTCATTACCGACAGCCCTGTTGCTTTTGAAACTACTTCTGCAGTCTGCATCGTGCGTTGCAGTGGTGACGCAATCAAAATATCGGGGGCAAGTTTTGCAATTTCTTGGGCAACAAGTTCTGCTTCCATCAAACCTTTTGCCGTAAGGCCCGGATTAAGCGGACCATCACCTGAAAACTTGCGATGGGGTGTGAGTGGGGTTTCTCCATGTCTCACCAAATAGACCATTGTGGGAATCTCATTTGAGATTAAACGTTCAGTTAAATAATTGAGTTGTAACGGTTCTTTCGCTGAGGCGATTACTCCATCTAAGGCTTCATTTACTAGACGATCGGCATGCGTATTTGACTCACGGGGTATCCAGACAAATTCCAATAATTCGTGAGCGTGAATTTTCTTTGCTTCAAGAGCCAGCTCTCGCATCTCGGGGTGACGAATTTTCCATTTCCCACTCATCTGCTCAACGACTAGCTTTGAATCAAGTCGAACTTCAATAAACGCATTTGGATCAATTTCGTGCGCCGCTTCAAGTCCTGCGATCAATCCACGATATTCAGCAACATTATTAGTCGCAACGCCAATTTTCCCCGAAACTTCAGCTAAAACTTTATCTCCCTCAAAGACGACTGCACCAAAAGCTGCAGGTCCAGGATTACCTCGCGAGCCACCATCGGCTGTGACTATAAAAGAACGTGTCATCAACTAACTCTTACCAAAATTCTGCGACATTCTTCGCAACGCACAACTTCATCGTCAGGAAGTGCACTAATTCTACTTAAGTCGGCTGCATTTATTGTTAAGTGGCAACCTTGGCACTGACCGGCATGTAGGCGCGCTGCACCAACCCCATCAGCACTAGTGCGAATCTTTTCGTAAAGCGCTAGTAGTTCTCCGTCAACTTCCTCAGCCAGAGAAGCGCGGTCAGCGAGTGTTGCATTCTTCGCACGATTTATCTCATCAAGCGCAGCTTCTTTTTCTTTTGCCAACTTCGTTACCTCATCATGTAGCGCGTCACGCTCTGCAGAGAGTGATGAAATTCTCTGGTCGAGGGCATCAATGCGGACCATGACTTCAAGTTCAATTTCTTCTAATTCGGATCGGCGTTTGGCGAGTGAACCTAACTCGTGTTGTAACTGTTCCAATTCCTTCGGAGTGCCTTGACCGGAGGCCAATCTCTTTTCATCCCGTTCAATGCGCGAAACAACTTGCTCTACATCTACCTCAGATTTTGAGAGTTCATGTTTGATATCGCTTTTCTCGGTTTCAGCAGCCACAGACAAGTCTCGAGCCGTAGCATGAGCAATAGTTTTTTCATCAAGAATTTTAGAGACAGGAAGATTCCGCGCTTTGTGGTCCAATTGAATGAGTGAAGAATCCAACGCCTGAAGCGCTAATAACTTCTCTTGAGCTGCTTTTGAAGCCTTCATCACTACCCCACTTTAGGCTAATTCCCAGCATTCTTAACTCGCGGGGTTACGCGCAATGTTTTACCCTCCTACTCTGATGAAGAAATCAATCTCTCTCGTAGCCTCATTTGTATTAGCGCTATCGGCCGTCTCTCATCCGATAGCAAATGGAGCAAAGAATCCTGCTCCCGGCGCAAGCTGTACAAAACTTAAGGCAACGCAGGTTTATAAAGGTAAGAAGTACACCTGCATCAAATCTGGCAAGAAATTGATCTGGAACAAAGGGGTTCTGGTTGTAGTCAAACCAACTGCTTCATCATCTCAATCCCCTACCCCCATAATTTCTCCAACTCCAACTCCGATTCCGACTCCCACACCAACTCCGACGTCTACTCCGACGCCTACACCCAGTCCGACAAAAGTTGGCTACACAATGGATCAAGTACGAGCTAATAACTCAAATTCAAGTTGCTGGTCCGTAATCGATGGTTTTGTTTATGACCTCACTCGATGGATCGCAGCGCATCCCGGTGGAGCTGGAGCGATCCGCTCCTTATGTGGAGTGGATGGAACTTCAGCGTTTAAAGCTCAGCACTCGAATCAAAGTAGCCCCGCCCAACGATTGAATTCGTACTTGCTTGGGCCGCTCTCTAGGTAATTTACTTCTTTAACTCCTTTAAATTCAAGGAGATCATCTTGAGAAGGATCTTTTCATCAACTTTCCAATCGACAGGGACTTGGACTGTTTTCTTATTTACTTTGTAATCAAGCAATTCTTTCTCCATTGATTGCAAAACTTTTGAGTTAAAGGGGGCAATCAAAATATGGTTTTTCGATATTGAAACGCCGAATAAGTAGCTGGTTCCCAACTTCAACATGGGCTGATTCCAGGCAATAACCAATTCGAGCTTGGGATACTTTTTCTTGATTACCTGAAAAATCTTCCTTACTGTCTTTTGCTTTACCGCATCATGTTTTTTGAGAAATCCCGCAAAATCATCAAACCTCTTTGAGCTCTTAGAACCCCGTGAATACATCACAAGGGCATTCGCATGAGCCTGGCTGAAGCCGTGCTCCTCCTTAAGATATGCGACCTGTTCTGGATATTTGCGATCGGCAATCTCTTTCATGACACCAAACCAATATTTCATCGGTTGGCCGTACCTTGCCTCTATTTTTGGAAAGTGCGCAGCCCGATCATGCTTATTAACTGGCATAAATCAATAACTTATCGAGCGCCAGCTGCTCTGTGACCACAACCTTGGGGTTTACTGCAACAGCAAGTGCAATTACCTTCAGGGCAGCCACAAGGGCATTTAAATGTTTCGTTAAGTTCGCTCATCATCTAATCCTTATCAATCAAGCTCGTGAATCCCCAGCCCCAAGCAAGGCAGAAGAGGAAAACTCCGAGAACATAAAGTAATTCGCCCATACGAGGGAGTTTACTTCAAAATCTCACAATGCGTCCCCTTAGCGGTAAATTTAGTAAGTGGCACATTCGCAGCAAACCCGCGTTAAGGAGATCTATAGATCAGCACCGCCATCTCATCGGAAGACGATGCTGGCTATGCGTAAGACAATTCTTGAGATTCTGCCCCACGCCGAAGAGGTCGTGAGTTATGGAATGCCTGCCTTTAAAATTGAAGGAAATATTGTTGCGGGTCTACTTCATGCCAAGAACCATGTTGGGTACTACCCTTTTAGTGGCTCAGTTCTCCGCTTGTTTCCAAAAGAATTAGCGAAATTCTCAACCACCAAGAGCGCAATTCACGTTCCGATAGGCAAACCGCTCTCCAAGACTTTGATCAAGAAATTGATACGTGCCCGAATTTCGCAATGCCCAGTCAAAACCGGCACGGTTAATCTTGCAAAATATGAGAAGTTAGACCTTTATTGGAAATCAATAGGAGTTGCAGCTCCTGCGCGGCGGGGACTTATAGATAACAACCTCTACAAACTTAGTGACCTTAAGAAAATCACAAGAGCGCAATTTCTCAAGATTCATGCCATTGGAGATAACGCTACTAAAGTCATTGAACGCGAAATGCGCAGCCACAAGATTAGTTTCAAGAGGTAAATTTTGGATTTTCTGACAGTACACTCTTAACATGGAACTGACTACATGCCTTTGGTTCAATGGAAATGCTCGTGAAGCAGCTAGTTTCTATACCAGTATTTTTCCGGATAGCCACATTGATGACAATTGGATTGCTCCAACGGATACACCTGGTAATAAACAAGGTGAAGAGATCGTTGTAAACTTCAAGATATTTGGAAGACCATTTATTGCTTTGAATGGCGGACCACAATTCAATTTCTCGGAAGCGGTATCGCTCCAAATTCCATGCAGCAATCAGGATGAAATTGATCGATATTGGAATCTCCTGACTTCGGATGGAGGTCAAGAAAGTCAATGCGGTTGGCTCAAGGACAAATTTGGCTTCTCCTGGCAAGTGATTTCACCAGAAATGAATCAATACCTTGGCGGCAGTGACTCCGAGGGAGCAAAGCGTGCGACTCAAGCGATGCTTAGAATGAAGAAGATAAACCTTTTAGAAATGCGCGAAGCTTACTTTGGTAAAATTGAACGATGACATCTCAACTATTTGAAGGATTAAACTGGCTCGGTATCCTCGTCGCATTTCTTTTTTCTTTTATGAGTGGAGCTATTTGGTTTGGCCCCAAGACTTTCTATCCCATTTGGATGCGAGCGAGAGGGATTGCTTCGGGCCAACTCACCTCCCAACAGAATAAACCTGTAATTCTCTTTGGAGGAACAATCGTTGGAATCCTGATTCAGACTTTGACGCTCGGATTCATCATTACAAATCTCCAAAAGCATCAAGCAGATTTTGGTTTGTTCGATGGTGCACTGGTTGGATTTGCCTTGGGCGTCGGAATTGCCGCATTTGCGTCTCTCTCCCACCGACTCTTTGGTGGAGAGTCAATAAAGGTTTGGGTTATTGAGACATCAAATGATGCCATTAATCTCACGGTTGCTGGAGCAATTATTGCGTTTTTCAATTGATGGGATAATTAAGATCCTTAATACTGTTGGGTGCTGAGGGTTTTGATAGAACTTGATTAGTACCTGAGCCATGATTATTCAATTTTTCTCGATTTCACATTATTTTTAGTCAATAGGTGTGACATTTGGAAATAAGGATAGAAATTTGGACGGATATGGCCGATTTGACTGCCCATAGTCTTTCGTCACATTGAGTGTTCCCTTAACCTTCTATTCATGAGAAAAGGAACACTCGGTCTTTCTCTTTTACTCATTTTCACTCTAATTCCTGCCTACTCCGCCACTCCTCCAAAAGCGGGTTTAAGTTGCGCAAAGCAGGGAGTCACAAAGACTTACCAAGGCAAGAAGTTCACATGCATCAAGTCGGGAAAGAAGTTGGTTTGGGATAAGGGAACGCTAATTAAGCAGACTGCACCTCTCCCGACGCAAACGCAGGCACCCAATTCCACGCCGTCTCCAACCATGTCTACGGCACGCCTGAATGGTTCACCAGAACAATTACGATCTTATGAAAATATGAAAAAGGCCATGATTCCTGGACCTACCAAGCAGTGGTTTCGATTTCATTATTCACCAAATGCAAAAAGTCATTTTAAAGATTATCTAGAACTTGAATTGAATTACTCTATGACTTTCTGGACAAGTGTCTATTCCAATCCAGTTCTCTTTAATGTTTTTTACGGGACGGAGAGTGATTTAGAGTGGCTTATTGAAGCTTGGCGTCTCTATGGTTTTGATAAAAACAAGGGTTTTGCCGATGATTTTCGTGGAAGAATCCAAAGAGAAGGAAATAATTTGAATGCTGGTGCCGTTCCCTCCCAATCCGATGCAAGTCATCTTTCAATTCTTAGGCATTCTTCTTTGCCGACACAAATAGGCACATTCATTCCACACGAAAATGTACATATAGTTCAGCAATTTCTAAGTCAGAATCGAACGGCACAAATGCCTTGCTGGTTACGTGAAGGCAGCGCGAATCTTTTTGGCAATTTCATGTTTGCAGAAAAGTATGGAATTAATTTATACAACCAAGCAAAGCGTGGCGATATGTATAACTATCAGTGGGGCTCAAGTGGGCAAGAGCTCCGTAAATTTTCAGAAAGCGAATGGTTCACACATCTAAAAAGTCTCGAAGGCAATTTCCAGGGAGGTTGTGACTACATCTATCGTTTTGCTTACGGAAGTGGATTACTTCTCTCTGAAGTTTTGATGGCTGAGGGTGGTTTCGAGAAAATGATGAATTTCTGGCGATCTTTTGCTCTAGAAAGAGATTGGCGGTTGTCATTTAAAGAAATTTATGAAGTTGATATTGATTCGTGGTACCGACAAAGGGCAATCCCATACGTGATGAGAGAGTATGCGCGAATGCAGTGAATCTCAGGGGCGCTGAGGGTTTTGATAGAACTTGCTCAGTGGTCACTAGGAATCCATGATGCACTTGATTGCCCCTGCATCTGAACAACTACAAAAGGCGCAATATTTTGAGAAAGTTGCTTGCTTGTCTACAAATTAAGAAATGGCCAAAGTAGCCTTAACCCATGGAATCTAGCTGGGCTCCCGGGGCTACTGCTCCCTCAGCTGATCCGACTATTCATGTCCTGCATCGATTTACCTACGGGCCAACAAGAAAATTGGTCGCAGAAGTAAGAGAAGTTGGTGTGGACGCTTGGTTTGAGAAGCAACTAGATCATTTATCAATATCAGATAACGAAGTAGATTCATATCTTGCTAAATGGGATGCCTTCAATTACATACAGAGAGATGTGAATTTCTTATGGCAATTGGCTGAGGCGGAAGGCGATGAGAAGAAAGGCCAGATTTTCTATATAAATCACTTTGCGGGTCGTGTCCTTCATCTTTACACACTGATCCGCCAAGCCCATTCCAATCGCCAGATATTTGAAATGATGGTCGAGTTTTGGCATGACCATTTCAACATCACCACACTTGGGGATGACACAAAGGACGGACATCTTGATTGGCACACCAATGATTGGAATAAGAGCGTTATTCGCGAATATGCTTTAACTAGATTTGAAGACTTATTACAGGCCACTGCATTACATCCAGCGATGATTATCTACCTGGATGGTGAGTTGAGCACCAAGGAACTTCCCAATGAAAATTATGGTCGTGAGTTACTTGAGCTGCATACATTAACGCCAAAGTCAGGTTATACCCAAGCTGACATTATTGATGCTTCTAAACTCTTTTCAGGTCTTCGAGTGAAGTGGCCTGATAGGTGGTACATGAGGGGCGACTTTCGGAGAAAGCCCCAAGGGAATTTGCTGATCGACAATTTGCCTGTTGCGACGATGCTTCATGAAGAGCGCCAGAACTTTGGCACGTTCAAAATTATGGGATGGCAGAGAACTGTTACCTCGGTCGATCAAGTTCTACCGGCGATCAAGTCACTTTTAGGATACTTGGCATCACATCCCGAAACGGCTAAAACAATTGCTCTTAAGCTTGGACGTCGCTTCGTAGAAGATCTACCGTCTCAGCAATTCATTAGCGATATTTCATCAATCTATATCTCCAACGGCGGTGATATTAAGGCCACTTTGAAAGCGGTCTACACGCATCAGGATTTCAAGAACTCGGTTGGAAAGAAGTTAAAGCGACCCGGTGAGGATTATGTATCAGTCGCTAGGTCCCTAGATGTTTGGCCTAACTTCACAAGATTGCAGAAGTGGCCTGCTCAAACAAAAGAATTTAGCTTTCCAGCAGTAATCCCAAATGAGGTAGCAAAGATGGGACATGCACCTTTGTCGTGGCCATTTCCTGATGGTTACCCGGATATTGCTAAAAGCTGGGTAAATGCCAGTCATCAAGTAGTGCGTTGGAATGTCTATGGAAACTTTGTGCAGGGGAACACTTGGAATACACCAGTCTGGGAATCACTTCTAGCTATTCGTGAAACTAATCTAGATAGATTAATTGATCAAGTTGCCCAGCTGTTACTTTTTAAGGATCTGGGTAGCGCTGATCGAATATCGGTTAGAAATGCCGTAACAAAAGTATTCGGAGCTTTTCCAGACATGAACAACTCATATCGAGACATTACAGCATTGATTTTCCGCCTTATCTTCCAACTTCCAGTTTGGAGTCTGCGATGATTACAGAAGAAGCAATAGCCCGTTGCCCCGAAGGTCGAGAAGGTTTTTCACGGCGCCAATTTCTCCGCGGTATAGCTCTCTTTGGCGGTATGACGGTCTTATCTGCAAATGGAATTAGATACACCTTTGCTGCCTCCACACCCGAAGTTCCAGATGTGGTTGTAACCCTCGTACTCCGTGGTGGATTTGATGGTTTAAGCGCGGTTGTCCCAACGGATGAGAACTTGATGCGAAGAGTTCGAGGTCAAATATATATCCCTAATGCGAGTTTGATACCCCTTGATCGAGAGTTTGGACTTCATCCAGCGCTCAAGAGATTGCTTCCGCTTTGGCAGAACAATGAACTCGCAATTGTTAACACAATAGGTGCGCCCACCCACTCACGCAGCCACTTTGATGAGATTTCAGATGTTGCCTATGCTGCTTACGGCGAAAAAGATAAGAGAAGTGGCTGGATTGCTCGATTCTTGGATGTAGCTGGAAGCGGTTCGGTGGTGCAATCCGTGGGTATTGGATCGACAACCAGACAACTAATCGGCGGTAAGGCAGCTCCGGTTAATGTTGAATCTATTAGCAACTTTAGATTAGATTCGATATACGGATACAAAGCTGAAGATCTCGCTGGATTTATCGATGAGACGCATGGTCGCTGGACAAATATCTGGGCAACGCAGGCAAAGTCCACCATTCAAGCTCTAGATCAAATTGCAAAGGCTGGTGCCCAAAGAAGTGCTGTCAGCTATCCGAGCACTGGAACTGGCCAAAGATTCCGCGATGTTGCATCTCTATTGAAAGCAGGTATTGGTGTCCGAGCAGTTGATGTTGAATTCCAAGGCGATTGGGATATGCACGCGAATATGGGAACGCTTGAATCTGGTTGGCTAACTTCATACCTAGCTGATCTAGCTGGATCAATAGCCGCGTTTAGAGAGGATCTAGGCGTTCTTTGGTCACGTGTCACTGTTGTAACCGTAACTGAGTTCGGAAGACGAGTTAGCCAGAACCAATCCACTGGAACCGAGCACGGTTGGGGCACGAGTACTTTTGTCGCTGGAGGTGGCGTAAACGGTGGAAAGATTCACGGAAGATTCCCCGGCCTTGATGAAAAACAACTAAAAGACGGTGATCTTGTTGTAACTGCTGATTATCGAAGTCTCTTAACTGAAATTCTTACACGTCGAGCAGGCATAACGGCTCAAGGAGCTGAGCAAGTATTTCCAAACTTCCGACCTGAAGTCCTCTCGGTTATGAAGCATCTTTCCGAAACTCCACTTCCAGACAACTTCCCTACTAATGTGAAGAATGCCTTAGGAGGTGTTTCTTATGATAAGGATTTGTTGCCAACGCTGGCTCCTGTTGCAGTTACCAGTGCAACACCTACGCCATCGCCTACGAAAACTGTAGCTGAAATGGTCATGCCATCCCCGACACCAACTCCTTCAAGCTCTCCAATCGCACCTCAATCGCCAACTCCCATGGCCTCGTCTAGACCTACTAGTTCTCCACTTTCGTCGTCATCTTCAAAAGTCAAGAAAAAGACAATTATTTGTGTCAAGAACGGTAAGACCATTAGAGTCACGGGCGCTAATCCAAAGTGCCCTACCGGTTACAAAATTAAGAAATAACTATTCTTATCTCTTCATTGGCCTCGATAGTGCGATATCTCTTTAGAGGTTCCACTGCGGGTCCTCTCACTACTAGTCCACTTTCAGGATTAAAAATTGACCCATGAGCTGGGCACTTCAACTGCGTACCACTCAATACGCTTGGAGCGCCCGCATGTGTGCATCTTGTGTCAAAGGCAACAATCCCGCGTGAAGTCCGAGTTAACGAATAGCCTGTTGAAATACCAAATGAATCTTTTAGATAAAAGACTTTTGTCTGGCGCAAAACCAATTCACTACTCTTTGCAATAAACACTCCCTCAATAACGTTGCTTGGTGAGGATTGGGGAATAGAAGGTGTTTGAGATCTATCGGTCAGTGTTGGAGTTGAAGTTTTCTTTCCAGTCTTCGCAGTTGACGAGGGCGAAGCCTTCTTCTTGGTAGGGGATGGTGAAGGCTTCTTTGGGGTTGGCGTAGGTGACGGCTTATTCTTGCTCGTAGCTTGCGAGCTTTCATTGATAACACCAGGTATCAGTGCTCCCGCGAGCAAGAAAAGAACCCTTCTAGAAATCTGCGCCATCGCACGAAATCTACCCTGAAATTGGGATCATAAATAGATTTAAAGAACATGCCAAAAATTCACCAGCGTCTGGTGGGCGCTGAGGGTTTTGATAGAACTTGCTCAGTACCTGAGCCATATGTATTCAATTTTTCTCGACTTAGCACCCATTTTAGTCAATTGGTCTGACATTTAGGAATATGGAAGCCAATTTGGACGGCTATGGGCGAAAATGACTGCATATTTTCTTTTATGTCTGCCCGTCTTCCTTTAACCTTTTAACCATGAGAAAAGGGATTATTGGTCTTTCCCTTTTGCTGACTATCTCTCTAATTCCCGCATATTCCGCCACCCCTCCAAAAGAGGGATCTGCCTGCTCAAAACAAGGGATAGCCAGGACTTATCAGGGTAAGAAGTTCACTTGTATCAAGTCTGGTAAGAATTTGATGTGGAATAAGGGTGTAGTTATTAAGACTCCTTCTCCTTCTCCTTCTCC
>JACCDK010173528.1_pt1 | contig 12018 bp, 6 predicted proteins | sample 7445871 | NCBI WGS metagenome assembly JACCDK01 (sample SAMN15323436, study PRJNA562643) | freshwater metagenome | isolation source: river surface water | place: USA:Blue River Watershed | collected 2017-08-15
CGGTTGTGCAAGGTGGTGATGTTTTGTTTGATCGCCTGCTCTTGCACGCGCTTGGCTGCCACCGGGTTGATCACCGCAGTGAGCTTGAAGTCAGCGCCGTCGGGAGCGCTGGTGGTTTGCAAGTCTAAGAACTGGTCTTGAATCACGCGTTGCGCGGCTTCGAGGGTTTCCATGTCGCGGAAACGAATCTCGATGGTCTGGTTGTTGCGGCTGATGCCGCTGTGGCGCACGTTCTTTTCGCGCAAACCTGTGCGAATGTCACCAGCCAAAGATTCTGCTTTTTTGGTGAGCGCCGCAGGCATGTCCACTTGCAACATGAAGTGCACGCCACCCCGCAAGTCCAAACCCAAATACATGGGCGCGGCATTGAGCGATGTCAACCATGCCGGTGAGCGCGCCAACAAATTCAAAGCGACCACATACGAGGCATCGTTGGCATCGGGCACCAAGGCTTGTTGAATCACATCCTTGGCCTTGAGCTGTTGGTCGGTGTTGTCAAAGCGCACTTTGAGCGACGCACCGTCTAAGCTCACCACATCGGGGACGACATTGGCCGCAGCCAAAGCCGCTTGCACGCGGGCTTGCACCGCCAAGTCAACTTTGACCGATGCTTTGGCAGCCGAGACCTGCACTGCAGGGGCTTCACCAAAAAAATTAGGCAGCGTGTAGAGGCTGCCGACAACCAAAGCGATCACGATGATCGCGTACTTCCAAAGGGGGTAACGGTTCATGATCGCTTCGTCGTCAAGGGCTAAAAATTAAAGCGTGCCTTTGGGCAGCACTTGCACCACGGCTTGGCGTTGCAATTGCACTTCCACACCTGTTGAAATTTCGAGCGTGACCGTGGCATCTGACAGCTGGGTCACTTTGCCCAACAAGCCGCCGACGGTGGCAATTTCGTCGCCTTTGGCGAGCGCGTCGATCATGGCCTTGTGTTCTTTTTGACGCTTCATTTGTGGACGAATCATCACGAAATAAAGCACCACAAACATCAACACCAAGGGCAACATGCCTTGCAAAGAAGTCATCAAGTCACCGCCAGCTGCGGCAGCAGGGGCGGTTTGGGCAAAAGCAGAAGAAATCAACACGGTCAAACTCCAATTTGAGGGACTGCTGCTGGGTGCAAAAACGCCCCAACAGACCAACCGCGAATTGTATGCGGCTGGGTCAATCCCTTAGCTAAGCGCTGACCACTGCGCTTTCAATGTCTCCCACTTTTGGCGCGCAGCCGCCACGTGACGGGCTTTGACATGGCCAAACCCCTTGATTTGTTCAGGAATTCGCGCCAGCTCGATCGCCAACGCATGGTGGTGTGGGTCAAGCTTGGCGAGAACCATGTCCAGTGTGTCGATGTATTGGTCAATCAGCGCACGCTCCATGCGCCGCTCTTCGGTGTAGCCAAACACATCCCAAACTGTGCCGCGCAAAACCTTCAAGTGCTTGAGACATTGAAAGCCCGCCAGCATCCAGGGGCCAAACTTTTGTTTGGTTAACTCACCTTTGTCATTGCGCTGCGCCAACAAGGGCGGCGCCAGTTGATAGTTCACGGTGTAGTCGCCCTCAAACATGTCTTTGACCTTCTGCAAGAAGGTGGCGTTGGTGTGCAAGCGCGCCACTTCGTACTCGTCTTTGTAGGCCATGAGTTTGAAAAGGTTGCGCGCCACCGCGTCGGTGAGCTGGGTGTGATGCAGCGCAGTTTCGGCAGATCGCACCCGCTGGACCACCGCCAAATACCGTTGCGCATAAGCGGCATTTTGATAATCGGTCAAGAATGCCACACGCCGCTCGATCACTGCATCCAAGCCTGCAGGTTTGTGAAATTGCACCACCTGCGCCGGGGCCAGCATGGCTTGCACGGCATCGCCATGCGCGGCGCAATGGCGACCCCAGGCAAAAGCGGTTTGGTTTTGTTCGACCGCGACGGCGTTCAATTCCATGGCGCGCATCAAGGCATCCAAGCCCAGGGGGATCCATCCTTTTTGCCAGGCGAACCCCAAAAGCATGGGGTTCACAAAAAGGCTGTCACCCAACACCTGCGTGGCCACGCGGTCGGCGTCGAACATGCCCAAGCCCTCTGTGCCCACCACCTGTTCAATTTCTGCGATGCAGGCCTCACTTGGGTTTTGCCAATTGCCATTGCGCACAAAGGCCGCCGTGGGTGTGCTGTGGGCATTGAGTGCCACATGGGTACGACCGGCGCGCATGCGCTGCAGGGTTTCTTTGCCGGCCGTTACCAGCGGGTCGCTGCCCATGACCAAATCGGCAGCGGCCAAACTGACGCGCGTGGTGCGAATGTCTTCTTGGCGCTGTGCAATGAGCACATGACTCCAAGTTGCACCGCCTTTTTGCGCGAGGCCCGCAGCGTCTTGCGTGACGATGCCCTTGCCCTGCAAGTGGGCCGCCATGCCCAATAACTGACCGATGGTGATCACGCCCGTGCCGCCCACACCGGCCACCACCGCGCCCCAAGGCTGTTGCAGGTCTGGCAGGCGTGGCTCTGGCAATGCCAACGCCGGCAAAGGCATGCGCGTCGCACCCTTGGTTTTCTGTTTCAACTGTCCACCTTCCACGGTGACGAAGCTCGGGCAAAAACCTTTCAAACAACGGGTGTCTTTGTTGCAAGTGCTTTGGTTGATGGTGCGCTTGCGCCCGTACTCGGTCTCTAAGGGCTCCACACTCAAGCAATTGCTTTGTACGCCGCAATCACCACAACCTTCGCACACCCAATCGTTGATGAACACGCGAAGCGCAGGATCGACCAGGGTGCCGCGCTTGCGGCGACGGCGCTTTTCGGTGGCACAGGTTTGGTCATAAATGATGACGGTGCAGCCTGGAATATCGCGCATTTCGCGTTGAATGCGATCGAGCGCATCGCGGTGGAACACCGTCACACCACTGACCAAATCAGCACCTGCATATTTCTCAGGTTCGTCCGTCACCACCGTAATACGTTGCGCCCCTTCGGCTTTCATGCTCTGCGCAATTTGCAACACGCTGTGACCTTCGGGTCTTTCACCTACGCGCTGACCGCCCGTCATGGCCACCGCATCGTTGTACAAAATTTTGTAGGTGATGTTGACGCCTGCTGCCACGCTTTGGCGCACGGCCAAGATGCCGCTGTGAAAGTAAGTGCCGTCGCCCAAGTTGGCAAACATATGTGTGTCGTTCACAAAGGGCTGTTGACCCACCCACGGCACACCTTCACCGCCCATTTGTGTGAAGCCGTAGGTGCTGCGGTCCATCCACAAGGTCATGAAATGGCAACCAATCCCAGCCATGGCGCGCGCCCCTTCGGGCACTTGGGTGCTGGTGTTGTGCGGGCAGCCCGAACAAAACCAAGGTTGGCGATCGGCCTGAACCGTGATGGCGGTCATGGCCTGTTCTTTGGCTTGGATCAGTGCCAGTTGTGCATGAATACGCGACGCCGTGTCTGCATCCACGCCAAGCTTGAGCACGCGTTGCGCAATGGCCTTGGCGATCAGCGCAGGATTCAAATCGGCATTGGCGCGTAGCAAGGTGTTCGCGCTGGGGTTGGGCATGGCCCACTCACCACCGCCACCGAAGAGACTGTCGGCGGCGCCGTCGCGGCTCATGTCGTTGAATTTGCCCAGCACATTGGGCCGCACATCGGCACGCCAGTTGTAAAGCTCTTCTTTGAGTTGGTACTCAATGACTTGGCGTTTTTCCTCGATCACCAAAATTTCTTGCAAGCCGGTGGCGAACTCGCGTGTGAGCTGCGCATCAAGCGGCCAGACCACGGCCACCTTGTGCAAACGAATTCCGATGCGGCGACACGTCGCATCATCCAAGCCCAAGTCCAACAGGGCTTGTCGTGTGTCGTTGAATGCTTTGCCACTGGCGATCAAACCCAGACGATCGTTTTGGCCTTCGATCACGTTGCGGTTCAAGCGGTTGGCGCGCACATACGCCAAGGCGGCATACCACTTGTAATCAAACAAACGCGCCTCTTGCGCCAACGCAGTGTCGGGCCATCGAATGTGCAGCCCCCCGTCTGGCATGTCAAATTCAGGAATGACGATGTTCACCCGTGAGGGATCAATCACCGCTGTCGCGCTCGACTCCACAATTTCTTGAATTGTTTTCATGCCCGACCACACGCCGCTGAAGCGACTCATGGCGATGGCGTGCAAACCCAAATCCAAAATCTCTTGCACACTGCTCGGAAAAAACACAGGTGTGCCACACGCTTTGAAGATGTGGTCACTCTGATGCGCGGCCGTGGAACTCTTGGCCACATGGTCGTCACCGGCCACCGCCAACACGCCACCCCAGGGGGTCGTGCCCGCCATGTTGGCATGTTTGAACACATCGGAGCATCGGTCCACGCCTGGGCCTTTGCCATACCAAATGCCAAACACGCCATCGAACTTGTTGCTGCCCGGCGGCGCAAACCCCAGTTGCTGCGTGCCCCACAGCGCTGTGGCGGCAAGCTCTTCGTTCACCCCGGGTTGAAAGACGATGTTTTGCGCTTGCAAATAGGGCTTGGCTTTCCACAAAGCTTGGTCATAGGTGCCCAATGGCGAACCGCGATAGCCGCTGATAAAGCCCGCTGTATTTTTGCCTTGCATTGCATCGCGTTGGCGTTGCAACATGGGCAGCTTGACCAAGGCTTGCACACCGCTCATGAAAGCGCTGCCCATGTCGAGGCTGTATTTGTCATCCAACGTCACGGTGGCGAGTGCGTGGCGAATGTGCTCGGGCAAGGGGGCGTTCATGGCTGACTCCTGATGCAGCGGTACTGCGTGTCTTTAGTTTAGGGGTTGGCTACTTGGGCCACAACACCCACAGACGCAAGCCTTGTCTCATGCGCCCCGCAAATTCACCGGCCTCTTGACCTGTGCCGGCGAAATAGTCTGCACGCACCGCACCCACAATGGCGCTGCCCGTGTCTTGCGCAAACACCAAGCGCTGCAAGCTGCCATTTGGGCCGGTGCTGCTGAGCCAAACAGGCGTGCCATAGGGAATGGAGTCCTTGTCTACGGCAATCGATCGACCCGCGGTCAGCGGCACGCCTTGCGCACCGCGCGGCCCCAAGTCAGCGTCCGCCGCGTTACGCACTTCCTCACGGAAAAACACATAGCGAGGATTGCTCCACAGCATGTCTTGCACCAAGCGCGGGTTGCTTTGCTGCGCGCTGTTGATCCAAGCCTTGATGCCTGGCCATGAGGCGTCGCGAATCAAGCCGCGATCGAGCAACCAGCGTCCCACGCTTTGGTAAGGCTGTTCGTTCGACCCCGCAAATGCCAAGCGCACCACGCGCGTGGTGCCATCAGAATGGGTGAGGCGTACGCGGCCCGAGCCTTGGATGTGCAGAACCAGGGCATCGATCGGGTCTGCCAGCCATGCCACCTCGCGTCCGCGCAAGGCCTCGCGCGCTTGCGCTTGGGTGTCGATCTCTTGGCGTGTGAACCAAGGGCGACCCGTGCGACGCAATTCCGCCAGTCCGTCAGGCGGGGCATACAGCGGCACCTCAAAGCCGGGACGTTGCGTAGCAGAGGCATCAAACAAGGGCTCGTAGTAACTGGTCAGCAAACCTTCTGCCACACCGTCGAGCGACTCGATGCGGTAAGGCTGCAAATGACCCATCATCCACAAGCGGCGGTCGTCGTCGCTGCCCAACAGAAGTTGTCGCACGTCCTTGCACAAAGGTGCAAACAAGGGCCCGGGGCGTTCGCAGTTTTGCAGCCACGCATTCCACGCCTCTTGCAAGTTGTCGTTTTGCCAACCTGGCACCTCGCGCCATGTTGCCGCCACCCAGCGGCTGCGGTAGCTTTGCTGCGGACTCGGTGTGCCGGGCATGCCCGCCAACACACCTGAAGCGCGTGGTGCCTCAACCTGAGGACGGACGGGGGCAGGCGGACGAGCGTAATCATCGACCGGCGCGCGGCGCGGCGTGCTACATGCCACGAGGCTTCCTACAATGAGTACCAAGCTCAAACGCCAAAGGATGTGTCTCATGTGGTTGATTTTGCTAGAAGCCTTGGGTGCGGGTTGCATCTTGGTCTTGATTGTGTGGTGGACCATGTTTTCAGGCCGCTCGGAAGCCGAGGCCGAACACGAGGCCGCGCAACGCGAAGCCAGTCAATCAGACAAGCCTGCGCCATAACTCAATCGCCGCGCAGCAAGTTGGCCAACTCCACCGCCGACTTGACATTCATCTTGTCAAACACCCGCGCACGGTGCACTTCCACGGTACGCACACTGATGTCGAGTTGATCCGCAATCAGTTTGTTGGGCAAACCCTCAATCACCAAACGCATCACATCGCGTTCGCGTTCGGTCAAGTCCGCCAGATTGGCTTGCAGGTTCTGCTTGGTTTTTTGCGCTACCAGCGTCTGCGCTGAACGCGCCAAGGCTTGCTCAATGCGGTCGACCAAGGCGTTGTCTGAAAACGGTTTTTCGCAAAAATCGAAGGCGCCACGCTTGACCGAGTCCACCGCTGTCGGCACATCCGCATGGCCCGTCAAAAAGATCACCGGCAAAACATCGAGCAATTGTTTTTCTTTGAGCTGTTCAAACAAAGCCAAACCACTCATGCCTGGCATACGCACATCCAACAGCAAGCAACCCGGTTGCTTGGGCTGCCAAGCTTGGCTGTCGATTTGTAAAAATTGGGCGAAGTCATCGGCGCTTTCAAACGACTGACTGGGCAAGTGACGCGAACGCAGCAGCCAAGCCAACGCTTCGCGAACGCCCGCGTCGTCGTCCACGATAAAAACCAAAGCATCTTCTGTCGGTTGCATCAATCAAACCTCATGTCAAACTTGTGGCAAGGTGAAGCTAAACACTGTGCCACGCGGGGTGTTGGGATGGTGACCCAAATAGCCACCATGTTGTTCAACCACGGTGCGGCACAAGCTCAAACCCAAGCCCATGCCTTCGTCTTTGGTGGTGAAAAAAGGTGTGAAGAGTTTCTCCGCGACGCCGTCCGCAATACCTGGGCCCACATCGGACACGCTGAACTCGATCCAACGGCTGGTGGCATTGGACGCCGCAGGGCGCACAGCCAAGGTGAGCACTTTGTGGGGGGTGTCGTCGGCCATGGCTTGCATGGCATTGCGTGACAAATTCAGCAAGACCTGCTCCACCATGGTTCGGTCACACACAACAGCCGGTAGATCAGACGGGCATTGAACCACCACCCGCACCCCAATTTTTCGGGCCTGCAAAATCACCAAGGGCATAACATCGTCGAGCAACGCACGTGGTGTCACGGCCTCACGCGCTTGGTCACGTCGACGCACAAAGTCGTGCACGCTTTTGATGACCTTGCCCGCACGCTCCGCCTGTTGACCAATGCGCTGAATCGCGTTGCTCAAGGTATCGGCCAACTCCGGGTTTTGCCAGGCCACGTCTTGCAGCAAGTTCATGCTGCCCGTGGCATAGCTCGAGATGGCCGCCAAAGGTTGATTCAATTCATGACTCAACAAAGAAGCCATCTCACCCACCGTGGCCAAACGCGCCGTGGCTTGCAAGCGCTCTTGGCTGGCGCGCGACAGTTCTTCCACGCGACGTTGTTCGCTGACATCCAACACGGCACCCATCCATCCGGTTTGCTCGCCCATCACATTGATCAGCGGGGCTTCGAAGATCATCACTGCAAAACGTTCCCCGTTTTTGCGCATGAACACCGATTCCACGCCTTCACGCGCCGGCGCATTGCCTGCCAAGCGCAAAGCTTGCCGCTGGCCGTACTCGTCCACCATTTCGGGCGGCCAATAGGGCGCAGGAATTCCTTTGCCAATCAATTCAGTGGCATCAAAACCCACCATCTCACAAAATGCGGGGTTCACATATGTGATGCGTCCTTGGTTGTCACGGGCACGTAAACCCGTCACCAAAGAGTCCTCCATGGCTTTACGAAAAGCCAAGGCTTCGGCCAAGTCCAACTCCACCCGTTGGCGACGACGCATGTCACGCGCCAGCATGATGAGCACAGTGACCAAGGCCAACGCCATGGCCGTGACCAAGGCCGTCAGCACATTGGGAAATAAATCGGGGGCGCCGCGCCAACTGTCCATGCGCAACACCATGGTGTGACCTGGCAAATCGAGCAACTGCTTGGCCACGAACACACGTGAGCCGCGTCGCGCTTGTCCGTGCATCGCCAGACGTGTGCCATCAGACTCCGTGAAAGACACCTCTTGGCTGCGCGTGAGTTGTGGCCCCACCATGTTGATCAGAATTTCGTTCAAGGCATACGTGGCCACGGTGTAGCCCGTCAATTGACCATCGACGATCACCGGCAAGCACACATCCATGATCTCCAAACCCAAGCCATCGACCTGCGGCACGTAGGTGCTGGCGCCGTAACCTGGGCCACTTTGGCGTCGCGCAACACCACAGGCTTGCACCACCTCGGGCTGATTGGCGACGCGCCCCAAACGATGAAACACGGGCGCCCGAAAAGGCGTGTCGACACTTTTGACCACACGCAAGTCGGCATCGCGCAACTCCAAACGCAGCCACTCACGGCGATCGCGTAACAACAGATAGGCATCTTGCGACCAAGACACCGCGTTGCGATCGGCATACTGCAAGGCTTGCAAACTTTGAACGTTGCGTGTGAGGGCAATGCGAATATCGCTCACGGCATCGGCCGCATCACGTTCGATTCGGCTTTGCTCTTGCGTGACTTCATAACGACCGGCCAGCCAAACCAAGGTGCTGAGCATAGACAGCACAAGCACGACCAAAAGGCCCCACAAGACCCAACGACGAACCTGGGGTACGGCGGTCGAAAACATCAATCGATCTTGGTCACCCGGGGGTCTGCCCAAGTACCGTCGACAAGAAACTCGCTGGTGCCCGCACGCACCAAGGGCTTGCTGAGAACCATTTGCGCCAAATAGCTGGTCAACCCCACCAAGGGATTGATGGTCGCCATGTAAAGCGATGCGGTGCCTGCATTGATTTCGGGCACCACCACCACTTTGAGCTTTTGTGTTTCTTTGACCAAATCGGCACTGCCTTCAATCAGCGCGCCAGCGACCACGCCTTTCATTTGCAAGTTGTTGGTGAGGGCGACACCTTGGTCAATCCGCACATCACCTCGGACAAAATCAAACGCAAAGCCCTCGCTGAAAAGGTCGCTGAAATCCAAAGTCAAACGGCGGGGCAAGGCCTGCAAATTCAGCACGCCCAACAAGCGCGCGGCACCCGGTTCGGTTTTGAGAAATTGTCCCTTCTCCACGGACAAATTCATATGGCCCGACATACTGGCGTAATCCAGTGTGATCGGCGACCCTTGCCACGAGACCTGTCCGTCCAAGCGCCCCTCACCCCCACGAATCGCACCCGGCGTTCCCAAACGCGTGAGCAAGTCGCCGCTGTTGCGAATAGCCAAAACAAAATTGAACTGCGTGCGTCGTGACCGCGGGCCATCGGCCATCCAGTTGCCATTGGCTGTCAACGTGGCCTCAGGCAGGCTGACATTGAATTTGTTCAAGCGCCATTCACGCGCAGCTTTGGCACCCACACGGTTGACCGCATCAATTTCCAAACGCCCCAATTTTTTGCCACGCAAAGTCAGGTCGGCAATGACGATGTCCAGGGTCGGGATGCTGCTGGGTTGCTCACTCAACAAACGTTCCACATCGGGCACCGAGCTAGGCGGGATGTTCAAGTAGGCCAAGCGCACAAACAATTGAGCGGGCACATTGCCATTGGATGGGCGCACCTCGGCCGAACCATTCAACTCATCGGCGCTGATGTTCAGGCGCCATAAGTCGCCCTGGCGGGTTCCACCCACCACGACTTTGTGAATGACGCGGTCTGCCAATTTGATTTGGTCGGCTTGCAACGCCGCAAAGTTGGGCAAGTACTCTTGGGCGTCATCACTCGCCGACTCTTGCCCTTGCCAAACTTTGCCTGTCTGCTTGCTCTTGATCAAATGCGCGCCTGTGAGTTGCGTGAGGGTGGCATCCCACGCGTCCAAGTCCACCATGGGCAACTGCAAATTCAAGGCCACCGCGTTGTCACGCAAGGAAAGCGCATCGATGGTCGAAGAGCCCACCGCGATGCCTCCGCGTAAAACGCGTGCACGGGGACCGCTCACATCTCTGATGTAAGTCGCAGCAACCAGACGGTCCAGCGCGACGGTGACTTGATCTTGCAACACACGCGCTTTGGGCTGCAACGATTCGCGCGTCAACTGCGTTTCGATACGCAAGGGCAAGTTGGCACCGGCCACTTTGTTAAGCGGTGCCGGCAAAGTCAAGGCCATGCCTTTGAGGTTGCTGCTGATCAATAACTCTGGTTTGCCGCGGCGCAACCCCAAGGTGGCGCTGTAAGCCGCTTTGCCATTGGCGCGTTGCGCCAACCTTGACACCCAACCCAACTCGCGGGCTTGACGCAAACCCTCTGACGTGAGGTTGCCTTTGATTTGAAGTCGAAGCGGTGATTGATCACTCGGGTTGGTGAACAACAACCCGCCCTCCAATTGGGCGTCACCGCCGAGCAACTGTGCTTGTAAATTTTTAAGCCTGAAGCCCGAATCATTGAATTGCAAGGTGCCGCGCGTTTTTTGAAGCACAGGCGTACCGGGTAGCACTTGCAAGGTGTTGTCAGCAAACGTGACGCTACCTTCCACCTTAGACAAGTGCAGTTGATCAAGGGGCAAACGCAACGCAAGTTTGTACTGGGCAGATCCCGTGGCTTGGCTTTTGTTCAACACCGTGCCCGTCAACTCATTGAGCGCTGAATTGGCGACGACCTGCAGCACTTGCGCCAAGGGACCACCGCCCTCGCCTGTCACATCGACCACGCTGTGCGTCAAGTCAGGAATGCGCACGTCCACTTTTTGCCAAATCACATCCGGCGCACCGGCCAGTTGTGTTCGCCCTTGAAAGCCAAAGCTGTTGCGGTCAAACACCAGTTCACCCGTCACATCTTTCAATGCAGGCCAAGCAGGGGCGGGGGCGGCCTTGGACCTTACAGGGGCTGGCGGCACATAGGCGTAATGCCCCTGCGCCACCTGCGCTGAAACCCGAAACTCGCCCAGCTTGGGATTCTCAAACGGCATGTCTTTCAAATCGCCACGCAGTCGCACCACGCCATGACTGGCCTCGCCTGCAAGCACAGCGTCACGCACATAGTGGCGGACTTCGGCAGGCAATGTGTCGGGCAAGTAGCGATGCACTCGCGTGACCTTGGCGCGGCTGATGGATGCGGTCAAATCTAAAACGCCGGGTAAGCGATATGCGCCAGCCCCCGTTTTCCATTGCCCGCTGAATTCGCCAGCAAGATCCTCGTTGGCCACACGGCCTTGGGTAAATTGCACGGCCACATCATCGCCACTGCGCTGCCACGCCAACTGAACAGCCGCATCGTCTAAAGCGATGCGCGGTTGTTCGAGCCCCAAGGGAAGCGTGACGCTGCCCTGATGCCAGGTGACCTGCGCTTTGCCACCTGTTTGGTTCAAATCAAACATGAGCTGAGCGCCGTGCATGCCGGGCAAACTCGCCAACCCACTGTCCGTCTGCGTATCGCGTTGCCAACTGAACTGGCGAACTTGTCCTTTTGCGCTGTACTGAAGGGACTGGTCTGGCTTGGCTTGCCAGGTTGCTTTGAGTTGGTTGATTTGTCCTTGTGGCTGTACGCGTGCCAACTGGGTGCGCAAGGCCTCGGGCAATGGCAAGCGTTGACTGATTTGCGCGAGCGCTTCGAGGTCTAAGCGGTCGGCATTCACCGTGCCGGCATCACGCCAATCGCCTTGCCAACTGACACGCAATACACCACCGGGCCAATGCTCACCTTCTTGCGTGTCAAACACCAAATCTTGCGTGCTGATTTCTACCGCTTGGTCTGACCATGTCGCGCCTACACGTCCATGCACATGGCGCAAGCCCAGGGGCAGCAAGTCTGCACCCAATCGGGCATCTACAGCATCCAAGGCCACATCGGCTGTCACACCCACCGGCAATCCACGCTGAATGTCCGACCACAGGCGCAAGGCCCCACGGCCTTCTTGCAAAGACAAGCCTTTGTCCATAGACA
>JACCDK010856250.1_pt1 | contig 12017 bp, 9 predicted proteins | sample 7445871 | NCBI WGS metagenome assembly JACCDK01 (sample SAMN15323436, study PRJNA562643) | freshwater metagenome | isolation source: river surface water | place: USA:Blue River Watershed | collected 2017-08-15
CCGCCGACCCTACGAAAACGGCGTCCCTTCCCCGGCGCCGTTTATGAAAATCCGTCGGCCGGCGGTGACCAGAGCAGATAGCGATAACGAAAAACGAAACATGGAACACAAGCAGTAAAGCAAGACCAGTAAGAACAGTTAACGAAAGGGGGAGATGATGCAAGAACATATTTCAGTAATGCGAGATACCTGTATTGATCTCTTGACCCCTGCAATTAATAAATCTGAAACTCCAGTAGTTGTTGATGCAACTCTCGGACTGGGTGGACATAGCCAAGCGCTTCTTGAATCAAATCCAAATCTTTTTCTAATCGGAATTGATCGCGATACAGATGCAATCAAAAAAGCCGAAGCTCGTTTAAGTGATTATCAAAATCGTTTTAAATTGAATCATGCAATCTTTGATGAAATCACAGCTTTAGTTAATAGCGCTGGGTTTGAAAAGGTAGATGGCATTCTCTTTGACTTAGGCGTTTCTTCAATGCAGTTAGATCAGAGCGATCGTGGTTTTTCATATTCTCAAGATGCACCTCTTGATATGCGCATGGATCGTTCAACCGGAATTACTGCAAGTGAAATTGTAAATACCTATGCGCCTGGTGAATTAGTTCGAATCCTGCGCACCTATGGTGAAGAGAAATTTGCTACCCGTATCGTTGAGAATATTGTTAAGGAACGCGCTAAAGCTCCACTTAACTCAACTGCTCAACTCGCCACATTAGTTAAGGAAAGCATTCCGGCAGCTACCCGTCGCACTGGCGGCAACCCTGCCAAGCGCACTTTCCAGGCGCTCCGCATCGAAACCAATGACGAACTAGGCGCCGTTAATCGCGCAATTCCACAAGCTCTTGAACTTCTCAAGGTGGGTGGACGGTTAGTAGTCATGTCCTTCCAATCGCTGGAAGATCGCATTGTTAAAGAGATTTTTACTCAAGCAACAACCTCTGGTACTCCAAGAGATTTACCTATTGAACTTCCGGAATTTGCCGCGAAATTTGCACTTGTCGTTCGCGGATCTGTTTTACCAAGTGAAGAAGAGATTGCCGCGAACTCACGTGCGCAATCAGTACGTCTACGTGCAATAGAACGGGTGGCCGCATAATGGCAATCACAGCGCTAGCTCCAGCGATTAGTCGATCCAAGCAGAAAGTAATTGAGCGCTCTTCTGAAGTAGCTCTTCGCTTGGTTCCAAAGATCGATATCGATAAGCGAGCCGACCAGAAAGTGTTTATGCTCTTTCTAACCGCGATCGGAGTTATGGGATTAGTTGCACTTCTCTTTGTAAATACCTTGCTAGCGCAAGATGCCTTTAAGCTTTCAAAACTCCAACTTGAAGCCAGGCTATTAACAGATCAGCGCGAGGCGTATATCCGCCAACTTGATCGAATCTCTTCGCCTATGGCTCTAGCCGCTGCTGCTACCGAGATGGGTATGAAGCCATCTGAGAATCCACAATTTTTGAATCTCGATGCACCGGTTGCGCTAGTAGCACCAGTTGCAACTGACGTTTTAAGCGGAGGATCAATTGGGTAATTTCACTTTAGCCCGCCGTCGCATTCAGATTCTGATTGCGTTATCACTTGCTTTCATGGCGATCTTTATTGGCAAGGTGGTTTGGGTTCAAGTAATTACCGCAAGCTCAATTCGCGAACGCGCAGTTAACGAGATGGAGAATGTGGCGACCCTGCAAGCTCCACGAGGCACTATTACCGATGTAAATGGCGTCGCCCTAGCAAAGAGCGTAAATGCCATCAATATCGTGGTCGATCAGAGCGCAATCTCTAACCCGCGATATACCGCCAAATTTGCGGCACCAATCTTGAATATGCCTGCTGCAGAATTAGAGAAACTCTTTACTGGCGAATTAAAGTGGAAGTTGATCTACCGAAATGCCAAGCCAGCAGTCTGGATGAAACTAAAGGAAGCAATAGCAGCTCATAATGAAGCGCTAACCACCAAGGAGTTTGATCGCCGAATTACCGCTTTCTATCCAGAACGTGCATATATCCGCGAATACCCATCCGGTTCGTTAGTTTCTTCACTTATCGGCTTTGTTAATCAAGAAGGCGTTGGCGCCACTGGCCTTGAGTCAAGCATGAATTCAATTATCACTGGCACTAATGGCAAGTACTCATATGCCAATGGCTATGGCGCGGAAATTCCTGGCTCACAATCTGAAATTATTGCGGCTAAAGCTGGAACCTCAATTAGATTGACAATCGATCGCGATATTCAATGGGTTGCATCTAAGGCGATTGCTGATGCCGTTAAATCATCTCGCGCTAGCAGCGGAACTGTAATTGTGATGGACCCAAAGACAGGTGCAATTTTGGCTCACGCAACTGCGCCAACATTTGACTTAAATAATCGTGACAATATTTCATTAGCTGCAATGCGCAATCCTTCGGTGCAAGATGTTTATGAGCCAGGATCGACTGGAAAGATCATGACAATCGCAGCAGCTATGGAAGAGAAATTGGTGACACCCACAACTTTATTCCAAGTTCCATACTCATTAAAGCGTGCTGGAACTCCTTTCCATGATCATGAACGTCACCCAATTCAGAACTTAACGACCTCAGGAATTTTGGCGGTTTCAAGTAATACTGGAACCATAATGATTGGCGAAAAACTTTCGAATAATCAGCTGCATGATTATCTAACCAAATTCGGTATCGGCGTAAGCACTGGTTCTGGTTTGCCAGGAGAATCACGAGGCATTCTGCGCCCGGTCTCTGATTGGTCAGGTACTACAGCGCCAACAGTGGCATTTGGGCAGGGTTACTCGGTAACTGCAATGCAGGCAACCAGCGTATTTGCGACTATCGCCAATGACGGCGTTCGAGTTTCACCAACTGTAATTGCCGGAACAAATTCAGCAAATGGAAATTTCATTCCTTCAAAGCCAAGAAGTAATGAGCGAGTTGTTAGCGCCGAGACTGCTAAAGCACTCCGCTTAATGATGGAGAGCGTAGTTTCCGGAAATGGAACCGCGCCATCTGCTGCGATTCCAGGTTACCGAGTCGCTGGTAAAACAGGAACTGCATCTCGCTATAACGATATTTGTGGCTGCTATAGCGGCTACACAGCTTCCTTTATTGGTTTCGCGCCGGCAGATGCTCCTCGCTATGTAGTAAGCGTGACCATCCAAGATCCAAAGGGAATGCACTGGGGCGGATACTTGGGCGGTCCAGTTTTCAAAAAGGTTATGTCATTTGCCCTTAAATCAAAACATATCGCGCCAACTGGCACCCAGATTATTCCAATCGCCCTAAATGCTGAAGAGCTTAAGAACCAGCGCGTTACTACTCCGACTAACTCTGCAAGCGGCCAGCGATAAATGTTGCGACCACACGAACCAATCTCCGGACAAACCCTTCGTGCGGTCTGTAATTTAATTTCGGCCGGAACAAATCTCTCAGCTACTCAGTTGGATTCCTTCAAAATAACTGGCGTATCTATTGATTCGAATCAAATCGAAGCTGGAGATCTATTTGTAGCCGTTGCCGGCGCAAAAACACACGGTGCAACCTTTGCCGGCAATGCCAAGCTAAATGGGGCAGTTGCAGTCGTAACAGATGAAACAGGTGCTGCTTTAATCACTGACTTGCCTGTACTAGTCGTAGCCGATCCAAGAGCGATCGCGGGAGTAATTGCAGCTTGGCTCTACAACGAGCCAATGCGAGATCTATATAGCGTTGCGGTTACCGGAACCAATGGCAAGACAACTGTTACAACTCTCTTGTATCAAATCGCAATGGCTGCTGGTAGATCAAGTGGCTTAATCGGAACGGTTGATACTCGAATTGGTGATGAAATAATTTCATCGGTCAGAACGACACCTGAGGCTCCAGAATTGCAATCCTTAGCGGCGACAATGCGCGAAAGACATATGCGCAATTTATTTATGGAAGTTTCCAGCCACGCGATCTCGCTAAACCGAATCAGTGGTTCGAACTTCAAAATAGCGGCGTTCACCAATTTGTCACAAGACCACTTAGATTTCCATCCTGATATGGATCACTACTTTGCGGCAAAGGCAGCGTTATTTACCTATAAATATGCCGAAACTGCCTATATAAATATTGATAGCGATTGGGGCAAGAAGCTACTTGATTTACAAGAACTTCCTGCAGTGCGCATATCGCGCAGCAATAGAAGTGCAGATTGGTACTTTGAGCAAATAGAGCCAGGCGCCAAGAGTACTCACATCGCCATCAGAGGTAGCGGTGGAATTCTTATCGAGACCTCAACCAAGCTCGCAGGTGATTTTAATTTAGATAACCTTTTGATGGCGATTGCCATATCAGTTGCATCAGGAATAGATCCAATAGATATTGCCGCCATTACGCCAAAACTTACTGGCGCTGAAGGTCGTTTAGAACAGGTTGATCTCGGCCAAAATTACTTAGCACTAGTTGATTATGCTCACTCACCAGATTCAGTTGAGAGCGTTCTTGCAACCCTTCGTCAAAGAACTACTGGCAAGATAATTGCAGTGCTCGGCTGTGGGGGAGATCGCGATAAGAGTAAGCGACCATTGATGGGCAAAGCACTATTAACCGGCGCTGACATTGCAATATTTACTAGTGATAATCCACGCAGTGAAGATCCACGAGTCATACTGCAGGAGATGGTTGCCGGTTTAGAACTGCCAGCAACTAGCAAAGTTGAAGTTGATCGCAAGAGCGCTATTGAGTATGCCGTCTCTCAAGCTTCAGCTGGGGATCTCGTAATCTTGCTTGGCAAAGGACATGAGCGCGGCCAAGAGATTAATGGCGTGAAGCATGAATTTGATGATCGCTTAGCGCTGGCTGCGGCGATAGAGGCTCGGTCATGATTAATTTAACGGCAGCCGAAATAACTAAAATAATCAACGGCCAATTACATGGCGACCCTTCAATCCAAGTATCTAAACCTCCAGTATTTGACTCTCGTAAAGCTCAACCAGGCTCAATATTCCTAGCGCTTGTCGGTGAAAATGCAGATGGACATGAATTTGCCAGTGCCGCGTTTGAAAACGGCGCCGCAATCGCTTTAACAACAAAGTTAATAGATGGGCCATGCATAGTTGTTTCAGATGTAATAGTGGCGCTTTCTGCGTTGGCCTCTTATGTTCGCGAAAGATTAAGTTCATTACGGGTTATTGGTATTACCGGTTCACAAGGAAAGACCACAACAAAAGACCTATTAAATTTCATTCTTTCGGCAGTAGGCGAGACGGTAGCGCCAGTTGGCTCCTTTAATAATGAGCTCGGCGTACCTCTAACAATTCTGGAATGTACCGAATCAACTAAATATTGCATCGTTGAAATGGGAGCTCGCCACGTTGGAGATATCTTCGCTCTGTGTCAGATTGCAAAACCTGAGATTGGCGCTGTACTAAAAGTTGGGAATGCGCACTTAGGAGAGTTTGGATCACGTGAAGCAATTGCGTTGGCTAAATCAGAATTAATTACTGCTCTGACTTCAGGTGGCACTGCAATTTTGGGAACTTATGATGAATTCACACCTGCCATGAAAAGCGCTGATGGGGTAAAGGTCGTAACTTTCGGTGAACGAAGCGATTGCAATGTCCGAGCAGCCGATATAGAAATTCGCGAAGGTCGTCCGCACTTTGATTTAGTAACTAAAGATGGTCGGGCCGCTGTGGGCATGCGACTGGCCGGTTTGCACCAAATCCCCAATGCACTGGCTGCTGCGGCAATTTCAAGTGCTTTAGGTTTATCTGTTGACCAGATCGCTGGCGCTCTTTCCATGGCTGAACTCGCCAGCAAATGGCGAATGGAGATAACCGAGGCCAATGATCGGCTACTGATAAATGATTCTTACAATGCAAACCCAGAATCTATGGCGGCAGCTCTGCGAACACTTGCGCTATTTGCACAAGAGCGAGGCGGATCAGCTTGGGCGGTTATCGGAAAGATGCATGAACTAGGACCATCAGAAGCTGCGGATCATGCCGCAATTGGAAAGCTAGTTAGTGACTTAGCGATAGATCACTTAGTAGCAATCAACATGCCTGATTACGTAAGCGATTTTCCAAAATCAAGTGATACCAAAGTGCATCTACTTTCCAATAAAACTGCGGCTATCGAGCTACTAAACCAGATTGAACCGGGAGATGTACTGCTAGTGAAAGCATCTCGAGCCGAACACTTTGAGGAAATTGCCTTAGAAATTGCTAGTAAGTGGCAAACTGATGCGGGAAAGAAGGATGAAGAGTAAATGAGACAGATTCTAATTTCGGGCGCTGTAGCGCTCTTCTTCTCGCTTTTTGGAACTCCCGTATTAATCAGATTGTTAGCCAAGATCGGTTACGGACAGATCATTCGCGACGATGGACCTAGTTCTCATCACACCAAGCGCGGAACACCGACTATGGGTGGCTTGGTAATTATTTTCGCTGCGATTGCCGGTTATTTTCTAAGCCACGGAATAACCCAGACAGCGGTAACCGCTTCAGCCTTGTTGGTAATTGGATTAGTTGTTGGTCTAGGTTTCGTAGGGTTCTTAGATGATTGGCTGAAAGTCTCACGCGAGAAGTCACTTGGCCTAAAGGGTCGCCAGAAAATTATCGGACAAGTTTTAATAGCAGCAACTTTTGGTTATCTCGGAATTCAATTTGCCGATAGTGATGGACTGACTCCGATTTCATTAAATTTATCTGCAGTCCGAGATACCGGAATTGTTCTAGGTGCCGTCCTGGTAGTGATCTGGATTTCTCTTATGGTTACGGCGACTAGTAATGGCGTGAACTTAACTGATGGTCTCGATGGTCTAGCAACTGGAGCATCGGTTATGACCTTCTTAGCATTTATCTTGATCGGGGTATGGGAATTTGGTCAAAGCTGCGCGATCTCAACAGTTGCAACTGCTGGCTGTTATGAAGTGCGCGATCCATTGGACCTTGCAGTGCTTGCAGCTGCACTTGCTGGCGCCTGTACCGGGTTTCTCTGGTGGAATGCTTCACCTGCACAAATATTTATGGGGGACACCGGCTCTCTCGCATTAGGTGGCGCACTCGCTGGTTTGGCCAGCACCCTTAGAGTCCAACTCTTATTAATTCCGCTTGGTGGGCTCTTTGTGATCATCACTGCTTCAGTAATTATTCAGACTCTATATTTCAAAGCAACTGGCGGAAAACGGATATTTCGAATGGCGCCCTTACATCATCACTTTGAGTTAAAGGGTTGGGGCGAAGTAACAATCGTTCTACGGTTCTGGATCATCGCTGGTTTATGCGTAGCTATTGGCTTAGGCCTCTTCTACGCCCAATGGGTTGCGCTCTAGGCCGCTATCCAGATGACAATTATTCCAAACCTCACCGCGATTGGCGGGGTTACGATTTCCGATAAACCAGTATTGGTTCTAGGTGCTGGTATTACTGGACTTTCAGTTGCGCGAACACTTACGTTGCTGGGTGCAAAAGTTTCCATCTTTGATGAAAGCGAAAATAAGAGCTCGGAATTTCCAATAATCGCCGAATCTGAAATAACTATCACGCCTTGGGCAGCAGCTGTTATTTCACCTGGCTGGCGACCAACGCATCCTTTGATTATGAAATTACGTGAACTTGGAATTGTTCTCCTTAATGAAATAGATATCGCTTGGGAGATTAAGCAACAGATCGCACCAGAACAAAAATGGTTAGCGATCACCGGCACAAATGGCAAGACATCAACGGTTGAGTTAGCCGAATCGATCCTTAAGATGGCTGGCATAAAAGCCCTCGCATGTGGCAATGTCGGAACTCCAGTAATTGATGCAGTTACATCCGATGAGAAATATGACTATTTAGTTCTTGAACTCTCTTCCTTTCAATTACATTGGGCAGATTCTGCCGAATTCGTAGCAAGTGCCATTCTAAATATTGCACCAGACCATATTGACTGGCACGGTTCAATGCAGGAATACGCGCAGGCAAAACTGGATCTGCTGAGCAGATCAGTGAGTGCGATCTTAAATGGTGATGATGAAACAGTTGTAGGCGGAAGTGCTCATTGGCAAGGACGCAAAATCTTCTACACATTGCAGACACCAAAACCTGGTGAACTTGGCGTAGTTGAAGATTTATTAGTTGATAGAGCATTTGTTCCAGACCCATTGGAAGCGGCAATGTTCTGCGAACTAGCTGAAGTGCAACCAATGGCACCACATACAGTGGCAAATTCACTTGCCGCTGCCGGCATCGCACGAGCAGCAGGTGTAAGTCATGAAGTAATCCGCGAGGCAATTAAAGGATTTAAACCAGGGCGTCATCGAATTGAATTGGTACTTGCTAAAGATGGAATAAGTTGGATTGATGATTCAAAAGCCACCAATCCTCACGCTGCAAAAGCATCCATAGCCTCACAATTAAGCGTGGTTTGGATTGCTGGGGGGCTGGCAAAAGGCGCTGAAATGGCTGATTTAATCTCGCAAATTGGTTCCAGGTTACGGGGCGTTGTACTTATTGGCACAGATCGCGAGTTAATCGCTACTGCGCTTGAAGCAGAGTTTCCAACAGTAAAAATTATTCGAATTGATCCTAAATCTGGACACGATCGTTTAGCAGCCGATAATGATTTTATGGATCGGATCGTTGGGGCAGCTGCAACTCTGGCGCAATCCGGAGACACCGTCTTGCTTGCACCTGCATGTGCATCGATGGATCAATTTATCTCATATGGCGACCGCGGCGATCGCTTCGCCAAATCAGTTCGGGAAATGATAGGTAACAATGTCATCGCAGAATAAGCAGAATAAAGAGAGCAAGTTACTTCAACCTTTTAATACTTTTACTCTTTTTGTAGTCTGCGCTTCGGCACTTAGCATTCTGGGTTTAGTTATGGTCTTCTCGGCATCGACTATTTACTCAACCAAAGTTAATGGAAATACTTACGGAACCTTTGTGCGACAACTGGTTTTTCTAGTTGCTGCTCTACCAATTGCTTGGGTTGCCGCAAAACTAAGACTTAATCTCTGGCGATTAATCGGCAAATATGCCCTGTTAATCTCTATCGGGATTTTAGCCGTCTTGTTAATTCCAGGGGTTGGACGAACTGTGAATGGAAATACCAACTGGATTGGGGTTGGGCCATTTGTAGTACAGCCATCTGAATTCGCTAAGTTTCTTATGATTATTTGGGCTGCAACTATGTTAGCGAAGTATCAAGAGGCCGGCATCGTGCGGACAAATGTTCTTAAGTTAATTGTGCCTGGTTATCTGGGAATCTTATTCTTCGTCTTACTTGGTAAGGATTTAGGTACAGCTGCAGTTATTGGAGCGACTATGGCTGGATTACTTTTTGTTTCGGGTATTCCACTTAGGCTCTTCGGAACTATCTCAGCTATCGGCATGACTGGAGTAAGTGCTCTAATTCTTAGTGCGCCCTATCGAGCAGAGCGTTTCTTAGTTGTGTTTAACCCATTTGCTGAAGGCAGCTATAAATATTATGGGTGGCAGCCCGCCCACAGTTTGATGGGACTAGCTACCGGCGGCTTCTTAGGTGTTGGCCTTGGTGCCAGTAGGCAGAAGTGGGGCTACCTTGCTGAAGCTCATACTGACTTTATCTTCTCGGTAATTGGTGAAGAACTTGGATTACTTGGCACCTTGGCTACGATAATTCTCTTCTCTGGTCTGATCTTTTCCATCTTTAGAATTGCCATGCGCGCTACGGATCCAATGGTGCGTTTCGCTTGTGCTGGCATAGGCGTCTGGATCTCAATCCAATGTTTCTTTAACATCGGATCAGCAATTAGTTTGGTTCCAGTTGTCGGAGTAACTCTTCCCTTAATTTCATATGGTGGTTCATCTCTAATAGCGACTTACATCGCTTTAGGCTTTGTGCTCGGAGCTGGAATGCGTGATCCAGAGGTGGCACGAGGTATTCGCGAGTTAAGAAAATCGATCAAAAAATGAAGATCGTATTAGCTGGTGCCGGCACCGCAGGACATATCGAACCTGCACTTGCAGTTGCTGATGCCTGGAAAGCTAAGTATCCAAATACCAATTTTCAATTTGTGGGAACTCCGACTGGCTTGGAAAATACCTTGGTTCCTGCGGCTGGGTATCAACTCTCGTTTATCCCCAAAGTCACTCTGCCTAGAGCGCTAAATAGTGATGCTCTACTTGCACCAATTAGATTTTTCAATGCGCTAAAGAGCGCTCGTAAAATAGTTTCTGGCGCAGATTGCGTAATTGGTTTTGGCGGGTATGTTTCAGCTCCGATTTATTTAGCAGCTGCGATTACGCGGACGCCATTTGTTATTCATGAAGCCAATTCGATTCCCGGCTGGGCAAATAAATTTGGTGCAAGTTTGGGCGGCGCGATGGCTGTCGGCAAAGCGATACCAACTGGAAAATTTAAAGTGGCCAAGGTAGTCGGATTACCTTTGAAACCGGCGATTGCAGCAGCTTTCGCTGAGGCTGAAAAGGATTGGCAGAAGTCTCGGGTAGCTGCAAAAGCTAAATTAGGTTTTACCGATGCAAAGCCATTGCTATTAGTTGTTGGCGGATCCCAGGGATCGGTGGCGATCAACTCAGTGATAAGTCAGGCCAGAGCCGAGCTAGTAGCTGATTTCAATATTCTTCACTCGATTGGCGGCAAGAATGAGTTGCCTGACGCTTCTGATGGATATCGCCCAGTTTCTTATATTGACGATATGGCAACAGCTTATTTAGCGGCAGATCTCATAATTGCGCGCAGCGGAGCGATTACCTGTGCTGAAGTAAATGCGTTGGGAAGATATGCAGTATTTATTCCGCTAGCCATTGGAAATGGCGAGCAAGCTCGAAACGCAGACTTCTTGGTATCACAAGATCGCGCCGAAGTTTTGAAGCAAAGTGATTTCACAGCTAGTTGGTTACAGCAAAATTTAGCCAGAATAATGGCGAAAAGCTCCATACATCTTCAAGGTAATGAAAGTGATCGCGCCGCGGTAGGAAATATTGTTACCTTAATGAGTAGTCATGCCAGAATTGGTTAAATGAACGAGATCCTCACATTGTCCTCATTGGTAGGCAAGCGAGTGCATTTTATTGGAATTGGCGGAGCCGGCATGAGCGGCTTGGCTCGAATCGCACTTTCGCATGGAATTAAAGTTTCTGGTTCAGATGCTAAAGATTCAAATGTGGTCGCAGCTCTTAAAGCGTTAGGTGCAACAGTTGAGATTGGTCATCGCAGTGAAAATGTTATTGGCGCAGATCTGGTAGTCACATCGACGGCAATTTCCGAGAATAACCCAGAACGAAAATATGCGGCAGAATCAGGAATCAGAGTCTTAGCGCGCGCAACTGCACTTGCTCTTTTAATGTCAGAGTCAAAAAGCATTGCAGTAGCTGGAACACATGGAAAAACTACAACCTCTTCAATGTTGACTGTAGCGCTTCAATCAACAGGCGCCGATCCCTCTTTTGCAATAGGTGGAACCATTACAGCTTCGGGTTCAAATGCTCATCGCGGAACTGGTGAATTCTTTGTAGCCGAGGCCGATGAATCCGATGGTTCATTTGTCGCGTATCACCCATTTGGCGCCATCATCACAAATATCGAACATGACCATGTAGATTTCTTTGCCAGCGAAGCGGCGGTCTTCGAAGTTTTTGCCGACTTTATAGACACAATCAATAAAGCTGGCTTTCTGGTTTATTGCAATGATGACAAAGGCGCCCGCAAACTTGGAAGCACTGTTACCGAAATAAGAACTTTTACTTATGGGGTTTCACCCGACTCTGATTTAGTTTTAGATCAGATTAGCCTTGCCCCAATGGGCTCTACTGCTCGGGTAATTTGGCATGGAAAAGTCTTGGGCAACTTAGAGCTACATGTTCCCGGACATCACAATCTCTTAAATGCTGCAGCCGCACTGGCTGTCGGAATCGCTCTCGAGCAAGAACCCAGAGCGCTAATTGAAGGACTTGCCACCTTTAAGGGCGCCGGTCGCAGACTTGAATTAAAAGGAACTATAAATGGCGATCGCGGAATTAATGATTATGGACATCATCCAACTGAAATTGAAGTCACTCTGACTGC
>JACCDK011026069.1_pt1 | contig 12017 bp, 13 predicted proteins | sample 7445871 | NCBI WGS metagenome assembly JACCDK01 (sample SAMN15323436, study PRJNA562643) | freshwater metagenome | isolation source: river surface water | place: USA:Blue River Watershed | collected 2017-08-15
ATCGAGCGGTCGGCAGTCCATTCAAATCTAACGTATTTTCAGTCCAACAAGCCGATTGCAACTACACCTAACTCGCCCCGCTAAGCCATCAACCACCGACCCCGGTATCAATCCGCTTCTGAGCATCCACAGCAAGCGCACTCAGCCCGAGCGTGAGAAAGCCCGCTCCACACAGAAAAAACGTCTCTCGCCAGTCCGTGCAGTGAAACCGACTCGCGATCAGCCACGGAATCACCTTCGCAACCAGCGACGCGCCAAGGTTTCCCCACATGTTCACCCACGCCATCGTTGACGCAACCCGCGAACCTCCAATGTCCTGCACCATACCCCAAATGGACGGAGTCACCGAGTCGCTCGCAAATGCAACCAAACCACACGCCGCGACCACCCACCCCGGCCCCGGCAGAAAGGGCGCCACTCCATAACACAGCGCCGCCACCACGCCTCCGGTCAGCATCGGTAACCGCCGCCCCCATCGAACCCCAAACCGTCGCACACAAAAATCCCCGTACCATCCCCCGACCAACATCCCAGTCATCCCAAACGCAAGCGCCCACGAAATCCAAGTCCCCGTCACCACCGCATCCATCCCGTGAACCTCCCGCAAATAACTCGGCAGCCACGTAATCAAAAACGCCCACCCCAGGTTCATCCCAATCGCGCCCACGTTGAAAATCCATAGCCCGCGATCCATCAATAGCGCACGCCACGGAACCGAGACTCCCCCACCCACCCTCGTCTCCGCAACCTCAGAGTCCCGCCTCGGTTGATCTCGGAGCACACGCCAACCCACCGCCGCAAGCACCAAACCCGCAACCCCATACCCCCACAGCACCGGTCTCCACCCATTGAACCACGCAATCGCCCATGCCGTAAAACCCAGCGCCAACGCATTCCCAATCCGGCCCCCCATCGCAACCAAGCCACTCGCCCGCGCACGCCCCACCGTCCCAAACCACGACCCCACCAAGCGCGTGATCGCCGGATACGCCCCCGCCTCAGCTAACCCACACGCCATCCGTACCACCACCAACGCCGATAATCCCTGCACCCATCCCGTCATCGCCGTGCACACCGACCACAACACCACGTACGTCACCAACATCCGACGCGGCCCAAACCGGTCCGCCATCCAACCCGCAGGCATCTGACCCAATGCGTACGCCAAAAAAAAGGACGACATCACCGACCCCACCTCCGCCTTCCCCAACGCCATCTCATTCTGAAAACTGGTCGACTGCACCACCGCCCCCATACACGTCCGATCCAAGTACAAAAGAAACGCCTTCGCCATCGCCACGGCAATAACCGCGCGCTGCATCCCGCTAAACCCGTCCGAACGTTCGCTCTCGGCCGACATTCCCGCGTTCCCTCAGTTCACTCGCATCGCCCGTCCCACCTCACAGACTCCGCTCCAAAAAACGAATCACGTTCCCACTGAAAATCCCCTCAATGTCCGCCTCCGAATACCCGCGCTTCCGTAAATCCCCACCCATCGTCCGAATATCCACAATGCTGTCCAAATCCTTCGGCGTCTGCTCCGTCCCAAACCCCCCGTCTAAATCCGTCCCAATGCACACATGCGACGCATTCCCCGCAATCTGACAAATGTGGTCGATATGCTCGCAAATCTTCGAAATCCGCAGATCAAAATCCTCAGGCTTCGACCGACGATACGTCCACCCGTGCACCATCATAATCGCGTCAAACGCCATCCCAATAACCGCACCCCGCTCAACCAACCGCCGAATCTGGTCATCCGCTAACTGACGATTCCAGTTCGCCAAGGCACGACAGTTGTGGTGACTCGCCCACACCGGTCCAGAAAACCGGTTCAGCGCATCCTCAAAACTTTCATCACACAAATGCGTCGCATCCAATATGATGCCAAGCCGTTCCATCTCGCGAAGCAACTCACGCCCCTTCTCCGTTAACGGCCCCGCGTCATCCGTACCATGCCCATAAATCCCCGGCCCATAATGAACCGGGCCCAGCGCCACCAACCCGTCCGCACGCGACCGCTCCAAATGCTTCCAACTCAAAATGGAATCCGCTCCCTCCAAACTCAGCAAATACCCAATCGGCAAACACGCCGCTGCCTCATCATCCGCCGCCCGCCACAACGCCGCATGCGTCCGCACTTCTTCCGCTGTCCGCAACTGCCGCATGTGCCCCATCTCCTCCATCGCACGGTAATAGGCCAACTGCCCCTGCGTCTGCGCCCACGCCTGCTGCGGACTACGCCATCCCGGTAACTGATGAAACTTCGGCGAATACCGCGCAATCTGCGTCGCCACAATGATGCCAATCCGACCCCGCCGCAGTTCCGGAAAACACACCGTGTTCCGCGTCCGATGCACCACTCCATCCGTAGAAAACAACTCAGACCGACGGATCTCTTCCAAACTCAACGTCTGGTCGCGATTGAACTCCATGGCATTCATGGAGATGTCCAAGTGAATATCGATAATCAGGTTAGGATTCATAACATTGAAAACATGGTCGCGTCGTCCAATGGGTAAACCGGACGACTCACCTCGCGGTACGGCAGCCCTTTCAGGTTCCCCGAACAAGGCCCCGGCACGTCCGCCCAAATCTGCGCGGTGGCAATCGGGTCGTACGCCCGCCGATGCGCCACCGCCGCCTTTACACCAATCACTCGGAACGCGGACGGCTCCACCCCCTGACTCCGCCATTGACCCAAATCAAACGGAGGCGTCTTGCGCGAAGTCAGCAGAATCGTCACCCCGCCCTGACGCACCACAGCGCAGCGTCCCATGTCAAAAAAGTTCCCGCTCATCGAAGCAAGATGACTGTTCGGGTCCTCGAGCTGAAACAAACCCTCCCCAGTCCGAACCACCTCAAAATCCCCATCAACCGAAGTCCCTCCCAGTTCGCTCCCGCGCCCTCCCACCCGCAGCTCAACCACCGTCCCCGCGCGTGCCGCGCCAACCACCTCCACCGATTCAGGATCATTGATGGCAACCAGCGCCCCTTGAATTCCCCACTCCAAAAACCAACGGAGCAACCCAGTTCCGTCCCCAGGCGCCCCACCTCCGATGTTGTCCGCCTGCTCCGCCACGACCATCACCCCCGTCCCCATCTCGCAATGCCGCTCCACCAACCGCCTAACCTCCTCCTTCGGCAAATCCGCAGCCAACCCCGACGCTCGCATCTCAAACGCAACCCGCCCAATGCGTTCCGCCACCGCCTTCGCCTCCGCCTCATCCCCCGCGACAACGACCACGGCCACCCCCGTATCCGGCGTATCGGCATACGCATAGCCGGCACAAATGCTCACCGCTTCCACCTGTCCCTCCGCCTCGGCCGCACGCGCCAACGCTTCTAACGTTCGCATCGGATCCTGCGCGGTCCCCGTCCCGCTCGGAGGCCAAATCACCGGCACCCGACACCGCGCCATCGTCAACCGCCGCCCCTCGCGCACCGACGCATCCATCAATCGAACACCGCGCACTGCAGCATCCCGCGCGTCCGTGTGAGGGTTCTCGCGGTACCCCACCAACCCATTCGCGAGCAACGTCATCCGCTCAGAGAAGTTCGCGTGCAGATCAAACACTCCAAAAATCGGCATCTCCATCCCAACCCTCTGCCGCAAACGCTCCAGAAGCTCCCCTTCAACATCCCGCATCCCCTCGCAAACCATGGCGCCATGCAGCACCAGATAAATCCCATCAAACCCGTCCCCAAGATGCATCGCCAACTCTCCCCAAAACCGCTCGAACACCTCGCGCTCCACCGTACCACTTGGCGTCGCACGCCAATCCACCCCCGCCACCAACTCCCACCCGAGCGAACCCGCTGCCTCCAACGCACCGCCCAACGGCGATGCATCGCCCGCGCACGCAAGCATGGCCGCGCAACCCCTTTTCTCAAACGCATCCAGCCCCGTCCGCTCACGCAGAAAGGTGTGCGTCTCATGAAACAACCCAGCGACTAGAACGCGCGGCTTCATCGCCTCATTTACACCTTGGACCACTCCGCCGCATGACGCGCCATCGCTCCTTCCGCACGGCGCAACGCCTCCGATACCTCCTCCTCACGATGCGCCAAACTCAGAAACCAAAGCCCGCGCTCAATCGCGCGCACTCCTGCCTCCAATAAACAACGCCGCAAATGCGCCCAACGCGGGGCATCATGCCGCTGCACGTAGTCGCGATAGTTCCGCACCGGCCCCTCCAACGCCCCCGACTTCAACATCACCGAATGGAAAACCAACCCGGGCCCCTGCGGCCGCAACGGAACTCCATGTCGCAACGCCATCTCCTCCAACCCTTGCATCAACTGCTTCCCTAACCGAATCAACTCCGCCGGGTGCTCCCGTCCACGCCCCATCACCTCATCCAAACACCACTTCGCAGCCGCCAAACACAGCGGGTTCCCGTTCAGCGTCCCCGCATGCACCACCTCGCCACTCAACACCGTCCGAAACGCGCTCTCCTTCCCCACCAACGCCGCAAACGGAAGTCCGCCACCCACCGCCTTTCCCAAAATCGTCAGGTCCGGCTCAAACCCATAAAAACCCTGCGCGCAGCCCGCCCCAAACCGAAATCCCGTAATCGTTTCGTCCGCAATCATCAACATCCCCTCGCGGTCACACAGCTCGCGAATCGTCGCAACCATTCCGTCCTCCGCCGGGATACAACACGTGTTGCAAAGCACCGGCTCAAAAATAATCGCCGCAATCTCTCCCCGATGCCGCTCCACCATCTTTCTCAAGCGATCGGGGTCATTCCACGGCACCACCAGAAAAGTCTCCAACACCTCTGGAATCACGCCCTTGCTAGGGTGCAACCGCGCCGGCTCATCCTCCGAACCCCACGCGTCCGCCGGCGGCGCAAATCCCACCAACCCTTCATCCGCCCACCCGTGATAGTGCCCCTCAAACTTCAAAATCTTCCGACGTCCCGTGTGCGCCCGCGCAATCCGCAACGCCGCTGTCACCACCTCCGTCGCCGAACTGTTAAACCGCACCCGCTCAGCCCCCGGAATCATCCGTTGCAACCGCTCCGCCACCTCAATCTCTAACTCCGACTGCGCCGCCCAATGCGTCCCCAACCGCGCCTGCGCCGCAATCGCATCAGCCATCCCCGCCGGCGCGTGCCCATACAAAATCGCCCCCTGCCCAATCTGAAAATCTAAGTACTCCCGCCCATCCACATCGTACAACCGCGACCCTTCACCCCTCTCAAAATACAGCGGCACAGGAACCTCCATCTTACGAATCCCACTGTTTACCCCGCCCGCAATACATTGCTGCGCCCTCCGAAAAAGAGCCTCGGACTTCAAAAACGGATGCGATTCAGGAGCAGTCGACATGTCAGGGGAGTAGTTGACGCATCCTTAAGCAGTTTGGATTCCCCTGTCCCTTTGGCATTACCCCCAAACCTCGACTCACCACCCTGCACACACGAAAACCGATCCCCACCCCCCAGCGTTGTTCGCTCGACCAATGCGCTGCCGACCGTTAAGTCCAACATCTGTACCTCATCAAAACTATGCGTCCCCTCCTCCTCTCCCTCATGCTCGCAACCAGCGCGATTGCAGCGGATCCCGTGAAACTCACCCTCGCCGATTTCACCGCACTCAGCGGCGACAAACCCGCGGCAGGCTGGACCACCGAGTCCGACGGAACCATCCACCTCTCTGGAAAAGGTGCAGGCGCACTCATCACCAAAGACGAATACTCCGATTTCGAACTCGAATGGGACTGGAAACTCGGCCCTAAAGGAAACAACGGCATCAAGTTCTGGGTCACCAAAGTCGGAGGTAAAGAGTGGCTGGGCATCGAATACCAGATGATTGACGACAACGGACACCCCGACGGCCTCCGCGGCGGATCCCACTCCACCGCGTCCATCTACGACATTAAAGAGCCCGTCGCAGAGAAAGCGCTGAAGCCCGTTGGCGAATGGAACCACAGTAAAATCAGCGTCAAAGCCGGCAAAATCCAACACTGGCTCAACGGCAAACTCGCCTGCGAAGCCGACACCACCACCTCCGAGTGGCAAGAGCGCATCGCGAAAAGCAAGTTCAAGAACAAGGAAGGTTTCGCCCCAGGCAAAGGCCGGATCATGCTCACCGAACACGGTGACGAAACATGGTTCAAAAACCTCAGCCTCACTAAGAACTAAACGTCCGCCTTCCGCGGTCGTCCAACGAACACATCACGGTAGCAGTGTCCGAGGCAGGGTTACGGTTCTTCGCAACCATCTTGCGAACAACGTAAACAACGGACACTCCGACCACTTTTTCCTTCCATCCGCCGAGGGCTGAAACTCAGCGAACCTCGACGCGTTGAGCGAAAAACCTCCCCCGTCCACTTCAACATCCTTCGCACAACCAACCTCGCATCCGCTCAAAAAACCTCCAACCAGTGGGTTGCGGATGATTGTTCCAGCACTTCATCGTTCAGTTTTCAAACTTCAGTCCGAGGTCTGTCCGCGTCTATCGAGACCTGTAAAGGTGATTTCCATCCCTGCCACCTCACGCGTGAATGGCTCCAACACGTTGCTACAGACCACCGTGTTTTTCCCCTCGGGGTACAAAGAACGAAACACTTGAAGATTTTTCGGGTCGAAGCGGGATGCATCCCACTTGCACTCGATCGCATCCACAACTCCTCTCCCCCGTGAAATAACAAAGTCCACCTCGTGGTGCGACTTGTCCCTCCAGTACATGACCGGAACCTCCCCTCGATCTGACATCAACTGCTCCAGCACAAGATGCTCCCATAGGACTCCGTAATCCTCCGCACGCAAATCGCTCCACCCCCTCGCAAAGACGGAAAAGCCGGTATCGAAGCCATAGACCTTGGGCTGTCGGATAATCTCGCGCGGTCCTCCGCCTGAAAACGGACGCACGAAAACTGCCACATGCGTCAGTTCGAGAACTTCCAGATAGTTAATAACCGTCGGTCGACTCAGTCCACATAGGTTTGCCAACGATGTCGCCTCCATCTGCCCCCCACTCATGCGGAGTACGCTTTCGACCAACTTCAGAAATCCGTTCCGCTTCTCAACCTTGAACAACTCTTGAACATCTCTCGCATAGTAGGAGTCGAGCCATTCCGCATAAAATCCTGGATCATAGCTCTCGGCCAGAAGAGCGGGAGGCAAGCCGCCACGAAACAGACGCCGCGCAAGATCATCGATGCCAAAATCTCGCAGTTCATCATACCGGACGGGAACAAGGTGGAGGTTACGCTTCCTTCCCGTCAGGGTGTCGCTGAACTTGCTCGTAGCAGCGAGAGTGGAGGACCCAGTCGCCAACACCTTGAGACGGGGGAAGCTATCCGCGGCAATCTTCAAGACACGGCTCGGATCCACCAACTGATGCACCTCGTCCAAAACCAGGTACGGCTTCGAAAGGCTGCGAAAAAATCTCTCGGGATCCTCCAATCTCATTTGAGCCGAAGGGAGGTCACAGTTGATGAACTCAACCTCCTCAAGGGCCTTGGCTAACGTAGTCTTACCAACACGACGCACACCCGAAAGCCACACAATCGGAGCCCTCTCCCAGAGTGCGTGAATGCGCAAAATCCAATGTTTCCGAAAAATCACGAACCTGATTTTACATTTGGTCGCGCTAAACGCAAATTAAGCCTCACATTCGGCAAGACGTCATCACCGCTCTCGGGCTACTTCCGAGCGCCGCCCAGCGAACCAACCCGGCTCGGCATCTCCGCGAACCCTCGCTCCCCCCTCGAAAACGAAAAATCTCCCTCGGACAGCGCCACGAAACCGAACGTGAGCCACGGAAACATCCCGCGACGTGGCTCCCCTCAGCCTAGGCAACGGGGTGAAACCAACCAACATTCCTCTGGCCCGTCTCTTGCAGGTGGGAAGGTATGCCCTTCCACCCTCCCAGGTTCCTCGTTTTATCCCGCGTGCCTGACTCTCAGAAGGCATTCAATACGAACACCATTGGACTCGACTCCTCCCACATCACAGCCCTCACAAAACGCTCCACGCACCCAAAGGCCTTCATGGAGGCAGCAGACCAAACCATCCCCCTAGGCGAACAACCCATCTACGTCCCAGCGAGTCTTTAAATCGACCGACTCAAGGCAGCCTAACTCACCGAATCATCCGGACATGAAAATTGCCGCACTCTCTCTCCTCCTTGCCCTCACCGCCTCGATCAACGCGCAAGACAACCTCACCGTCCTCAAACCGCTCCCCGACGGCACAACTCCCGATGCCGCATTTGAACATTGGCTGCTCAAAGACTTCGCGAAACTCACCGCCGAACGGTCCGCAAAACTGACCCGCGCCATCCCCAGCAAAGCCGCCTGCGCAATTTGGCAGGAGGAACGACGCGCCTTCTTCCTCGACCGCATCGGCGGTCTCCCCGAGCGAACACCCCTCAACCCAAAAATCACCGGCACACTCCAAGGCCCCGGTTACCGCATCGAAAAAATCCTTCTCGAAACGCGCCCAGGCTTCCACCTCACCGGCAACCTCTACCTCCCCGAAACACCCGCCCCGTGGCCCGCCGTACTTGTGCCGTGCGGACACAGTCACGACGGCAAAGCCGTGGCCCAGTACCAACTCATCTCCCGCCTTCTCGCACGCAACGGGATGGCCGCCCTTTGCTACGACCCGATTGGCCAGGGCGAGCGCTACCAGTTGCTCGCGAAAGAGAGTGACCGCACCTCGTTCGAAGATGCGCCCCAAGTCAAAGTGCCCCACCCAGCTGCACGCTTCCTCTGCATCACCGAGCACACCCTCACTGCCATCAGTTCCGCGCTCGTCGGGTCGAACGCAGCCCAGTTCCGCATTTGGGACGGCATGCGCGTCATCGATTACCTCCAATCGCGCAACGACATCCGCGCCGACAAAATCGGCTGCACCGGCAACTCAGGAGGCGGCACCGAAACCGCCTACCTCATGGCCCTCGACGATCGCATCCTCGCCGCCGCCCCAGGCTGCTACCTCACTTCATTCAAAAAACTCGTCGAACAACGCGGCCCGCAGGATGGCGAACAAAACATCTTCGGCCAAATCGCCTTCGGCATGGACGAAGCCGACTACTGCATCATGCGCGCACCAAAACCCACGCTCATTTGCGCCGGCACCCGCGACGTCACCTTCGACTTCGCAGGAACCATGGAAGTCTTCAGCGAAGCCAAACGATTCTACTCGCGCCTCGGATTCCCCGAACACCTTGACATCGCCGCACCCGATGCGCCCCACGGGTTTACCCTTCAACTTCGCGAAGCCGTCGCACGTTTCATGAGCCGCTGGCTTCTCGGCAACGATGCTGAAATCCGTGAAATCAAAGAACTGCCCGACACGTTCGACGACGAATCACTCCGCGCCCTCACAAAGCCCGACTTCACCGCAAACGATCTGCAGGTGACGTCCAAAGGGCAGGTGCTCCTTGAAGAAGGCGAACGTAGCGTGTTCCAAATCAACTCCGAACAAGCGGCATCGCTCAAAGCAAAGCGTCCCCGCCCCACAGCAGACACCGTGATCAATGCCATCGGGGCCAGCGCCGAACCGCTCCAACCTAACGTCAAAGAAGGCGAACAAATCAAGGCCGCCGGATACGCCATCCGTAAACTCGAGCTCACCATCGAAGAGGGCTTCAAACTCGGTGGACTCCTCTTCCAACCCGCACAATCCGACGGCTCCGGCGTCCTGTACCTTCACTCCCGCTCGATGAAAGCCGACGCCGCAGAGGATGGTCCGATTGAACGACTCGTCCACCGCGGCACCACCGTCCTCGCCGCAGAACTTCGCGGGATGGGCGAAACCGCAACCGGACAACGCCGAAAAGCCTGGGGAAACGGTCGGTTCGGACAAGGTAACCTCGAAATCTTCACCGCCTACTTGATGGGAAAAAGCTACGTCGGCATGCGCACGGACGATGTCCGCGCATGGGCCGCCACCCTCAAGCGCTACTCGGCAAACCTCATCGCCATCGCGCAAGGAGAGGCTGCCCTCCCCACCCTTCACGCCGCTGCCATCGAACCCGACCTCTTCAGTAGGGTGCGTCTTCGGGATCTCAATCCCAACTGGGAAACCATCGTTCAATTCGGTGACACCCACGAACAAACCGTCAACATGGTCCACGGCGTCCTCAAACACTACGACCTTCCTGACCTCATCGAACTGGCCGGCCCCAACAAAATCTCCGTTCAATCAACCGCTCAACCCTAACCCGCCGCATGACTTCCATGGTCCACCCCACCTCTCTCCAACGCCTCGGCATCGGCCACACCCTAGCAGCCATCGCGCTTTCAATCGCCGCATTCGCACTCTCCAACGCCAACGCCGCGCAAACCCGAACCAACATCCTCTTCATCCTCGCCGATGACCTCGGCTACTCCGACCTCGGCTGTTACGGCGGAGAAATCGAAACGCCCAACCTCGATCGACTCGCAGCCAACGGTTTACGCTACACCCGCTTCTACAATACCGCCCGATGCTGGCCATCCCGCGCCGCAGCCCTCACGGGGTTCTATGCTCAACAAGTTCATCGAGACGGACTTCCCGGAATCGGTGGGGGAGGGCAGGGCATCCGCCAAAAATGGGCGCGCCTTCTTCCGGACTTTTTGAACCCCAGCGGATACCGCTCCTACCACAGCGGCAAATGGCACATCGACGGAAAGCCGCTCGAACACGGCTTTCACCGCTCCCTCGTGCTCGGACAACAAAACGATTACTTCTCCGTCAAAGGAACCACCCTCGACGACCAACCGGTTACGACCGAGACACCAACCGGTTATTACGCCACTTCTGCCGTCGCGGACCACGCCATTGATTGCCTCAAAAGCCACCAACGCGACCACGCTGACGCCCCCTTCTTTCAGTACGTCGCGTTCACTTCCCCACATTTTCCGCTCCACGCCTTACCAGAGGACATCGAGAAATACCGCACCCGCTACCTCACTGGTTGGGACAAAATGCGCGCCGCCCGTTACGAACGGATGTCCACTCTCGGCCTAACCCATACGAGCCTCGCGCCCGCGGATCGCAAAACCGGTCCTCCCTACCGATTCGCCGACGCCTACAAAACGCTCGGATCAGGCGAGTCCGAACTCCCCCTTCCGTGGGACGAACTATCCCCTGAACAGCAACGCTTTCAGGCCACCAAAATGGCCATCCACGCGGCCATGGTCGATCGCATGGATCGCGAGATCGGACGCATCCTCGATCAAGTCCGCGCCATGAATCGCTGGGACGATACGCTCATCCTTTTCGCCTCCGACAATGGCGCCAGTGCCGAAATCATGGTTCGCGGAAACGGACACGACACCACCGCTCCGATGGGCAGCGCCGCAACCTACCTCTGCCTCGGACCCGGATTCTCGACGGCGTGCAACACCCCCCATCGCCTCCACAAAACGTGGGTTCACGAGGGCGGCATCAGCACTCCGCTGATTGCCCATTGGCCCCGCAAAATCACGCAAGGCGGCCAGTTGCGTGAGAACCCAGCCCACCTGATTGACATCGTCCCAACGGCCCTCGAAGTCGCAGATGTCAAAAAACCCGCAGAGTGGAAAGGCGAACCCATTCCCAACGCCCCAGGCATCAGCCTCATCCCCAGCTTCTCATCCGCTGCCCCCTCCCCGCGTGCTCCCCTCTGGTGGCTCCACGAAGGTAACCGCGCTCTGCTCCACGACGGCTGGAAAATTGTGTCACGCAAGGACCAACCATGGGAACTGTACCGAGTTCAAAAGCCTAATCAGGAATCCGATGACCGCGCCGAAAGCGTTGATCTCGCCAATCAAGCGCCAGACAAAGTCGCGGAACTCTCCGCGATTTGGGAACGCATGACCCAATCCTTCATCGAACTCGCAAAGCCCACGGCTCAAACCGACTCCCCCAAACGAAAAGCCGGAAAGCAGCAGTAGGTCAGCTCCGTCGACTTTCAATGCGTGCGCACCATGCGTAACGACGCGAGACTTGGCGACAGGGGCGTTTTCACCCAAAGCAACCGAGCCCCACTCGGGGCCTGCACGGCCTCACCGAGGCGCACCTTCCCGCAGG
>JACCDK012002677.1_pt1 | contig 12017 bp, 14 predicted proteins | sample 7445871 | NCBI WGS metagenome assembly JACCDK01 (sample SAMN15323436, study PRJNA562643) | freshwater metagenome | isolation source: river surface water | place: USA:Blue River Watershed | collected 2017-08-15
CTACACAGCGGCTGAACGTGCAGCAGCCCTTGATAATGGTGGCGAATATCGTGAGCTTGTAAAGGAAACCGATACCCCAAAAGCACCGACAGCAGCTGCTGTGGCGGCGCCTGCTCCTGCAAAAGCTGAAGCGCCAAAACCAGTTGCAGTAAAGCCAGTCGAAGTAAAGATTGAAGCAGCGCCAGCTGTTGCGCCAACGATTGGTTCATCATCTGATCTGCTTGAATCAATGGGAATCAAATCTGATGCGCCACTGTGTATGACATGCGGTGTGAAGATGCGAATGTCAGGTGCATGCTTTGTATGCGAAGGTTGTGGCAACACATCCGGTTGCAGCTAAGCAGTAACTCAATGGCCTCGGCCATGTGAGTAGTTGGAATTACCCATACCCCGTTCAAAAACCCCGCCCATTGGGCGGGGTTTTTGCATATTCCATGGGAGGTTGCGACACGCAGGCGGGGTTTTCACGCTTGGCATATTGATTTCTGCCTGCTTTGCCAGTATTTTTCCCCAAACGGGCAGAAACGGGCACCCTCCCACTTTCTGAGCCAGCACCAGGTGGAGGGGCTCCATGCTCACAGAAGAACGGCGAATCGCCATCGTTGAAAAGGCCAAGCGAGATGGCCGGATTGACGTTGTGACAGCAGCTAGCGAATTTAGCGTTGCCGTTGAAACAATCCGCCGTGATCTAGATGTATTACAACGCCGTGGACTCATGCGCAGAGTCCATGGTGGTGCGATAGCTCTCGATAGGTTCTCACGCGAATATTCTGTCGCCGAACGTCGTTCACAGAATCACGATGTCAAAGTCAAGATTGCTGAAGTAGCTGCGCATTATCTGCCGCAAAGTGGAACTGTTTTTCTTGATGCTGGTACAACAACAGAATGCTTGGCACCATATCTTCGTAACAAACCAGATTTGACGGTAATCACAAATAGTTTGACACTCGCAACAAAAATTAGCGATTCCGCAACGCATGTTATTTTGCTGAGCGGAAAAATTCGCCCTATCACTTTAAGCGCTGTAGGGGAGTTGGCCATTTCTGCCATGGAAAACTTTCATGCCGACGTAGCATTCTTAGGCACAAATGGAGTAGATCTCACTACGGGTTTCACAACGCCCGACTCCGATGAAGCAGCAATTAAACGAAAAATGGCTGCACATTCCCGTGAAGTAATTGTTATCGCCGACCACACCAAATTTGGTCGAATCTGCGCTTCACGTTTTGCTCGATGTGAAGATGTCGATCGCATCATCACCGATATGGCGATAGACCATTCGGCAATTAAAGACTTTGAAAAGCTGGGCGTTGAGGTGGTTTTGGCATGATCACAACGCTCACCCCAAGCCCATCCATTGACTTGGATTACTCTCTCGAGACCCTGCAGCGGGGTGGAGTCAATCGTGCATTTGGGTTTGGACTACATGCAGGAGGCAAAGGGGTCAACGTTGCGCGAGTACTGACTCTAATGAAAGTAAACAATATTGCGATGGTTCCAATGGCAAAGGAGAACAGCGATCTTTTTCTCAAGTCTGCGGAGTTAGAAAAACTTAAATTAGAAATTTTGCCAATTAATTCACCAGTACGGCTGAACGTTTCATTAGTTCACGAAGGCCTCACAACTAAAATCAATGCTGAATCTGCAGCCTGGAGTACAAGTGAAGCAAAAAAGATTGCAGGCAGATTTAAAGTGCGCTCACGACGCTCTGAATTTGCAGTCATTGGAGGTTCACTTCCAGCAGGTTTAGATTCCAACTGGCTAGTTCAATTAATCTCTGAGAATAATCACCGCACAAAAATCGTCGTCGATTGCAGTGGAGATGTACTTAAAGCCGCAGTGTCTGCCAAACCATTTCTCATTAAACCAAATCAAGAGGAAGCTGAAAGTTTGGTTGGCTTCTCAATACTCACGATGGGAGATGCTGTCCGTGCTTGCTTTGCAATGCGCGAAATGGGACCACGTAACATCTTGTTGTCACTAGGTGAACAAGGAAGTCTATTTTTTAATGGAGAAGAGATATATAGAGCTCGCGCTGAAAAAATTGAGGCAAAAAATACAGTTGGCGCCGGCGATGCTCTCTTGGCTGGGTTTATTGGCAAATTTAAATCTGGCCCAGTGAAGGCTTTAGCGCATGGAGTTGCTTGGTCAGCCTCAGCTATCAAATCTCGTGGCACAGGTATTGCAATGCCACCGACAAACTTTCCAACAGAACTGATTTCAACAATCAATTACAAGGAGGCATCCCTTGATGAAGATCAACTTCAGTGCTGATGCCACATTAGAGTTCGAGTGCATCTCAGGTTGCATTCGAGCGCCAGAAACTCTCTGGCAGTTCATGTTCAAGTGGAGGACTACATAACATGACAAATTACATCGGCAGCGCAGAGTCCCACTCAGGATGGCGCGCGTCCTTACAGAAAATCGGTGGAAACCTCGCAGGTATGGTGATTCCGAATATCGGAGCCTTCATTGCGTGGGGTCTATTGACAGCTCTCTTCATCCCGACCGGATGGATCCCTAACGAGAGTTTTGCCAAGATGGTTGGACCAATGATTGTCAATCTGTTGCCAATTCTTATTGGTCTAACAGGTGGTCGTATGGTTCACGGTCAAAGAGGTGCCGTCATCGGTGCCGTGGCGACCGTAGGTGTCATCGTTGGTACTGATATCCCAATGTTCCTAGGTGCGATGATTATTGGACCTGCAGCAGCATGGGTATTGAAGAAGATCGATGCAGTTCTAGATCCAAAGGTGCCAGTTGGTTTTGAAATGCTTATTAGCAATTTCAGCCTTGGTATTGCTGGACTTGGAATGGCAATGATTGGTTTCAAGGGAATTGGACCAATTGTTCGAAACATCAGCGATGTACTAGGAAACGGAATTCAATCTCTTGTAGATAATAATCTGCTTCCAATTGCATCGGTCATCATTGAACCTGCAAAGGTTCTCTTCCTCAATAACGCCATTAACCATGGCGTGCTTGGGCCACTAGGAGTTGCAGAAGCTAAAGAGACAGGCAAGTCAATTCTCTTTATGCTTGAGACAAATCCAGGTCCAGGTCTCGGAATTTTGTTGGCATTCTGGTTTGCCGGACCACGCATCATTCGCGGTTCTGTTCCAGGCGCTGTCATCATTCACTTCTTCGGCGGAATCCATGAGATCTATTTCCCATACATCCTCATGAAGCCTCGTATGATCCTCGCAGCAATTGCTGGTGGAGCTGCTGGCGTAGCGATGAACGTTGCACTCAGCAATGGCCTCACTGCAACACCGTCTCCAGGATCAATTTTTGCCTATATGGTTGTTACACCAAAGGGCGACACTTTCAAGGTTCTCCTTGCGATAGCCGTTTCTGCAGCAGTCTCATTTATTGTTGGTTGGTTCTTGCTCAAGACCGATAAGTCCAACAACGATGATCTTGATGCAGCAAAGGCACGTAAAGATTCATTGAAGAACGGATAACGCATGCCAAGTATTTCCGGATCCGATATCAAGTTAGTGATTGTTGCCTGCGAAGCAGGCATGGGCTCGAGTGTGATGGTTGCAAACCAGTTGGCGAAGCAATTAAAACCGCTGGGAATTTCAGTCAAGCACTCTCCAGTCAATCAACTAGCTTCTTCGGGAGCAGATCTAGTGTTGTGCCACCGTGGGCTCAGCGGTAGAGCGAGGGAAGCAGTCCCTGAGAAAGTTGTCATTGCCTTTGACATGTTTCTAGGAGACCCAGCTATTGCTTCTGTAGTGTCGGCTATTCAGGCAGGAGGAACTATCTCAATTGAGTAGTTTCCTCACGGGAATCTATGTCCCAACTTCTTGTTGACTCCGGAATCCACTTCAACGCTACAGCCTCTTCGAAAGAGGAGGCTGTAGCTGCGTGTGGTGCACTGTTAGTTAAGTTAGGAGCAGTTTCACAGGAATACGCCTCCGCTATGTGGGAGCGAGAGCAGATCGCCTCATCCTATTTAGGAAATTTTGTGGCTATGCCACATGGAACCGATGACTCTCGCTCATATGTGAAATTCGGCCAGATAGTTTTCATCCGTTTTGAGCAGCCATTTCTGTGGGACGATGAAATGGTTAAGTTATGCATCGGGATTGCCGCTCAAGGAGATGAACATGTAGAAATCATTGGTGCACTTGCTGATGCACTACTTGATGAGGAAAAGTTTGAAATTTTGCTTACGACCGATAGTAAAGATGAAGTCTTGAGAATTCTTAACCCTGAAACAGCAGCCTAAAAATGAGAAAGCGGAGGAGAATAAGGCGATGAAAGCAGCCCTATATAGTGGCCCGGAGAACCTCCAAATCATTGAAGTTCCAACACCTGTGCCAACAGATCATGAAATCTTGATCCGAGTTCATAGCTGCGCTACCTGCGGAACTGATGCCAAGATCTTTAAGCATGGGCATCCTCGCCTTAAGCCACCTCAAATTATTGGCCACGAAATAGCTGGGGAAATTGTCGAAGTCGGTAAATCTGTCTCAGGCTATTCGATAGGTGATCGAGTGCAAGTAATTGCAGCCATACCGTGCGGCACATGCTGGCTCTGCAGTTCAGGGCGCATGACAATCTGTGGGAATCAGCTATCAATGGGTTACCAATTTCCAGGTGGTTTTGCTGAATACATGGTGATTCCTCAAGAAGTCATTCGTGTAAATGGCGTCAATAAGATTCCCAATAATCTTTCATACGATGAAGCAGCGGTAACCGAGCCACTGGCATGTGTTCTAAATGCTCAAAGAATTCTCAACATTGGCCCTTCAGATTCCGTTCTCGTCATGGGGGCAGGCCCTATTGGTTGTCTTCATGTACGTGTTGCTCGCGCGCTTGGAGCAGAGAAGGTATTTCTTGCAGATATTAATGGTGGAAGGTTGAAGAAGTCAGCAGATGTTGTTAAACCCGATGCAGTCTTTGATATGTCAACCCAATCACTTGAAGCAGAAATTCTAAAGGTTACCGATGGGCATGGTCCCAGTGCGATTATTACAGCAGCGCCGGCCGCCGCAGCGCAGGAGATGGCTATTTCAATGGTCGCTCCAGGAGGTCGAGTTTCATTCTTTGGAGGATTGCCAAAAGATTCGCCATATATTCAATGTGATGCGAATATTGTTCATTACAAGGAAGTAACTCTCTACGGTGCAAATGGTTCTAGTCCGCAGCAAAACCTTGATGCCCTTAACATGATTGCTTCTGGGCAGGTAAAAGTCTCTGATCTAATAACCCATAAGGTATCGCTCAGCGATGTTCAGCTTGCCATTGATGCTGTATTAAGTGGTGAAGCTATCAAAGTAGTGGTAAATCCATGATCTCTCGTGAATGTGTGATTACTGTAAAGGTGGGTCTTCACGCGCGCCCGGCAAATGAATTTGCAGCAATCGCTAAGAGTGCGCCGTGTGAAGTGTTGGTCGGTAAAGTGGGTCAACCTCAGGTGAAGGGGAATAGTCCACTTCGACTGCTAACTCTTAAGGCGCATGAAGGAGATTCGTTGAGAATCACGCTCGATACCACTGATGAGACTCTCGCCGAAGAACTCTTTTCGAAATTAATCGCCACGATTTCCGAGTAACGTTTTCTTGTGGCTGACCAAATGATTCTTACCGGTATCGGAGTCGGCTCGCGAGCCGTAAGGGCAGAAGTCTTTCGCTTGCAGCCTCGAGCAGTTTTGCCGCCTCATGCAAAGAGGACTGGAGAAGCTAAGGAAGAGATAGCGTTAATTGATGGCGCTGTTGCCCGGTTGGAATCCATGTACCTCGAGAAAATTTCGGCAGCAGAGTCAGCCGATTTACGCGAAATTTTGCAGGCACAATTGGCGCTAGCTACTGATCCAGAACTGACTGATGTCGCACATACCTTCTGTAATTCAGGGTGGAATGCAACTACCGCTATTCAGCTAGCAATGAACGAATTTAAGTCACTGCTTGAGGGCGCAGGAGGTGAGTTTGGTGAACGCATTGCCGATTTAGATGAGATTGCTTATCGACTTTGCTTATTTGTATTGGGAAATCCGCAAGATACTGAGATTCCACAAACAGGTCAGTTTATTGTGGTGGCAGAAGATCTCACGCCTATGGATACCGTTTCATTTACAGCAGCAATCGTGGGGGTAATCACCGAGAAAGGTGGCCCCACATCACATACGGCAATAGTCTGCCGCTCGAGAGATATCCCTGCATTGGTTGCGTGCAGTGGGGCCTCGCAGCTAAAAACAGGCGAGATAATTTTGCTTGATCCTGATAATTCGCAAGCCATCATTAATGGAGACTTACCGTCAAATCTTGGAAATTGGTGGGATAAATTACTGGGAGAGCAACCTTTGCTTCTTCCGGTGCTTGCAAATGTTGGATCAGTTGCAGACTCTCAAAGAGCACACGAAGCTTCTGGTATCGGTTTGTTGCGAACAGAACTTTTTTTTCTCAACCATAAAAATATTCCAAATCTTTCAGAACAGAAGGCGATATATACCGAAGTATTTAGGGCAGCTCCGTCAGGGGAGATAATCGTGCGCACCCTGGATGCGGGATCGGATAAGCCAATCCCATTTTTAGAGATGGGAGCAGAAGAGAATCCTGCATTGGGTGTGAGAGGGCAACGGCTATCTGCTCTCGCTCCAGATTTTTATCGCAACCAGTTACTCGCTATAGCTGAGTCGGCCATTGAAGTTCAGAATGAAGGCAAAGAGATTACGGTTTCGGTAATGGCTCCCATGATTTCCACAATTAGTGAGGCGAAGGACTTTGCTGAGCAAGCAAAATCTGCTGGAATCGCTCGAGTGGGAATTATGGTGGAGGTGCCCGCAATAATTCCATTCATTTCTCACTTAAATGGAATTCTTGACTTTATTAGTGTTGGTACTAATGATTTGTCACAGTATCTTTTTGCTGCAGATAGAACCAATTCCGGAGTTGCGCATTTGTTAAATCCTTGGGAACCAGCTCTACTGAATCAATTGCAACTAATTTCCACAAACGCGCGTGCTGCAGGAATTAAAGCCGGAGTGTGCGGTGAGGCAGCGTCTGACCCACTGCTTTGCATAGTCTTGGCTGGCTTAGGTTTTGACTCCGTCAGCGCTTCAGTCTCTGCACTTGCTGCAGTAAAGAAAGTTCTCAGCTCGGTCAGTAGACCCGATTCTGAGAAAGCAGCAAAGGCTGCATTGGCGGAAGTAAGTGCTCACGGAGCGAAATCTGCTGCGAGAAGTACGCTAAACTTGGGCTAGTTGTTAACGGGGTCGATGTAATTTCGAACCGGCGGTTAAAGTCCGCGACCCGCACATATCCAATGGGCGGTTGACTCAGTGAAATTCTGAGACCGACGGTAAAAGTCCGGATGAGAGTTAACAGCGGAATCGGTGCACCATGTTTATCGATGCTGCCTACGCGCATCTCTGCTCGCTCAGCCGTACCGGCTTGGGTGTGAGTACCCCCAATCCAAATGTCTCTGCCGCAATTTATAGCGCAGATGAAAAACTCATTGCAGATGGTTTTCATAACCGCGCACTCTCTGTCGATCACGCTGAAGTAATTGCTTTGAAGAAAGCTGGCAGTGCAGCACGCGGTGCAACGATGGTTGTCTCACTTGAACCATGTGCACATACAGGCACAACACCGCCATGTGTTGATGCGATTATCGAAGCAGGCATCGCCAAGGTTATTTATGCAGTGAGGGATCCCAATCCGATCGCAGCAGGGGGAGCCCAGAAGCTGCTTGATGCTGGGCTAGTTGTAGAACACCACAAATCTGCAGATTTGGAATTCGTGCAACGCGCTTGGTTGCATAAAGAGCGTACGGGTCGACCGCTGATGATCTGGAAAGTGGCTACAACTCTCGACAGTAAAGTGGCAGCAAGTGATGGCACTTCACAATGGATTACTGGCCCTGAATCTCGTGAAGATGTGCAGCTGCTTCGTGCACAATCTGATGCGATTTTGATCGGCACAAATACTGCGTTGGTGGATAACCCACATCTGATTCCACGTGGACACACAGCACGTCCGGTGCGTGTGGTCTGTGGCGAGCAAGAAATTCCTGTCACACATAAAGTCTTTGATAATCAGGCGCGCACCATTATGGTGAAATCAAAATCAATTCCTGAACTCATCAAGGTTTTATGCAAAGAAGGCTTTAACCAAGTCTTAGTTGAGGCTGGCCCAACCTTGGGATCGGCTTTGATGGCCTCGGGAAAGATTGATGAGTTGATCATCTATCAGGCTCCCAAGATGTTGGGTGCAGGCAAGGAATTTGTCAGCCATTTAGGTATTTCAACGCTTGCAGATCACATTGAACTCGAACTGCTCTCCGTCTCTCGATTTGGTGACGATGTGAAGTCCCATTACGTAGTAAGGGGGCGGTAAATGTTTACCGGACTTGTTACTGAACTCGGCACCGTTACTGCAATTACCCGCGGTGAAGGTTCGGCTATTGTCACCATCAAAGCACCACAATCTGTTGCAGGGCTAACGGTGGGAGATTCAATTGCCGTTAATGGCGTTTGCCTGACAGCGACCTCGCTGACTGCTGATTCATTTACCGCTGATGTCATGGTGCAAACTCTCAATCTGACATCGCTTTCGCAGGTTGAAGTTGGCTCACAGGTAAACCTTGAACTTGCAGCCCAAATGAATATGCGTATGGGTGGACACCTTGTGCAGGGCCATGTTGATGGTGTTGCCACTGTTCTGCAGTTGGTGCCAGGTCAAAATTGGGTGCAATGTGATCTCACTGTGCCAGAACATTTAATGAAATACGTAGTCGCACAAGGTTCCATCACTCTCGATGGCGTATCGCTCACCGTTGGATCTTTAGAAGATGGTTCTAACGTAGTAACTGTCTGGCTCATTCCAGAAACCTTAGCGAAGACAAATCTCGGTGGAAAAAAACCTGGAGATCTCGTCAATGTGGAAGTAGATATCTTGGCAAAGTATGTAGAGCGTTTAATGAGCAAAGGAGCTATCGATGGAAAGTAATTTTCTCGCTGCCCTTGATCGTTTCAGAAGAGGCGAAATGGTGATTGTGGTTGATGACCACGATCGCGAAAATGAAGGCGACCTCATCATGTTGGCCGAACACGCCACTACCGAAAAGACTGCCTTCATGGTTCGCCATACAACGGGAATTCTCTGTGTGGCAATCACTGCAGAACACGCCTATCGCTTGCGACTTCCTTACATGGTGGAACAGAATCAAGATGCGCGCAAAACTGCATTTACAGTTTCCGTTGATTTAGCCGCAGGTCTAACAACTGGTGTCAGCGCACAAGAGCGCACCGCAACGATTCGTGCACTGGGTAGTCCTACAAGTCGCGATACAGATTTCATCAGACCAGGCCACATTTTCCCGTTGATTGCCCATCGCCGTGGATTACAAGCCCGCGTTGGACATACCGAAGCTGGCGTTGCACTCGCTGAGTTAACTGGTGGCTACCCAGCTGCGCTGCTCTCTGAGATTGTTGCAGCAGATGGGTCTATGGCGCATGGTGCAACGTTGACCGCTTTTGCAGAAGAACACCGGATTCCCATCATTTCGATTGCAGAAATCAAGAGTTATCAAGAAAAACTTGAGCCGCTACCAAAAGTGCTTACCTATCCACGCTATGAATTTGAGTGGGTAGATGTTCAACTCAAGACTGGGATCTGGAACTTAGCCACCTATCCATCGCTGAAGCATCGTGAGCAAGTAGTGATGCGCTTTGGGTCAGGGGATAAGACCCCACTCGTACGTCTGCATTCGGAGTGCTTTACTGGTGATGTAGTTGATTCACAGCGTTGTGATTGTGGTGAGCAACTACATAAATCGATGTCACTGATTCAAGAACATGGCTACGGCTACATCCTCTATCTACGTGATCACGAAGGTCGTGGCATTGGCCTGACTGAAAAACTCAAGGCGTATATTTTGCAAAATGAGGGACTTGATACCGTCGATGCCAATTTAGAGCTAGGACATTCCGTGGATTCACGTGATTGGTCAGAGGCAATCTCCATCTTAAAAAATCTCGGTCTGCACTCTATTCAGCTGCTAACCAATAACCCTGAAAAGGTGAAAGCGGTTGCTGAAAGTGGCATCTCCTGTCAACAGGTTCCCTTGCAGATTGCAGCAAATGAATTCAATAAAAAGTATCTCGAAACTAAGTCGCAGCGTCTTGGACATCTTGGTCTTGGCAATACATCTGAAGGAGGAAAGTAATGGCCGGTCATGCACCTGAAATAGCGGTTCCCAAAGCGCCCAAGGCTAAGGTCGCCATCATCTCTTCATCGTGGCACTTAGATATCTGTAACGATCTCATTGCTGGAGCAACTCGCGCACTGGATGCTGCAGAGGTAGCGCAGATAGAGACCATTTATGTTCCAGGTTCTTTTGAAATTCCACTGGCTGCGCAGAAGGCATTTGAGAAGGGTTTTGATGCCGTTGTTGCGGTGGGCTTGGTGCTCAAAGGTGAAACCCCACACTTAGATTATGTCTGCCAAGGAGTAACGCAAGGTGTGATTGATGTGCAGTTAAAGTTTTCAAAACCTATTGGTTACGGCGTTCTCATGTGCGAAAATCTTGACCAAGCGATTGCCCGTTGCGGTCGCTCGGGTAGTAAAGAAGATAAAGGCTTCGATAGCGCCATTGCTGCGCTATCGCTACTTCAACTGTAAGGAGCTGTTATGAATTCAGTCGCATGGTCAGAAGGCACCTGGACCCGAGAGCCTGTCTCAATCTCCGAAAAGAGCGGCGCTTTGATAGTTGAAGCAGCCGACAAGAGTGATTGGTGGCGCACTACGGCCTATGGATTTATCCATAACGATGGCCATGCTCTCCTGAAGGATTTCCCACAAGATAGTTCTATGGAAGTCTCTTTTATCTTGAATTACAAAGAACAGTTTGATCATTGTGGAATCTTCATCTCTAGCGATGATGAGAATTGGATTAAGGCAGCAATCGAATTCTGTGATGGATATCCGCAGGTCGGTGCAGTTGTTACTGCCACAATGTCAGATTGGTCCACTGGGCGTGTATCAGAGTGGTTAGGCAAAGAGGTCACGGTACGTGTAAGTCGTAGCGGAGATGCTGTCACGGTGCGCGCTGGATGCGATGGAGATATGCGCTTGGTGCGCGTTGCACCTCTTGATCCACAGCGAAGTTGGAAGGCAGGGCCTCTCATCTGTGCGCCATCACGCGCTGGTTTGGTTGGAACATTTACTTCATGGAGCGAAGGTGGAGCAGATTCAGATCTGCATTAATTGCAGCGCGTTATGCAACAAGTAGAGAACGCTTAGATAACCCCATCCAGAAACCTTCAATGAGAGTCTCTGGCGCAGCCTCTGCTGATGTTGCTGCTCCCAAAGTCACAAAGAGTGGTGTGAAATGTTCAACGGTTGGATGTGCGTATTTCACTGCAGGTGCTAAATCCTTATAGGCCGCCAGTGTTTCCACATCTCCACGCGAAAGCGCTTCTTTTGCCCAGGTATCGAACTCGGCAGACCAACCAGGAGCTATTGCGTTGATAGACCAATCACGTAGGTAAGGCAGTCCATGTGTCATAAAGCCAGAGCCAACAATCAAGATGCCTTCTTCTCGTAATGGGCGAAGACGTTTTCCAAGTTCAATCAGAGTTCCGGGATCTGATGTTGGCATCGACATTTGTATAACGGGAATATCGGCATCGGGATACATAATCTTTAGTGGCACCCATGCGCCATGATCTAAACCACGATCTGATTGGTGAACGCTCTGCTGATCGGGCATCATGGCAGCGATTCGTTCTGCAAGCGCTGTTGCATCTGGAGTTTGATATGTCATCTGGTAATACTTTGGTGCAAAGCCGCTGAAGTCATAGACCAGCGGAGTGCCCGCAACAGGTGATGAGATTGAAATCGGCGCCGATTCCCAGTGCGCTGAAACAATCACAATCGCATTTGGCTTCTCAAATTTTTCAGTTATTGCTGCAATTTCTGATGACCACAATGGATCATCAAGGAGCATGGGAGCGCCATGGCCGATGTAGAGAGCTGGTAACGCGGACATGAAAAGAGGTTAAC
>JACCDK010893484.1_pt1 | contig 12015 bp, 10 predicted proteins | sample 7445871 | NCBI WGS metagenome assembly JACCDK01 (sample SAMN15323436, study PRJNA562643) | freshwater metagenome | isolation source: river surface water | place: USA:Blue River Watershed | collected 2017-08-15
CGGGGCGCAGGCTTCGGGGCCGTCCGCGGGTGCCTGAGATTGCCGAGGTCGGCAGCGGGTCTCGATCGGGGCTGGCGGGACGATTCCCGCCGCGGCCGAATTCTAGGAGGGGCCTAAATAACCCGTCAATAATAAGGAATTGATCCTTTATTTTCAAATGGTGATATTCCGGGCCGGCTTGCGAAGCCGAAGTCCGAGCGCCATGGACCCCGGCGCCTGTTTTCGCGGCGAAAATACCCGATTACCTTCCGAACCTGGGCGCCCGTGAGGCGCGCCCCCGCCCCCACCTGTGACCGACGCCTCGCCCAAAACCCAAGACACCTCTGCCCTCGACGCCCTGACCGGCGGGGCGTTCTCCGCCCCGACCTCGGGCGAGCGTGCCGCCCGGCTGCGCGAGTGGCTCGCCACCGAGCCCGCCCCGGAGGCCCTCCAGGAGGTCTACCGTGAGCTCAGCGCCCGGGACAAGGGCGCCTCGCGCTTGCTGCGGGAGCGGCTGGACGACCTCAAGCGGGCTCGCGGACAGGAGGCCCTGGCCGCCGACTGGGCGGGCAAGGCCCAGTTCCTGCTGGAGCAGCCCAAGCTGAACTTGGCCGATGCCCTGGCCTGGCAGCGCGACGCCGCCAAGGCAGGCGCGCCCCTGAGTCGAGAGCCGCTTGCGCAGCTGAAAGCGCGACTGGCCGAGCGGGTCAAGGCCATCGAGGATCTCCAGCACCGGGTTCAGGTGCAACGGGAGGCGGCGGTGCTGCTGGCCCAGCGCATCGAGGTGCTGTCCCTCAAGCCCTGGCGCGATGCCGGGGTGGCCGCCGAGGCACTGCGCAAGGACGTGCCCGAATGGCAGGCCCAGGCGCAGGCCCTGACCCAGGATCCCGGCTGGCCGAGCATCGATGCCCGCTTCCCGCCCTTGCTCGACGCGTCGCGCCAGCAACTGCAAGTGGTGTGGGACGCCTTCCAGTCCGCCCTGGCCCAGGCCGCCGCAGCGGACACCGACCCCGCCGCCCCGCTGCCGCCCGTGCCCGCCTGGGCCGACGAGCTGCGCGCAGCACGCGGTGTGCCGGTGGAGGCGCCCGCCCGCCCCGAGCGCGCCCAGCCCGATCCGAAGCTGCGCGCCGCCGCCAACGAAGCGGTACGCACGGCCCTGACCCAGGTCGAACAGGAAATCGCGGAAGGCCATGGCAAGGCGACTGCCGGTGCCGCGGCCGCCTTGCGCCATGCCCTCAAAGAACACGGCAAGCGCATCGACCCCAAGCTCGAGCAGCAGGCCCATGCCGCCCTGGCGGCTGCGGGCGAGCTGGAAGGCTGGCAGCGCTGGCGCGCTGACCAGTTGCGCCAGGAACTGGTGGCCCAGGCGGAGGCCTTGTTCGAGCCGGCGAAGGCGCTGGACCCGGTGGCGGCCCCTGCAGCGCCCGTGTCCGAGACCGGTGCCCCCTCACCTGCCCCTGTGCTTGAACCCGCACCGGCGGCAGACGCTCCCGTGCGCAAGCCGCGGTTTGGCGGACGCAAGATGCAGGAGCAGCTGCGCGCCCTGCGTGATCGATGGAAGCAGCTGGACCAGGGCGGCGCTCCCAACCACGCGTTGTGGAAGCGCTTTGACGCAGCCTGCAACGAGGCCTATACGGTCGTCGAGGCCTGGCTGGACAAGGTGAAGACCGAAGCCGCCGAGCACCGGACCCGCCGCGTCGCACTGATCGAGGAAGTGAAGGCCTGGGCTGCGGCTCATCCAGTCGCCCCGAACGGAGACTGGAAGGGATTTGCCCGCGCGCTCCACCAGTTCGAGTCGCGCTGGCGCGAGGCGGGCCACTTGAGCGAGAAGGCTTACGCCGAGATGCAGCCGCAATGGAAAGAAGTGCTGCACGCGGCGCAGGCGCCGCTGGCGGCCGTTCAGAAGCAGAGCCTGGAACGCCGCCACGCGATGATCGAGGAGGCGATGGCGCTGGGCGCCGGCCCCCAGTTGCGGATCGATGCGGTGAAGGCCTTGCAGCAGCGCTGGCAGGCCGAGGCGCAGGCGGTGCCCCTGGACCGCAAGCAGGAGCAGAAGCTGTGGGATGCGTTTCGCAAGCCGCTGGATGACGCGTTCAACCGCAAGGGGCAGGAGCGTGAGCGCGCGGCCTCGGTCCTCAGCGAGCGGGACCGCGCCGTGCTGGACGCGTCCCGCGCGGTCGAGTCGGCCAATGCCACGGGCGATGCCCAGAAGATCCGGGCGGCCCTGGCCGCCCTGGAGGCGGCCTTGCGCGGGCAGGCCAAGGCCCGCGATGCCGTGGCGCGCGCGCAGGCTGCGCATGATGCGCCAGCCCTGGCGGCCGGCGCCGGAACGGCCCAAGCCCCGCACGTGACCGCCGAAGACGGTCAGGCAGGACCGGCCGTCGACCCGGCAGCCGGTGCCGAGGTGGCCGCGCCAGCGGCGCCTGCGCCCAAGCCGGGCCCCAAGCCGGTCGTCGCCCGCCGCGGCGACGACCGCCCCGGCATGAAGCGCGACGAGCCCGCATCGACGGCCCGCGGCCTGCGTCCGGGCGAGCGCAAGCCGGGCGGACCCGCGGGACGATGGGGGGAGCGTGACGCCGGGCGCGGCCGGCCAGGCGAGCGCAACGAACGTGGCGCAGAGGACCGCGGTCCTCGCCTGGGCGATGCCGCCTTCCGCGCCCAGCGCGAGGCCATGGAGCATGCCCAGTCCACCCTGCGCAAGCTCGCCGCCCAGGCGCATGGCGAAGCCTTGACCCAGCTGATGTCCGCCTGGGAGCGGCGCGCTGGCGACCAGGTCCCGAGCCAGAGTGAGCTGGGCAAGGCGGTCACGCCTTCCGTGCGGGGCAGCTGGGTCCAGGCCATCGCCTCGGCGCCTGCGGGTGATCCGTCCGAGGCCTTGCTGCGGCTGGAGATGGCTTCTCAGGTGCCCACGCCCGCCGAGCACCTGAATGCCCGGCGCGCCTTGCAGCTGCAGCTGCTCACGCGCCGTCACGATCCGTCGCCCGAGCAGACCTGGGGGCAGGACGCTGCCCGGGTGTTCGCCAGCGCGCACGAGCCTGCATCGGCCCGGCGCCTGCAAGGCGTGCTCAAGGCCTTGCTGCGGGCTTGAAGAAGCTGTCGAACAAGGGCGCCAGCGCGGGGAATTCCGCCTCGAAACGCGGGCGCTGCACGAAGTAGCCCTCGCAGGCCACCGCGAAGAATTCGTCGATCGACTGCGCCCCATAGGGGTCCAGCCAGGTGGGCTCGCCGCCGAAGCGCTCGGCGATGACCACCTTCTCCCGGAAGGCCTGGTAGTCGCGTTCCATCACCGCCAGCCAGGCGCGCCGCGCCGCGCTGTCAGGCAGGGGCGGGCAGCCGTCGGGGGCGCCATCGCGCAGGTCCAGCTTGTGGACGAACTCGTGGATCACCACGTTGTAGCCCTCGTCGAAGCGCGTGCCCGCCTCGCGCACGTCATGCCAACTGAGCATCACCGGGCCGCGCTCCATGGCCTCACCCGCCAGGACCTCGTCGTAGTCGTGGACCACGCCGGCCTCGTCGATGTGCGTGCGCCGCGCGACGACCTCGTCGGGATGCACCACGATGCCCACGAAATCGTCGTACCAGTGCAGACCCAGATGCAGCACGGGCAACACCGCCTGCGCGGCGATGGACAGGGCGATCTCGTCGGTGATCACCAGGCCCTGGGCGCCGTGGAATTCCTTGTCCTGCAGGAAGCGCGCGGACAGGGCGCGCAAGGCCTCGAGTTCATCGGCCGGGCGTTGCGCAAGAAAGGGATAGGCGACCAGCACCGACTGCCACAAGTCGTCGGGTAGGGGCGGCGCTTGGCGCCGCTGTCGCCACCAGTCCCACATCATGCGGACAGGTCGATGCGCTCGCAGGTGCCGTCCGGGGCCACCCGCAGCGCCTGCAGGCGCGCGGGGGTGGCGCGGGCCTCCCAGTCGGACAGCACGATGCGGCGCAGGCCCTGGCCCAGCGCGTGGTCGGCAGGGCGATGGGTGTGGCCGTGGATCATCGTCGCAGCGCCCGCGGCCTCTAGCCACTGGCGGGCCAGGCTGTCGTCGACATCGGCGGCGTAGCCCGCGGCCTGGTGGTGATGCTCGCTGGCATCGCGCATCTGGCGCGCCAGGGCCTCGCGGTCCGACAGGGGGCGCTTCAGGAAGGCGGCCTGCCACGCGGGGTCACGCACCTGCGCGCGAAAGGCCAGGTAATCGGTGTCGGACAGGCACAGCGCGTCGCCGTGCGTGAGAAGCCAGTGGTGGGGGCCGAAGGTGAACACCACCGGGTCAGGGAGCAGGGTGAAGCCGCCGGTGCGCGCCAGGGTGTCGCCGACCAGGAAGTCGCGGTTGCCGTGGAGGAAAAACACCGGCCGCCGCGCGCTGGCCTCTCGCAGCACCTGGGCGCAGTCGGCGGCAAAGCCAGGCGCGGCCGCGGCATCGTCGCCCACCCACGCCTCGAAGAGGTCGCCCAGGATGAAGACCGCGCTGGCGGGCGTGCCGGCCAGGTAGCGGCGCCAGGCGCTGAAGGTGTGCGGGTCCTGCGCCTGCAGGTGCAGGTCGGAGATGAAGTCGACCGCGTCCCAGCCCGCGCCGGCCTGGACGACCGGGAACGCGGGGGAGGCAGCGCGTTCCGCCACCGGCTGTCAGGCCAGGACGGCCTTCTCGATCACCACGGCTTCCTTGGGCACGTCCTGGTGGAAGCCGCTGCTGCCGGTCTTCACGCCCTCGAGCTGGTCGACGATGTCGGTGCCGCCGACCACCTTGCCGAAGACCGCGTAGCCCCAGTTGCTGGCGCTGGGGGACTTGAAGTTGAGGAAGTCGTTGTCGGTGACGTTGATGAAGAACTGGGCGGTGGCCGAGTGCGGGTCGTTGGTGCGAGCCATCGCCACGGTGTACTTGTTGTTCTTCAGGCCGTTGTCGGCCTCGTTGGTGATGGGGGCGTCGGTCTTTTTCTGCTGCATGCCGGCGTCAAAGCCGCCCCCCTGGATCATGAAGCCGGGAATGACGCGGTGGAAGATGGTGCCGTCGTAGTGGCCCTTCTTGACGTAGGCCAGGAAGTTCTCGGTCGACTTGGGGGCCTTGGCGGCGTCGAGTTCGAGGGTGATCACGCCCAGCTTGGCGATATGCAGTTCGACCTTGGGATTGCTCATGGAGGTTCCTGTGAAAAAAAGAGGTCAGCGCACGATCGTGGCGGATTGGATCACCACGGGCGTGCGCGGCACGTCGGAGGGGAAGGGGCCGCCCGGGCCGGTGGGCGTCGTCTTGATGCGGTTGACGATGTCCATGCCGGACACGACGCGGCCGAAGACGGTGTAGCCGTAGCCCTGCATCGTGGGGGCGGTGTGATCCAGGAAGGCGTTGTCCTTCACGTTGATGAAGAACTGCGCCGTGGCGGAATTCGGATCCATGGTGCGTGCCATCGCCAGGGTGCCGGTGGCATTGCGCAGGCCGCCCTTGACCAGGGCGTCGCGCCCTTCGTGCGGGATCGGGGCGCGGGTGGGTTTTTGCGCGTAACGGGTGTCGAAGCCGCCGCCCTGGATCATGAAGTTGTCGATCACGCGGTGGAAGATCGTGCCGTCGTAATGCTTGTCACGCACGTACTGCAGGAAGTTCTCCACGGTCTTGGGCGCCTTGTCGGGATAGACCTCGACGACGATCTCGCCCGCTGACGTGGCCAGCTTCACGCGAGGCGCGTCCTGGGCGTGGGCCGGCAGGCAGGCGGCCGCTGCCGTGGCCAGCAGGCCCAGGGACAGCAGGCGGCGGGTCATGCGCGAGGCGGGGGATGTCACAGAGTTCATGGGGCAGGGGGCGGTGCGGGTGTCGGGCGGCGTGATGCCAGGCGTCAGCGCGGGGACGAAGCGGCACGCGTCGGGGGGCTGGCGGGGGGCAGGGCCGGTGCGCGGGGCCGCGCCGTGGTGCTGTCGGCCAGGGCGCGGGCCGCGGCCAGCTTGGGGGGCACGGTCGTGAGCGCGGGGTCGAGCTCGCGCGCGCGGCTCCAGGATTGCATCGCCAGCCGCAGCTGGATGTCGCCCAGGTTTTCATGCGCCACGGCGTAGGCGGGGTGGGTTCGCAGGGCCGCTTCCAGCGAGGCGCGAGCGGCCTCCAGCTGGTTCTGGCTGGCGTACAGCACGGCCAGGTTGTTGTACGGCTCCGGCAGTTCGGGGTAGGCCTGGGTCAGTTGAAGGTAGGCCTCGATGGCGTCCGCGGTGCGCCCGACACCCGCCAGGGCCTGGGCCCGCAGGAACAGCAGCTGCGGATCGCGCGGCCGGGTGGCGAGCAATGGTTCGGTCTTGGCCAGGGCCTCGGCGGCGCGTCCGGCCCGCAGGGACTGCGCGATGGGTGCGTAGTCGTCGGCGGCGAATGCCAGGTGCCAGGGCGCCCACAGACCCGCGACCAGGGTCAGCGTGACCAGGGACCGGCGCGCGCCTTGGCGGACGGTGGGAGGGATGCGGCGGCCTGGGGGCATGTCGTGTCGGTCGCAGGAGACGCGGGGCTACGCAGTGGGGAAGGAGCCGCTCTGGCGCGGGCGATATACTGAGCCTGATTGTAGCCGTGGCCCCTGCGAGGAGGCCGCCGCCCGCTCCCAGCCGCCCCCGCCCACCGATCCCCATGATGTCCCCCGCTCGCCCCCTCGCGTGTTGCGCCCTGACGGCCTGAAGCCCCATGAGCCTGCGGATCTACAACACGCTGTCGCGAGCGGTCGAACCCTTCACGCCCCTGGAGCCGGGGCATGTGCGCCTGTATGTCTGTGGCATCACGGTCTATGACCTGTGCCACGTGGGCCATGCCCGCGCCAACGTGGCCTTCGATGTGGTGCAGCGCTGGCTCCGCGCCAGCGGCCTGCGCGTGACCTTTGTCCGCAACATCACCGACATCGACGACAAGATCATCCGCCGTGCCCTGGAGAACGGCGAAACCGTGCGCGGCCTGACCGACCGCATGATCGCCGAGATGTACCGCGACTTCGACGCGCTGGGCATCGAGCGCCCGACCCATGACCCGCGTGCCACCGACTACGTACCGCAGATGCTGGACATCGTGCGCACGCTCGAGGGCAAGCAGCTGGCCTACCGCACGCCCTCGGGCGATGTGAACTACGCGGTGCGGCGCTTTCCCGGCTATGGCAAGTTGTCCGGCAAGTCGCTGGACGAACTGCATGCCGGCGAGCGCGTCGCGGTGCAGGAGGGCAAGGAGGATCCGCTGGACTTCGTGCTGTGGAAGTCGGCCAAGCCCACCGAGCCGGCCGACGCCCAGTGGGACAGCCCCTATGGCCGCGGGCGCCCGGGCTGGCACATCGAGTGTTCCGCCATGTCCTGCGCGCTGCTGGGACAGACCTTCGACATCCACGGCGGCGGCGCCGACCTGGCCTTCCCGCACCACGAGAACGAGATCGCCCAGAGCGAGGGCGCGAGCGGCCAGCCCCTGGCCCGGGTGTGGATGCACAACGGCTTCGTGAACATCGACAACGAGAAGATGTCCAAGTCACTGGGCAACTTCTTCACCATCCGCGACGTCCTCCAGCAATTCGATGCCGAGACGGTGCGTTTCTTCATCGTGCGTGCGCATTACCGCAGTCCCCTCAATTACAGCGACGTGCATCTGGACGACGCGCGCGGGGCGCTCAAGCGCCTCTACACCGCGCTCGATGCCGTGACGCCGGCCGAGGGGGCCATCGACTGGTCCGATCCCCATGCCGCCCGCTTCAAGGCCGCCATGGACAACGACTTCGCCACGCCCGAGGCGGTGGCGGTGCTGTTCGACCTGGCGGGCGAGGTCAATCGCACGCGCTCGCCCCGGCAGGCCGGCCTGCTGCGCGCCCTGGGCGGTTGCCTGGGACTGCTGCAAGGCGATCCGCAAGCCTTTCTGCGCAGCGGCGCGGGGCTGGATGAGGCCACCATCACGGACCTGATCGCGCAGCGCGCGGCGGCCAAGCAGCGCCGCGACTTCGCCGAGGCCGATCGCATCCGCGCCAACCTGCTGGCCCAGGGCATCGTGCTCAAGGACTCGCCGGCGGGAACAACCTGGGAGGCGGGGGCATGATGCGCCCCCACGTCAGCCCAATGCGTGGGACTGCCTGGCCCTCGAAGGGGCCTTCACGCCGTGGCGCGGATTGGCGGCGCCTATGAGCGACAGCGTCGTTGAACTGTCTTCGCCGGACTACTGGCAGGAGGCCTGCCGCCATCTTGCGCGCAAGGACCGGGTGATGAAGCGCCTGATCCCCGAGTTCGGTGGCGTCACCCTGCGTTCGCGCGGTGACGCCTTCACCACGCTCGCGCGCAGCATCGTGGGCCAGCAGATCTCGGTGAAGGCGGCGCAGACGGTGTGGGATCGCTTTGCCGTCCTGCCCCGCAAGATGACGCCTGGCAACGTGCTGCGCCTGAAGGTGGACGACATGCGCGCCGCGGGCCTCTCGGCGCGCAAGATCGAGTACCTGGTCGACCTGGCCCTGCATTTCGATTCGGGCGCCATCCGTCCCGGCGCGTGGCCGGACATGGACGACGAGGCCATCATCACCGAGCTGGTGGGCATCCGCGGCATCGGCCGATGGACCGCCGAGATGCTGCTGATTTTTCATTTGATGCGGCCGAACGTCCTGCCGCTGGACGATATCGGCCTGATCAACGGCATCAGCCGCAATTATTTTTCGGGCGACCCCGTCAGCCGCAGCGACGCCCGGGAAGTGGCGGCCGCTTGGGCCCCTTTCTGCAGCGTGGCGACTTGGTATATTTGGCGGTCGCTCGACCCGCTGCCCGTCGAATATTGACGGGCCCCGAGCCCTCAGGAGAACACTTTGGCCAAGAAGACCTTTCTTGACTTCGAGCAACCGATCGCGGAACTCGAGACCAAGATCGAGGAGTTGCGCTACGTCCAGACGGAGTCCGCCGTCGACATCTCCGACGAGATCGATCAGCTGTCCAAGAAGAGCCAGCAGCTCACGAAGGACATCTACAGCGACCTGACCCCCTGGCAGATCACCAAGATCGCCCGTCACCCCGAGCGTCCCTACACGCTCGATTACATCGGCGAGATCTTCACCGACTTCATCGAGCTGCATGGCGACCGTCACTTCTCGGACGACCTCTCCATCGTGGGGGGACTGGCGCGCTTCAACGGCCAGGCCTGCATGGTGCTGGGCCACCAGAAGGGGCGCGACACCAAGGAGCGCGGCTTGCGCAATTTCGGCATGAGCCGACCCGAGGGCTACCGCAAGGCCCTGCGCCTGATGAAGACCGCCGAGAAATTCAAGCTGCCGGTCTTCACCTTCGTCGACACGCCGGGCGCCTATCCCGGCATCGACGCCGAGGAGCGCGGGCAGTCCGAGGCCATCGGTCGCAACATCTTCGAGATGGCGCAGCTGCAGGTGCCCATCATCACCACCGTGATCGGCGAGGGCGGCTCCGGCGGCGCGCTGGCCATCTCGGTGGCCGACCAGGTGCTGATGCTGCAGTACTCGGTCTATTCGGTCATCAGCCCCGAGGGCTGCGCCTCCATCCTCTGGAAGACCGGGGACAAGGTGCAGGACGCGGCCGAGGCCATGGGCATCACCGCGCATCGCCTGAAGGCGCTGGGCCTGGTCGACAAGATCGTCAACGAGCCGGTGGGCGGCGCGCACCGCGATCCGCAGCAGATGGCGGCCTTCCTCAAGCGGGCCCTGAACGACGCCTGGCGCCAGCTGAGTGACCTCAAGCCGCGCGAACTGCAAGACCGGCGTTACGAGCGGCTGCAAAGCTATGGCCGCTTCAGCGACACCAAGGCCGACAGCCGCTGATCCCGGCGCCGGCTTGCTCGGCACCCTCGCGGCCACGCTGCGGCGCCGGCCGGCTCCTGAATTTCCCTTGGCCGTCGCCTTGAGCGGCGGCGCCGACTCGACTGCCTTGCTGTGGGCAGCGCAGCGCGCGTGGCCCGGGCAGGTGTTGGCCATCCATGTCCACCATGGCCTGCAGGACGCGGCGGACACCTTCGAGCAGCACTGTGTGGCGATGTGTGCGCAGTGGCACGTGCCTTTGCAGACGGTGCGCGTGCAAGCGCGTGCGGACGCGGGCGAGAGTCCGGAGGACGCGGCGCGCCGGGCGCGTTACGCGGCCCTGGCGGCCTGCGCGCGCGAGCAGGGCGCGGCCACGGTCTGGCTCGGTCACCACGCCGACGACCAGGCCGAGACCCTGCTGCTGGCCTTGAGCCGGGGCGCGGGCTTGCCGGGCCTGGCCGGCATGGCGCCGCGTTTCGAACGGGAGGGCGTGGTCTTCGAGCGGCCGTGGCTGGACGTGCCGGGGCCGCAGCTGCGCCAGGGTCTGCACGAGGCGGGCATCGGCTGGGTGGAGGACCCGACCAATGCAGATGCCCGCTACACCCGCAACCGGATTCGCCACGCGCTCCTGCCCGCCCTGGAGGCTGCCTTCCCGGCGTTTCGCGAGACGTTCGCCCGGTCGGCGCGCCATGCGGCCCAGGCCCAGGCCTTGCTGTCCGACCTGGCCCGGGACGACCTGCGGCAGGTCGGTGATCCGCCGGACATCGCGGCCCTGCAGGCCTTGCCGCGTGAACGCCAGGCCAATGTGCTGCGGCAGTGGTTGCGGTCCGCTCACGGGGTGGCCGCCAGCGAGGCACAGCTGGAGGAACTGCTGGACCAGGTGGACGCCTGCCGCACCCGGGGCCATCGGATCCGCCTGAAGGTGGCCAGCGGTTTCGTCGAGCGGCTGGACGCCCCGCCGCCCTCGGATCGCGCAGGGCGCTTGGCCTTTCGCCCCGGCGAGCGCCGCTGAGCCGGAAGATATAATCGCGGGCTTTGCGCAAGACCCCGGTCGCACCCGAGCGACCGTTACAGGCTCAGTCTTTCCATGGCATTGATCGTTCACAAATACGGCGGCACGTCGATGGGCTCCACCGAGCGCATCCGAAACGTCGCCAAGCGCGTGGCCAAGTGGGCTCGCGCCGGCCACCAGATGGTGGTGGTCCCCAGCGCCATGAGCGGCGAGACCAACCGCCTGCTGGGGCTGGCCAAGGAGCTCGCCCCCGAGAAATCCTCCGACGCCCTCAACCGCGAGCTGGACATGCTGGCCTCCACCGGCGAGCAGGTGTCCGTGGGTCTGCTGGCCATCGCGCTGCAGGCCGAAGGCATGCAGGCCGTGAGCTACGCCGGCTGGCAGGTCCCGATCCGCACCAACAGCGCCTACACCAAGGCCCGCATCGAGTCGATCGACGACCAGAAGGTGCGTGCCGACCTGGCCGCTGGCAAGGTGGTGATCGTCACCGGCTTCCAGGGCGTGGACGAAGGCGGCAACATCACCACCCTCGGGCGCGGCGGCAGCGACACCTCGGCGGTGGCCGTGGCGGCGGCCTTGAAGGCGGCCGAATGCCTGATCTACACCGATGTCGATGGCGTCTACACCACCGACCCGCGCGTGGTGCCCGAGGCGCGGCGCCTGTCCACCGTCAGCTTCGAAGAGATGCTCGAGATGGCGTCCATGGGCTCCAAGGTGCTGCAGATCCGCTCGGTCGAATTCGCGGGCAAGTACCGGGTGCCGCTGCGCGTGCTCTCCAGCTTCACCCCGTGGGACATCGACCTTCAGGAAGAGGCCAAGTCCGGCACCCTGATCACTTTTGAGGAAGACGAACAAATGGAACAAGCCGTTGTCTCCGGCATTGCCTTCAACCGCGACGAAGCCAAGGTCTCCGTGCTGGGCGTGCCCGACAAGCCCGGCATCGCCTACGCCATCCTGGGCGCGGTGGCGGATGCCAACATCGAGGTGGACATGATCATCCAGAACATCTCCAAGGACGGCAAAACCGACTTCAGCTTCACCGTGCATCGCAACGATTACGCGCGCACCGTCGACCTGCTCAAGTCCAAGGTCCTGACCGCGCTGGGCACCGACCGTGTGGAGGGGGACACCAAGATCTGCAAGGTCTCGATCGTCGGCATCGGCATGCGCAGCCACGTGGGCATCGCCAGCAAGATGTTCCGCTCACTGAGCGAGGAGGGCATCAATATCCAGATGATCTCCACCTCCGAGATCAAGACCTCGGTGGTGATCGACGAGAAGTACATGGAGCTGGCGGTGCGGGC